>Ga0207146_10265_pt1 | contig 12936 bp, 10 predicted proteins | sample Alteio_BWMinHeat_36_FD_153539 | JGI IMG/M metagenome (GOLD analysis project Ga0207146, IMG submission 153539) | Enriched cells from forest soil in Barre Woods Harvard Forest LTER site, Petersham, Massachusetts, United States -... | ecosystem: Environmental > Terrestrial > Soil > Temperate forest >...
CCTTAATGGAACCTGGTCACAACTCGCCAGCCTTCCCTCCGGATACTCGCCCGACGATTTTGCTTCGTCCGTCCTAGCCGACGGCCGGGTGGTGATTATTGGCGGCGAATACAATTTCGGCAGCTTTACGCTCACGAACCTGGGTGCGATTTACGATCCGGTAGCAAATACATGGACCTCGCTGCAGCCCCCGACGGGCTGGAATTTTATCGGAGACTCACCGTCTGCCGTGATGCCGGATGGCAAGTTTTTGGTTGGAAACAAGCTTGATATGCGCGTGGCAGTGTTAGATCCGGCCACGCTTACCTGGACGGCGCTAGGTTCGGGTCTTTCAGGCCCCGCGGGCAAGATGGATTTCAACGCCGAAGAAGGCTGGACTCTTCTGCCCGACGGGACGGTCTTGACCTGCGACGTGCACTCCGCTCCGCACTCCGAGAAGTTTATCTATGCCGGGGCGAGCGCCTTTAAGAACCAGTCGTGGGTGAGCGCCGGCAGCACAATTGTGGACTTGCATTCACCTTCCCCATTCGGCTGCCTGCCTTATGGAGACCACGGCCAGTATTGTTATTTCCCGCCAGGGGAGATCGGCCCCGCTATTCTCCGTCCCAACGGTACAGTCTTTGCCACCGGCTCCTACTCGACCGCTGGCCCCGGACACACCGCTATTTATACCCCGCCGGTAATTCCCACCGATCCCGGCATCTGGACTCCCGGCCCCGACTTTCCCAACGGCGATAACGCGGGCGATTCCTTTGCTGTGCTGCTGCCTAACGGTAACGTGCTGGTCGAGGGCAACTCGGGAAGACTTTACGAGTTCGATGGCGTAAACTTCACGCCCACCCTAATTGCCGCAGGTGCATTGATCGTGCTGCCCACTGGTCAGGTGCTCGTCGCAAACGGCAACGCCAGCCTCTACACCCCATCCAACACCACATATTCGCCTTCGTGGGCCCCGACCATCACAACCTATCCAGCGACCGTCGTGCGCGCCTCCACTTACCAAATCTTCGGCAGACAGTTCAATGGCTTGTCGCAAGCGGCCGCGTTTGGTGACGAGTTAGAAACCGCGACCAACTACCCCTTGGTGCGGATCACAAATCAATCCAGCGGTCACGTTTTCTACGCCAAAACGCATGGCCATAGCACCATGGCTGTTGCCACCGGCACTGCCATCGTTTCCACCAACTTCGACGTCCCCGCGGGAATGGAGACCGGAGCTAGTTCCCTCGTGGTAGTGGCCAACGGCATTCCCTCCCCGGCCGTGACGATAACGGTTAAGTAAAGCTAGGTTGGGCGCCTCAACCGACGGCATTCGGTTCGCGGAGGGCGACGCTGGCAAGGTGGACGAACGAAGCTGCCGCGGCGACGCCAAAGACAAGCATCAGGGCGATGCAGCAGGCAAAATTCGCGTCAAAACCGGTTATCCACACGGGCGTCACCGAAAATGAGCCGACCAAACCGTAGAGAATCGGGATAAGAAGAAAATCGGCGAGGCCGTGCAGGAAAATTGAAGGACGGATCGAACCACTGAAGCGCACGAGCAACCCGTGTACAGCACTGATCGCTAAGAAAAACGGTGCGAAGGCGAATGTCGCATAAGCGTGGCTGAGTTGATGATCGAAGAAGAACATCAATCCTGTAATCAGTATCGCAGTAGTCCAGCCATGACGCCGCTGGATCGGAGACAACATGAAGCCGCGAAAGCCAGCTTCCTCCACTACACCGGCAGTCGCGCTGATTGCCAACAGGGCGGCGATGACTGTGACGCGCGGGTAAGCGGAGAAGTTTACGGGAGCCTTGAAAGCTTCGTGCGGAACGTTCGCGAGCCTCGCGATCGTAGCTGCTAGTCCCAGCGTGCTCAAAATCCCGAGGGCACCGGCGATGAGTGCCCAAATCCACACTCTGCCAGGTACGGGACCACCGCGCAGATCGCGGCGCCGCATTTCGGCAGTGCGCCTAGGCCATCCTCGACCGCTCAGGTACCACCAAAACAACCAGAGCCAGATCGCCGTCACGACCAGAAGCCAGGGCAGGTGAGGGGAAGTGCGTAGATTTGCGACAATGGCCAGCTCTGGCGGGACGCCTCCTATTGATACCACAAGCTCTCCCACGACGATTGCACGCAAGATAACCGGCAAGCGGCGCCAGAGGCGGACAATCAAAAGGGGCCGACGCTCTGGCTGGATAGGTTTAGACTTTTCCATGATGGGGCAAATAGCTGTTCGCTATCCTCATTCCGATTCAGTCCTAACGTTGTGCACGCTTTGTGGCAAGAACATGTCACCCTAAGACCAGAGAACAGCAACTAGGAATGCGAGGTGGAGAAAAACGGGCGAACGGCTCCTAGCTAGCGTACTCACGATGCCACGCCATGAAGCATAGAAGAGGGTAGAGATGCTTACGGTGGTCGCGACGCTGCTGAAAATGCTCATCGAGTATTTGGCGGACAAAGGCTGGGTCGAATAGACCTGTATCGCGAATCGCGGCAGCCGAGCATAGCTCCTCAATTGTGTCCTTCATGTGGATCAGCCACGTCGCGACGGGCATCATGAAACCAGCCTTACGTCGATTGATAATATCGGATGGCAAGAGTGCTGATGCCGCACGCTTAAGCACGTGCTTGGTAGTCAATCCCTTGAGTTTGTAGTCCGGCTGAATTCGGCACGCGTAATCCACAACATCTCGATCGAGATATGGGACTCGCACCTCCAATGAATGGGCCATGCTTGCGCGATCCACCTTCGTGAGAATATCGTCCGGTAAGTAGAGCTTCATACAGAGATACAGAAGCCGCTGGAAATCTCCTTTTAGTCCACTGCGGCGGATGTGACGCGAGATATCTTCAAAGGCATCATCTCGCAGAAGGCGATGTTGCAGATCGGTGGAAAACAACCGTTTCTTTTCCGCAATGCCGTAAAATCCCATCCAAAGCATAAACCGGATTTCCGGTGATAACCCCAGGCCCTTGAGAAACTGCTGCATTAGGAACTCTATGCTCGTGTAACGATGAGAAACCGGAAGGTGCCGGACCAGCCGACCGAGGAAATCGCGCCAGCTAATAGGCAGAAACGAAAGCTTCTGAACAACCTTATGTGCTTGAAAAGCTGGATAGCCAGCGAACAACTCATCACCGCCGTCGCCACCTAACACTACTTTGACATGTTGGGCCGCCAATTTGCTGAGCACATAAGTGGGAACGACCGAGGCATCCGCTAGCGGTTCGTCGAGTAACTGCATTACTCGGGAAAAGATATCTGCGGCCTGACCCAACGTTACAATTTCCTCGTGGTGCTTAGTTCCAAAGACGGAAGCAACGCGTTTGGCATACACGGATTCGTCATAGCTCGGCTGATCGAACCCGACGGAAAAGCTGTGCAATGGGCTGGGCGATTCCTGCGCCGCCAGCGCGGTAACGACACTGGAATCAACACCGCCCGACAAAAACACGCCGACGGGAACGTCACTCCGCATGTGCTTGGCTACCGAATCCCGCAGTATGACGAGCAAATCTTCGGCCCACTCGTCCGCATTGCGCTCACTTAATGGATTATCATCCAAGGGAATGTCCCAATACGTGGTCCGTTGCAAACCGTCGCGGTCGAAGACCAGGTAGGAACCAGGTTCGAGTTTATGAATGTCTTCGAAGATCGTATCGGGAGCTGGAATGTATCCGTAAGTAAAATATTTGCTGACAGACAGGAGATTGAGCCGCCGATCCACACGAGGATGCTCGAGTAGTGCCTTCAATTCGGAGGCGAAAATCAGCTCGCCACCGCGCAGGCAGTAGTAAAGCGGTTTGATACCCATCCGATCACGCGCCAGGAACAGCCGCCTTTCATCCCGATCCCAGATCGCGAAGGCAAACATCCCGTTAAACTCCTTCAATGCGTTTACACCGTCCCGGGCGTATTGTTGCAAAATTACCTCGGTGTCCGAGTGAGTCCGAAGGACACATTCGCGACGTTCCAGATCGGCCCGCAGTTCCAGGTAATTATAAACCTCGCCGTTATAGACAATTTTGTAGCGACCGTCGCTACTTGCCATCGGTTGGCCACCGCCAAGCAGGTCAATGATACTCAGCCGTCGACTCCCCATCGCGATACCTTCCCCTAAATGAAATCCTTCGCCATCAGGCCCACGCGGGGTCAGGGGCCGGGTCATGCGTCGAACTACCTCTTCCGCATCGGGAGCGGCGCCATGCAGCGAGGTGAAGCCTGCAATTCCACACATAATGGTATCTCGACTACTGTTCCGGCTAAAATTACCTTGATTCAACCTATCCGAGGCCATATTAACAAACAAGCGTCGGATAACCTGTTAATATCCCCTGACTTCGTGGTCGTCCCTGCCCTCTGACCCATCGCCCATTCTGCGAGTAAGTTTCCCTTCGAATCTATGAATCCGCCGTGGACACGAAATCTTATTGAAAACCGATACGCGCCTTGGATCTTCGGCAGTATCACGATCGTCCTGTTTCTCCTGACGAATTTGCCGTGGGAGCTGGATGACTACGATCAAGCGCAACAGGCGTTCACATCATTCGAGATAGTCAAGGAAGGTCACTGGTTCTACCAGCGGACGCCACAAGAGCACATCGCCCAAAAGCCACCGCTCGTTGGCTGGACCTCAGCGGCATTCTTCGCTTTAACGCGGGCGTGGGATGTTTCGTGGCGGCTTCCATCGTTTGTCAGCGCCGTGGCAATATTACTCATTTTGCTGCGCTCGGCGACGTCGGCTTATGGAACGACAGCCGGCGTGGTGGGATTCAGCGCGTTCGGATTGAATCTGCTCAGCGCGCGCCTCGCGACCCTGGTGCGCACGGACATGCCGTTGGCTCTCGTCATTTTTCTGGCTGGGTTACTGATTTGGCAAAAGATCCGGAAAAAGGAGCCATGGACCGGACGCGATCAACTGTCGATGTTCCTATTGTTGAGTGCAGCTCTGTGGATCAAGGGCCCAACGGTTTATGCATTTCTACTTCCTGGCATATTGCTCTTTGAGTGGCGCGCCCGGAAAGAAAACATCGGGCATGCGTGGTGTGGTTGGTGGCCTTGGGCGGCTTCGATCGTGGGTTTCTTGTTATGGGTAGTCGGCGGCATTTGGTTGGTGCACGGATTTTGGCATCAAGTCGTTGTTCGCGAATTCCTCGGCCGCTTCAGTGGAACCGTGCACCGAGCACAACCAGTCTATTTTTATTTTCCCCATCTACTCCAGAAATTCGCGCCGTGGAGCATCCTCATGATCCTCATCGCGGTGCAGAGCGCTCGTGAGAAAAGTTTCAAGGTTGGGAATGTAGTTCGGAGAATATCACCCGATATGTTCTGGCTGATGTGCTGGAGTTTGGGGGGATTAATTGTCATGTCGCTGGTACCTTCAAAACGTGTCGACCGAATCTTCCCGGTTATCCCAGCGCTCTCATTACTTCTCGCTGCGCAGCTGGCTCAAGGCTTTCGTCACGAGAGATCCATGAAGGGGATTATACAATGGAGCGCGCTCTCATTGCTTTTTGCAACCCTGTTCACAAGCACCTACACATTTTCGAAGGTAGTTACCGGATATCTCCATCATCGCGATTCGCTCGTATCCTTTGCCCGCGCCGTGCGTAACGAGTCCGACGCGCACCGTTGGCGCTATGAAGTGATTTCGATACGCACAGGAGAGGATCAGGGAATGCTGCTGTATTTGCAAAAACCGCACTTCATTTTTAGACCCGAAGAGGCCGCCGCGGAATGGAATCGCGGTGCGGTCGATGCGCTAGTTGCGCCGACAGAAGTGGGACTTCGTTTGGTCGCGGAGCTAAACCACGCCTCGCTCTCCCCTTTACGGGTAGTTCAGCAGAAAAGCGAAGGAGGCATGAGTTACGTCTTCCTTATCCCTCAAGAGTAACGGTTGCCAGTACTCAGGACGGACAACGAAAGGCTAAAGGATTCGCCAAACCAGACTATCAAGACTGGTAAGAAAATGCAGTTGCCGGCGAGATCTTATTCCCAGGATCACCACGTCTGCAAGCCCTACAAGGCAAGCCCAGGCAAACCAATCTCTTAGCAGCGCATAGACGTTCCACGAGTCGGAACTTGTGCGACGAGAACTCGATCGGTAGTCGCCAAGCGCAGCCAATCACGCTGCCCAACCGACAAAGGCCCTGAGGGAAGGAAGACGGGATTAGCAGGAATGTTGTCCTCCGCAAACAGCCAATGGTAGTGCACATGCAGGAGGTGTGGGAAAATGGACCGGGGCGAAAACCGGATCAATTTGATCGTGCAGGTGTAACGGATAGTTGTAGGTCGGCGGCAGCTCCCGAACCCTTCGGCTGGTGCTCCAGATCGCCAAGGATAGAGCTGCCTGACTAGATCCCCACAGCTTGCCCGCCGCGGGTTCGACCCAACCCGCACCGGCCTTAGGACCGCCGCTAGACGTGCCTTTGACATCCACTGGCCGCACCGCCACATCAATATGGGGTGGGAGGATAAATTCGCAGGGCTCCCGCAGGAAAAGCGTGTCGCTGTCCAAGATCACCAGTATATCATGACGGCGCGTGTCTTCGATGTGGGCGGGTGCTATCACCCGATTGGCAGGGTCCATACTCGGGGCATTCCGTGTTAAGAATTGTGTCGGTATAGTGCGCCCCTAGATCGTTGAGTCTTCTCCGGGCATGTCTGGAAATCGTATGTCCGGCCCTTGGCGAGGGGCGTAAAGTGAACAGTCCCTGAAACGCCCCGTGTGTAGACTCGAATGCTATCGAAGAGTAGAAGAGTCTGCGCCTCTAACATACCGCCCTCTATGCATGCGACAAATCCCACGTCCGGCTTCTCTGCCACGCTTAAAACTAGCGAACTATTCATTGATACAGCAGACTGAGCGGAGTTTCCCGATTCTCAACACGCATTGGCGTCCAACACTGAATATACTTGAAGTGTCTGATCATGCGATACAGCTCCGAAATTCTTGGCGAGTGGACCAACCGGCCCCCGGACGAGTTTTGTCCGGCAGCGCAGCCTTGCCCCGAAAGCCTTCGGGGTTGAGCTTGTTGACTCATGATTAGACAATCATTCAGCCTCTCGGCCTGCCCATCTATGTCGCTCGCATCCCTGCGGCTCCATTCTTATTAGGCCTTCAAAGGAGCCAGAAAAATGGCCGGCTACTCTGGAACACCGCTTGCGAAGAAACTTGGAATTAAAGGCGGCAACCGGATTTTCCTGTTGAATGCCCCCCGAAATTACCTGCAACTCGTGAGCCCACTTCCCGATGGCGTGCAGATAGCGCCCCAAATCACGAGCCATACCGATGTAATCCATATATTTTCGACGAAAAAAGAGGAGCTGTCCCAAGCACTTCATACATGTCTGGAAAAAATGAGGCCGAACCGGATGATTTGGGTATCATGGCCCAAGAAATCATCGAAAGTCCCGACCGACATCACCGAAGACACCATAAGAGAGGTGGCGCTCCCGCTCGGACTTGTTGACATCAAGGTCTGCGCTGTGGACGATGTTTGGTCCGGCCTAAAACTGGTTATCAGAAAAGAGAAACGAAAGTGAGGAGAATAACATGAAATGGATAATAGGCGTCATCGCTCTTTGGTCCCGGCAGTGGTCGTCGTGGTAATCATCGGAATCGCCATTTCCAGCTGGCCGTGTGGCCTCGCGGACTATGAGTTTCAAGCAACAGCAAGTGGGCGATGACGCCGCAATCTTACAAAACGATGCAGCTCCGAAATTTCCGCGAGGGTACCCGCCCGCCTGGCGAATCTTGTCCGGCACCGCAGCCTTGCCCCGAAAGCTTTCGAGGCTGATCTTGTTAACTCATGATTAGCCAATCATTCGGCCCCTCCGCGTGTCCATCTATGTCGCTCGCATCCCTGCGGGAATTCTCGTTAGATCCACCATTGTGATACGTCGGTCATTCTTAAGAAAGCTTGCAGCCGTTCCGTTTTTCGCAGCTGCGGCGGCCGTCCCCGCCGCCACAAGCCGAGTGAAACTCAAAATCCTCATGAAGAGCGCTTGGGGATCAGATGACCCAACCAAGGACGCTTCCCCTTCCTTCACGGCGATGCACTTTCTGAAGCCGGGCACGAGATCCAGATCTTTCTTCTCGGCGAAGCAGTATCGCTGATGCGGAAATCCGTTGCCAACGCGGTGGTTCCTGTCGGCTGGCCGCCCCTTGCCGAAGTCCTCAGCAAACTCGTCGCCAAGAAGATACCAATCTACGCGTGCGGCGCATGCTCTCGGGCCAGGGGCGTAACGGAAACGGATCTGGCCGAGTATGGCGCAAAGTTCGGCAATCCGAAAATCTTTGCGTCACTGGTGGAGTGGGCAGACAAAATCATCACTGAGTAGGCGCGCACATGGCACCGGCAAAGATTTATTTCATCATCTTTGGGATTCTGGCGATTGCCGGAGGCGTGGTTGGCTACGTGAAAGCCGGTAGTTTGCCCTCGATCATCGCCGGATCGATCACTGGAGTTTTATTGCTCATCGCCGGATCTCTTCTGCCCGAGCATCGCGCCGCAGGGCTCGCGACTGGTTTGGTCATATCTCTTCTCCTCGCTGCGCAATTCATCCCCAAATTTCTCCGCACCGGTAAAGCGATGCCAGCGGGAATGATGTCGATCCTGAGCGTCATCGGCATCATCATGGCGATCGTGGCCTGGATGAAAAAGTAACGGCGAGTGCAAAAGGTTCGCGTACGTACGTGGCTGCTGGTGTTGCTGCTAACAGGCGCGATTTTCATCGTGATTGGGTATCGCTGGATTTCGCTGGAACGGTTGCAGCGTTTTGCACCGGCGGAAGTAACCGCAACGCGCTCACCCGAACCGACCCCGGCCCGGCCGCCTGTGATCGGTGGCAGGCTCGACACTGCCAAGCTATTCAACGGCATTACTCTTCACGCCACGGTGGAGACTCCTCCCGGCTCGGACGCGACGACCGAGCGGGTCGATCCGCAAAGTTACGTTATCGATCTAAAATTGCAGGCGCGCCTGCCGTCGCCTAACAAGACCATCGAGGAGCTGGCAAAAGTAAGCCCGCAATTGCCGGCTCTGTTGCCGGGATTGACGGCGATGCTTACGCCCGATGCTGTGTCGCCGCTGTTCGCCGAGCTTTACGGAACAAAGGTGAAAGTGTTACGTGAAAATCTCGCGCGGCTCGATCAATTGCTCTCGCGGCACAATTTCTACGATTGTCAGACCGTGCTGCAATTGCAGCATCCGCAGAGTCATCGCAAGGCGCTCCTGCTCCAGGCCGACATGGATGTCGATGCAGACGGCTCGGATGCCGATCGCATGCAAATCGGAAATGATGCCACGGCAAATTTCAAACCATTCACGAGCTATCGCTGGCCAAAAAAAACGCCCGCGCCGAATCCTTATCTCGCTGCAGTCGAGGATCGCTTGAAACGCGCGGAGGCTGAGTATGCGCTCAAGACAACTACTCCCGAACGTAAACGCGAGTTGCGCACCGGGCTCACTCAACTGCGCGATCAAGTGACAACGCTCAACAAATTCAGTTTCCTCATCGGCGCGACCGATCCGTACATCGTGGTGCCGGGTGCCTTCGCGCACGGGCACGATAGCGTCAAAGTGGGAGATTACGCAGTGGTCGTCTTCGCCGGCGTGGTTTATCCGGCAATTGTGGGCGATATCGGGCCCAACGACAAAGTGGGCGAAGCATCTCTACGTATCGCGAAGGAAATCAACCCGCTCGCCACGCCCTACAACCGGCCGGTGAGCGATCTCAAAGTCACGTATTTGATTTTTGCCGGAACTGCAGACACACCGCTTGCTCCGCCTGATTTGGAGAAAATTCAGGCGCGTTGTCAAAAGTTGGTGGACGAAATTGGCGGGGCGACTGTACCGCTGCATCACTGGGCAAACATCATTCCACCGCCACCGACGCCGAGCCCGTCGCCGTCTCCGAGTCCAACATCGACATCGTCGCCCTTGCCCGGTCCATCGGCAATTCCATCCGCCTCTCCATCAGCGACGTTCGCGTTCCCGCTTCCGAGTCTGAGCGCGACCCCGTTTGAAAGTCCGTCTCCGGCGCAGAGTCCTACGCTCATCCCGACGACTTCACCGCTCGTTCCGCCGACCCCGTGACCCATTCACCCGCCCTACGCGTCTGGCGGAAACATCGGCGCGAACTGCGGTGGCGGTGGTACCAGAATTCTCTGCCTCTCGACGGGAATGCGGCGCACACGATGGTGCCGAGATTCAAAAGGCGCATATTGGTCGGGTGGCGGGGCCACGATTGCAATGCGGCCTGACGGCAAACGCAAAATCCAGCTCCCATCAGGCGTCATGCCCAGAAACGCGGCACGGACTTTCGTTGCACGCAACGGTCGCGCGAATGCCTCCGACTCGGTAGGCGGCTCCGGTCCGATGCGCCCTTGTTTCGGTATAGTGGATGGGCGGTGCTTTGTTGCGGAAGCAACCCCTTTCGTCTTGCCGCGATCCTTCGAGGATGTGATGTTCGCTAGACTCGCCTGCTCCTTATTCGTTGCCCCCGACTCGCTCGCAGCGTCTCCCGATGCGCCTTTGGCGTCAGTATTCGCATTTTCCATCGGGAGCTTTTGCTGTGTAAATGAACCCGCTTGCTCCGGCGACCGATTTTCAGGGCCTTCCGCAGGTTGCGCGGCGTTCGGGACAGCCGCAATCACAGGACCTGATGTCGGCCACGCCTGCGCACCCGGCGTGGCGTTGCGCTTCGCACTGACCATAGCGGGCGAGGAAGTCGCCACAGATTGCTTAGGAATGGCCGCCGTCGCTTGAGCAAGCGCCGCATCCGTCGAACTGGAAGCTTCCGGCACGCCTATAGGAACACCGATCGTCTTGGTCGTACGATTTCTGCGCAAGACGGTTCGAACAGGCTCCGCCAGCAGAATTGCGGCAAGCGCTGCCAATATGAGCGCCAGCGCAGCAAGCGCCAACGCTCTTCGCGGCACCCGAACCTGCGGCCGCTCGCTCGTTCTCGGAATTATCGAAACGAGAGGAATGCCAAACCTGCGAGCAAGCGCTTGCCGACGTTCCACTCTCGACAGGCATTCGCGAATCTCTTCCGCGAACCCGACTGGATCCTGTGGGCGTTCATCGGGATTGTTGCGTAACATCTGCGCAAGCAGGTTCCGCACTCTCTTTGGAAAAAGGCTGAGCTGTTGCAGAGGAAAAGGGCCGGCTGAAGGGGCGACGCCAGTAAGCAGAAAGCACATCGTGGCGCCGAGAGAATAAATCTCCGATCGAAAATCGACTGTTCCGTGCTGCAACTGCTCGGGACTGGCGAACTGCGCTTCGCGCGTCTCGCCACCGCGAGAGTCGGGATTGAATCCGGTCAAGCCGAAGTTGATTAGCTTGACGAATGGCCAACCGCCCTCGGCCGTCGGCCCGGGAACGATCAGGAGGTTGGACGGCCAAATGGCATGGTGTGTGAGCCCGTGAAAGCTAGCGGCACTCAATGCGCTGACTACTTGGAGGGCGATTCGCAGAACCGCATCAAGCGCCATCGGGCCGTGCGCCGTGATCCAAGAGTCCGTTGTCTCACCCTCCAGATATTCCGAGACGAAGACGAAGTGATGGTCTTCGACTCCGAAAGCACAGACTTTTGCGATATTGATGTGATCGAGCAACTGGGCGGCACGCGCTTGCTCCTCGAACTGTTCCCGCGCCGCAGGGTTCACGCTCGTAATCGGAATGAGCTTCAGTGCCACTGGTTCACCGGATCGGATATCTTTGGCTTTGTAGGTAATCGCGCTGCCGGTCCGGCTGAGTTCTCGGGGGGAACCATCGCCCTTCGCGCAGATGCCGTAGTGCTCGGCAAAAGTTGTCTGTTCCATGATTCGTGCGGCGGCCCTCCCAAGCGCGGTTGTCTCCAAAAGCATTCGGTACCACAAAAACTGTAAGGATTAGACCGCGCCGGCTTTGAATCATTCACCTTAATTCAAGCCGCGGCAAGGGCGGCCCGCCTCGTCGGGGTGGCTACCCCGCTTGGATTCGAACCAAGAATAACGCCTCCAAAGGGCGCTGTGTTACCGTTACACCACGGGGTAATGAGATTTTCGATCTTCGATTGGCGATTGCCGATTTGCAATTCTCGATCAAATCGCCGGAGCAAGACTTAAATCGCAATTTGCAAATCGCAATTTGCAAATTGGCGCACGGAACAATGCGCGCAATTATTCTCCGGGAATGTCGTGATCGGGCGAGGCCGGTTATCCTGCAGCTGAGATGTTGCCCGAGACCGCATTGTCACGCGAATACTTCACGCTCTGCAGGGTCGACCGGACATGGCTGACGATCTCAGCTGGCGCGAGTGGCTTGCGCAGGAAACCGGCGAGCCCGACGGCCATTAACCGATCCAGCTTTTCCTGCTCAATAAACCCGGCGCACAGAACCACCGGCACATCCGAGCGAAGCTCGCGCAATCGCCGGAGCGTCTCTTCCCCGTCCATAAAAGGCATCGTGAGATCGAGAAGAACGAGATCGTATGCACGCGTATTAAGGCGGAAAAGATCGAGACATTCGAACCCCGATTGCGCGGTGGCAACGTGATACCCCGCTTCCGACAGTATTCGTTTGACCAGCATCAACGCCATTTTTTCGTCGTCCACAAGAAGGATGGACTGCGGCGTCGCGCTAGAAGGAGGCGCGCTTTTCGTCTTCGCAAACGCCGCCAGATCTGGATGCATGAGCATTCTTTTGTCGGGTCCGCCCGCTTGCTTAACGAGCTCGGCGGCCACTTTTTCTGCGCGCTCAATGCTCGTGCGCAACATAGCGAGATATTTTTCCGAGCCAGCGCTGCCTTTCCAGATATCCTCGATCAACGAGGCGGTGCCCGAAATAATCTGCAAAAGGTTGTTAAGCTCGCTCGCCGCCTTAGCGAGCGAGTCCGGTGGCCGAGTCGGCGATCCAGCCTCGGTTTCCGAGCTCATGAGCATGCGTGATGGTTC
>Ga0207146_10266_pt1 | contig 12803 bp, 12 predicted proteins | sample Alteio_BWMinHeat_36_FD_153539 | JGI IMG/M metagenome (GOLD analysis project Ga0207146, IMG submission 153539) | Enriched cells from forest soil in Barre Woods Harvard Forest LTER site, Petersham, Massachusetts, United States -... | ecosystem: Environmental > Terrestrial > Soil > Temperate forest >...
ACCCTGTGATGACTCCACCAAAATCGCCCGGCGCAGTGCGCGAACTTATGACTTGTGACACGAAGTTCAATTCGCAGTTCGCGGTTCTCGGTTCTCAGTAACTTGCCGAATGCAGCCTGCATCCCAGACCGATCAGAGTTCGCCGCGCCTGATTCGCGGTGTGGGACTGGGAAGCGCGACCGCGCTCAACATGATTGACATGATCGGGGTGGGGCCGTTCATCACCATCCCGCTGATCGTGAGCGCGATGGGTGGACCTCAGGCAATGCTAGGCTGGATACTCGGCGCCGTCTTTGCCATGTGCGATGGCTTGGTCTGGGCGGAACTGGGCGCAGCCATGCCGCAGTCGGGAGGGTCTTACGGTTATTTGCGCGAGATTTACGGACCGAATCGCCTGGGCCGGCTGATTTCGTTTCTTTTTGTCTGGCAACTTTCCTTCAGCGCACCGCTCTCGATTGCATCGGGAGCGATTGGCCTTGCTGGGTATGCATCCTACTTCTGGCCCGGGCTGGAAAAGCAATACATGGCTCGCCATTGGAGTGTGCCCCTACCGCTGATCGGGAGGCTGCAACTGCACTGGCTGGTTTCAGGAGCGACGTTTGTGGCGATCGGCATGGTTGCTCTGGCCACGGTACTTCTGTATCGCAAGATCACGAGCATCGGATGGATTTCAAAACTGCTGTTGGTGGGTGTGGTCGGAACTATGTTGTGGATCATTATCGCCGGCCTCAGCCACTTCAATGCTTCCCAGGCCTTCAGCTTTCCGCCGGATGCGTTCACCCTGTCGCGCAATTTCTTCCTGGGGCTGGGCTCGGCCATGCTGGTCGCAACCTACGATTATTGGGGCTATTACAACGTCGCTTTCCTGGGCGATGAGGTCAAAGAGCCGGCAAGAACGATCCCGCGGGCGATCCTGCTATCCATTTTTCTGGTGGGATGTCTATACGTGGTGATGAACATCAGCATCCTGGGCGTAGTGCCGTGGCGAGAACTGCAGGCTGGTCAAGACAACCGGGGCTTGTATGTTGTGTCTATTTTCATGCGAAAGATTTATGGATCATGGGCCGCGAATCTGGCGACTGGACTGGTGATGTGGACGGCATTCGCCTCGGTTTTTTCGCTGATGCTGGGATACTCGCGCGTGCCGTATGCCGCCGCACTTGATGGAAATTACTTCAAAGCGTTCGCGCGTGTGCATATGGAAGGCCGTTTTCCGTACGTGTCGCTACTGGCGCTGGCCACGGTCGCGGCGCTGTTTTGCTCTCTATCATTGGCGGATATAATCGCTGGGCTGGTTGTGATCCGCATTACGCTCCAGTTCCTGGTGCAGGCGATCGGCTTGATCGTGCTGCGCATCCGTCGTCCCGATTTACCGCGGCCGTTCCGCATGTGGCTCTACCCGCTCCCCGCGTTAGCCGCATCGGTGGGATTTTTGTTCGTGCTAATCTCGCGCACCAACTCAGTTACCCAGATTCGCTACGCCGTTCTGATTCTCCTCAGCGGCGTGAGCCTATACCTGCTCCGCGCCTGGCGCCATGGCGAGTGGCCCTTTGAAAAGCGAACGCCCGCAGAGAGGATTGCCAGTAATTGACCATGGCCGAAGCGGTGAAAACGTCGATGCCATCGAGCCTGCCAAGGACCACGAACGGTTCGGCATGGGCTCCGCTTCGTGAGCCTTTGTTTCGTTCACTCTGGGTAGCTGCCGTGATTTCCTACACTGGCACCTGGATGCAGAACGTCGGCGCCGGATGGCTGATGACGCAGCTCACGATGTCCCCTTTGATGGTGGGCCTGGTGCAGGCGGCGACCGCGCTTCCTGTTTTTCTGGTTATTTTGCCGGCGGGAGCCTTGGCGGATATGGTCGACCGGCGGCGCTTCCTCCTGGTCACTCAGGGCTGGATGGTAGCGGCCGCGGCAGTGCTCGGCATTTTCACCCTGCTGGGACACGTGACGCCGTGGATTCTCCTCCTGTTCACCTTTGCGATGGGCCTGGGCGCGGTGATGAACGATCCGGCATGGCAGGCCATCACGCCGGAAATCGTTTCTCCCTTGCAGCACGCGCCGGCGGTGGCTTTGAACTCAGTGGGCTTTAATGTGGCTCGCGCCGTGGGGCCGGCGCTTGGTGGTATTGTGATCGCGATTGCGGGCTCGGGGGTTGCTTTCCTGCTCAATGCCGCTTCGTTTTTCGGCGTTATCTTTTTTCTGTATCGCTGGAAGCGCCCTCACTTTGAGGACGTCGAAACCGGGCGGGTTACCGACGCGATCCTCGCCGGCCTGCGCTATGGGCGCGACGCTTCGGCGGTGCGCTGCGTTCTGATTCGCACTGGGGCGTTCAGTTTGGCGGCCAGTTCCTTGCTGGCCCTGCTCCCGATCGTCGCCCGTCCGCATGGCGCTACCGGCTACGGTCTGCTGCTTGGGTCATTCGGGCTGGGCGCGCTAGCGGGCGCGGCGATATTGCCCCGACTGCGGACTACACTTTCTGTCGACGGGGTGGTAACGGTCGCCATCCTGGTGTTTGCAGCCATGACATTTGCCGCGGGACGAGTGCAGACATTCGGCTGGCTGGAGTTGGTGCTGTTCGCCAGCGGAACCGCGTGGATTGGAATCCTGGCATGCCTCAATGTCGCGGCGCAAACCATGTCGCCATCGTTTTTGCGGGCGCGGGCATTGTCGCTGTACTTGCTGGTCCTGCAAGGCGGGATGGCGATCGGGAGCGCCGTCTGGGGCGCGCTGGCCAGCCGAGTTGGAATTCCCACCGCGTTGCTGTGTTCCGCCGTCGCGCTTGTGCTCGGACTGGTCAGTGTGCGACGCTATCCCCTGACGTCGCAGGAACTGCAGTACGCGCCGTCGGTCGTACGAGACTAACCGGTCCCGGGTTCAATCCCAATCCTATGTTCAAGGAGATTTCTTGTGAAGAAGATGAAAGGGCTGTTTGTATTTCTGCTTCTCTTGGCAGGTAGCGGTTTTGCGCTGGCACAGGACGCCAAGCCAGCCGAGCCCAGGACGATCGCGCAGGTAATGGATCGCGGCGTCGCCGGCGTTGAGGGCGAGTTGGTTCCGGCCGCCGGCGCTATGCCCGAGGACAAATATTCGTTTGCGCCCACCAGCGGAGAATTCAAGGGTGTGCGCACCTTCGCGCAGCAGGTGAAGCACGTCGCCGCCGTCAATTACATGGTTAGCGCAGCCATCCTCGAGGAGAAGCCGCCGGTCGAACTGGGCAGTGAGAACGGCCCGGATTCGGTCAAGACCAAGGCGGACATTGAAAAGTTCCTGAAGGACTCGTTCGCTTATGTTCACAAAGCCGTTGGGTCCATCAATGAAGGGAATCTGCTGAAACCTATCAAGAGCCCCTTCGGCCAGGGCACGACGACCCGCTTGGGCATGGCCACTCTGATCGTGGGGCACTGCTTCGACCACTACGGGCAGATGGTGGAATACCTGCGAATGAACGGCATAGTGCCTCCTGCCAGCCGCTGATTGATGCCGCGTCTAGGGACCGGTGCTCGCCCGGTCCCGAGTTTTCTGGACCATCGTTTTCTGGACCATCCCAGATCCCGCATGGCACGGAAGTGCTATTTACACGACTGCCCATGGAACTTACCCTCAACTTCCCCCTTTTTGTGGCGAACTTTTCACGGCGACTTGCATCCCGACGTGGCGAAGAGGATGCCGCGCAGTCCGGGCATGTGGATAGTCGTTCGCGTTCCGCCCGGTGGTAGGGAGAAGTACATGAAGACCAAGAGGCATGAGGCGACAGACTTGCGCTTATCTGACGCTACACGGGAACACGAAGTCCAGCGGGAAATCGACAGTTTTCTCCGGGCAATCAATTCTTACCCGGATAGGTTCGCCCGCGAACCTTATTTGAGTTTCCAGCAGCATCTGTCCAGCATTGTGACCGCATCTCATCCCCCCGGCACGGACAAGTAGCGGCGGGTTCAGGATAGGCTTGCCCCGACTCTTCAGCGCATCCTTCGGCTTGTGCCTCGCGCTGTAATCTCCGTGTGAATCAGTTCCGGATTTAGTCCGTGTGCTCGCAGGCAGTCGCGGACCCGCGTCCGGGCCTGGTTCGCGCCCGCTTGCGGATCCAGAAAGACCAGGACCGAAGGTCCGGCGCCACTCAAAGCACTACCCAATATTCCGCCGGTTCCAGTCAGCTTCTGCAATGCAGGCAGCAGGGGGCAGAGGGAAGCACGGTAGGGCTGATGGATGTGATCTTCCAGCGCGGAAGCAAGCAGATCTTTGCGCCCCTGAACGAACGCCGCCAGCAACAGCATGGAATTCTGGATGTTGGCAACGGCGTCGGCGCGGGAATATTGGCCGGGGAGAACCCGGCGCGCGTCCTCGGTGGGAAGACTTTCGTTGGGGACTGCGAGCAACAGGGGCCACTTCCCTTTCGGGATTACATTCACGGCCTCGGTTTCGCCTTCCGTGGAGAATCGAGCAATCGCCAAACCGCCCATCCAACAGGCTGCAGCGTTATCGGGATGGTGCTCGCGCCGGGCGGCTTCGTCTACGATCCGGCAATCCGTCCAAGGCAATCGGCCAAAGTGTACAGCCAGGACAATGCCCGCCAGCCGCGCCGCCGCGGAGGAGCCGCATCCTTTGCCGATCGGAATCTGGTTCTCAATGCGAAGTGCGAGCGGCTGCACCAGCTTTTTCTCCGCCTGCAGCACTTCTCGATAGGTTGCCAGAATAAGATGGTTTTCGATTCGGGAGCAGATTTCGTGATCGCGTCCGCGCGCCTTGACCGAGAATTCATTGGCCGGTCTTGCCTCGACTTTCAGGAACATTGAAAAAGCCAGCGCCGCGGCATCGAAAGCCGGACCGAGATTCGCGGAAGTCGCCGGGAGAACAATCTCCAGAGACTGTGGTTTGGAGCGCTTTTTGCCGCTGTGGGTCATGCGATCAAAAACGAGCCGTTGCAAGCAACGTCTGTACAGAAATATGTGCCCTTGTAAAAACGCAGCTACGTTTCTAGCCGGTGGTCAGCTGCTCGCAAGGTTTGAATGACCGCGTCCACGCTGGCGTCGAGTACGATGGGCGCACGCTGCTGCGGCCTGAGAATATCAGCTTCCTTCTCACTGTCAGCCCCGGTGAACATTTCGCCGCGGTGAAATTTCAAAGTGAACTCGGGGTCTTTCAACAGGTGCCCGGTCAAGATCAAGACCACGCATTCTCCCGGCTTGACGAAACCCTGCTTCACCAGCTTCTTGAGTCCGGCCAGGGTAACCGCAGAAGCCGGTTCGCAGCCGATGCCATCGGCGCCGATCTCGGCCTTGGCCAACGCGATTTCAACTTCGCTGACTTGCTCGACCGTACCACCAGTCGCCTGCAGCACTCTGACTGCCTTCTTCCACGATGCGGGGTTGCCGATGCGAATCGCGCTGGCCGCAGTCTCTGCCTTTACGGCAATCAGTTGCTTGCCGCCGTTTTCACGCATCGTCCGAACCAGCGGGTTGGCCCCTGCCGCTTGAATGATCGAGAGCTTCGGCACTCTCGAGATGAAACCGAGTTGTTTCATCTCCATGAACGCCTTCCCCAACGCCGATGAATTCCCCAGGTTTCCGCCAGGAACTATGACGTGATCGGGCGGCTGCCAATCCAGTTGCTCCATTAGTTCGATCGCGGCCGTCTTCTGCCCTTCGAGACGATACGGATTGACGGAGTTCAACAGATAAACTGGCATCCGTTGCACGACTTCGTTCAGCACGCGCATGCACCCATCGAAATCGGTTTTCAACTGGCAGGTCACGGCGCCATATTCCAGCGCCTGAGAAAGTTTGCCCCACGAGACCTTGCCTTCCGGGATCAGCACCAGGCTGCGCATTCCGCCACGCGCAGCATAGGCCGCCATCGAAGCCGATGTGTTCCCGGTGGAGGCGCAAGCCACCCAGCGGAATCCCTCCCGCCGCGCGACCGATGCCGCCACCGTCATTCCGGTGTCCTTGAATGACCCCGTAGGATTCATGCCCTGGTGCTTGGCATAAAGCTGCTGCAGCCCCGCAATGCGGGCACAGCGAGGCATTTCATAGAGAGCGGTATTCCCCTCACGCAGGGTGATAATTGCCTGCCAGTCGGGGAAGCTGGGCAGCATTTCCCGAAAACGCCAGACGCCGCTCTCGTCGACTGGAAGCCCGGAGGTGCGGCGCTGGCGCCAGAGAGTCTTGAGCGCAGCGGGGTCTAGTCGATTTGCCTCCCAACCGGGATAAACGATCTCCAACAGATCGCCACAACTGGCGCAGCGGAAGTTCCGCCCTGCCTTCTCGCACGCGACGCCGCAGCCGATACAACGCAGTTGTGCCGCGTATGCGACATTGGGCTCGAGAGAAGTGTGGCCGGTCATCTGGGTTGAGCTAACGGGAACATTGTGCGTGGGCACCCTACTTCACGCCGCGCAAGTATTTGTCGGTCTTATCAATCCAGTCGGCCCGCGGTGGACTGAACACGTCCAGGTCGACTGTATAGGCAAGCGCCTCGGCCTTGTGCGGCATATGCGGAGGGATAGTCAGCACCTCGCCGGCGTTCACTACCAGCTCTTTGCCATCAATCCAAAACTTCAATGCGCCTTCAAGAACATAAGTGATCTGCTCGTTGTGATGGCTATGTTCAGGAACGATACAGCCCTTCTTTAGCAGGACGCGTGCCAGCATCACATTCTGTCCTACGACAAAATGGCGCTGCAGCAGCGGATTCAGGTCTTCAAGGTCGACCGAACTCCACGGAATATGCTTCAAGTCAGCCTTCTCGACTCTTTGCCGGGTTGGCCGCCGGGCTGTCGTTTTCTTTTTCTGAGATTTTGCGCTTGTTCGCTTTGCTCTTGCCGCCTTCGCCATCAGTGCACCTTCCCCTGGTAGATTCCGACCGCATTGTCATGCAAATAACCGTGAGCCATCTGCAGTGCCTGCGACTCGCTGATTTCCCCCATTGAAATCATTTCGGCCAAGGCAGCGGCCAGCGCGGTGCGCGACGACTGCACTCCCAGCCAATAGCTCTCCTCTGCGCCCAGGACCTCGTTGTAAGGGAATGAGTCGGTGCCAAAAGTAATTTTCTCCGGGAAAGTCTCCAACCACTGCTTGAGCGTGTTCTTAAACTCCGACGGATACAGCAGAATTTCGGTTTCCGATGAATCCAGGTAAACATTTTTCGCCGCGGCCAACCAGATGGCCTGGCGATCGTAGGGATATCCGCCGTGAATCATCACAAAAGTGACGTTCGAATATCGCGGATCGCGCAGAATGTTTTCCAGGTTCATGATATTGCTCTCGGAGAGGTTGAAGTAGTCGCCGACGCCCACCGCCGAGTGGATGTGAACCGGAAGATGGAGCCGGCCGCCTTCGCGGATCAAATAGCGGAAGACGTAGTCCTGAAAGGCGCGATACTCGTCTTCGCTCGGAATCCCTCCGCCCACGAACTCCTGGTACACCACTTCGGCTTCGTCACGGTCAGGGTCGCTGAATTTTGTCGAGCGGAAATAAGCCACCTCGAACTTCATGGCGATGCCGCCCTTCTTCTGATTGTCTTCAAGGGTCCGGCTCACGAACTTCAGATACTCGGCAAAATCGGCGGGCAACTTGCTCACGCCTTCCTGTTGCATCCAGCGATGCAGCATCGTCTCCTGCAGCGGAATATAAACCTCCTGGTCTGAGTTGCGCGAGCGCTCGTGCTGATTATCAAACGGCCACATGAAGGAATCCGCAAAGAACACCCACACAAACCGTTTGGGATCGAGATAGTCGGCCATCATCGCGCGGTTCGCGACTCCTTGCTCGATGTTCAACTTGTCCAGAATGTCGGAAAAATACGCGTTGCCCCGTTCTTTCCTGAGCTCTGCCTTTTTCTGGACCAGCCACTTGGCGTGCTCGGCTGAGAGATCGTCGTAGGGATAGCCAAAAAGCGCCTTGGCAGCAGCAACCAGTTCGGGGTTGGTATCGCGTTCCCGGAGCGCGACACTTCCCGGCGGCGAGGCCATGGCATCGACGTCAGCATCGTCGGAGAATGCGGGATGCGCGTGATGGTCGAAGATGGGAATCTTTTCGATCTGAGGGAGCAGGCGTTGGTAGATTTGCTGCACGTCGGGTCCGGGAAGGGGGCGCGCCTGAGCTGCGGCGACGGCCGACAACGCCAGAACACTAAGCCAGGTTTGAGTTCTTCGCCTCACGAAATCTCCGATTCGTCGTAGTTACGCAATCAGCATCCGGCTGCAACTCGCTACCGTGCGGCGACAGTTCGCTGCCAGGTTGTTGAGACCCGCAGAATCCGCTCCACGGCCTCGTGCAATGTGGCAGTGGAAGATGCAAACGAAAAGCGGACGAAGTCGGTCCCTGCTTTTCCGAATGCCGCACCGGGGATCGCCGCCACCCCGGCCTCCTCCAGCATGATTCGACACAGTTCCTCCGCGCTCGTTCCGGTCTCTGAAATGTTTACCCAGGCGTAGAACGCACCTTCCGGTGGCGAACAGCGGAAACCGGGAACGCGATTCAGGTCACGAACAAACTGCCCGCGCCGCTTCGTGAACTCGCCGACCATGCGGGCAGTTGTGCCCTCGCGATCCTTGAGCGCCTCGATAGCTCCATACTGGCTGAATTCCGCCACGCAGGTATAGCTGTTGACCGCCAGCATCTGCACCGCCGGAACGATGCGAGGCGGGGCCACGGCATATCCCAGCCGCCATCCGGTCATAGCAAAACTCTTGGAGAAGCCGTCGATGATCAGGGTGCGCTCCTCCATTCCCGGATAATTCATCAGCGAGACATACTGCCCGCCGTAAATAACCCGAGCGTAAATTTCATCTGAGAGCACGAGCAGATCGTGTCTGACGGCGAGTTCCGCCAGCCGCCGTTGCACTTCGTCGGTGTAAACCGTGCCGGTTGGATTGCCCGGGGAATTCGTGATCAGAATTTTAGTGCGCGGAGTGATCTTGGCGGCGATCTCGTCCGCATCCGGCTGGAAGCGGTTGTTCTCGGAAAGCTCAAATGGAACGGGGACCCCACCCAGCCCGAGAGTGATGGACCCATATCCGGGAAAGCCCGGGTCGGGATACAAGACCTCGTCTCCCGGATCGATGAGCGCCATCATCGCCATGAACAGTGCGATTTTGCAGCCCGGCGCGATGACGATGTTATCTGCCAGAACCTTCAGACTGCGGGTGTCGTGAAGATAAGTTGCGATTGCCTCTCGCAGGGCCAGGACGCCGACCACCGCACAGTAGCGGTCTTTGCCTTCGTCTATGGCTCGCTTGAGCGCGTCACTCACAGATGCGGAGGGATGGAAGTCGGGCTCGCCGAGCTCGAGATGAATGATGGAGCGGCCCTCGCGCTCCAACTCTTTAGCGCGAGCATAGACGGAGAGTGCGCCCTCGCCGGTCATCACTGCCATTCGAGAAGCTAAGGGTCGCATTACTCGCCTTTCCCAGTTGGAGGCCGGACGTCCCGCCCGGCTGGACGAGCCAAGGGCCCGTCCTCCATTTACAAGCCTTTGTAGAGGCCGCCATCTACGAGCACGGTCTGCCCGGTTACGTATGACGCGCGCTCGGAGGCCAGCCACACAATTGCATCCGCAACCTCGCGCGGTTCCCCGAGACGCTTCAGCGGCGCATCTGCGCTCCATCCCTCGGAGATTTCTTTTTCACTCTTGCCCGAAGCCGCAGATCGGGTCCTGGCCAATTCCTTCAACCGATCGGTCGCCGTGTAGCCCGGCCCAACGTTATTCACGAGTATGCCATCTTTTCCGAATTCGTTGGCCAGGCTTTTCACCAGTCCAACAACCGCGGCGCGGACTGCGTTGGAAAGTACCAGATCCGCCACCGGCTGCTTGGTGGTGATGGAAGTAATGGTGATGATCCGTCCCCAGCGCTTGCGCTGCATGTGAGGAATCACTTCGCGGGCGAAATATACGGTGCTGAGAAAATTGAGGTCCACGGCCTTTCGCCACTCTTCGAGGCTGGCCGCAAGAAACCCTTTGGCGGGTGGGCCTCCGGCATTGGTGACGCAAATGTCGACCCCGCCAAATTTTGAAACCACGGCATCGACAAAGCGATGCACCGCCTCGGCATCGATTACGTCCAGAGCCTGGGTAAAAATCTCAGCGCTGTGTTGTTTCCCGATGTGCTCGGCGGCTGCCTGCAGCGTTTGCGCGTTGCGGGCGCACATCGCAACCCGGCATCCCTCGGCGGCGAAGGCTTCGGCGGTGGCGCGGCCAATCCCCTGGCTGGAGGCCGCTACAATCGCAACCCGATTCCTCAGACCGGTATCCACGGTGCTGGAATTATAAAGGGTACCTTGCCGGCTGTGCTGGGCGGGACGCGCGCGTTCTATACCCTTGCTCACTTTCCCGGCGAGCGCTAGTCTTACTTAGCGCTCGCCGAGAGTGACTCTGCGACGTCTGACCGACGGAGGCACCATGAAGCCACACCAATACCGCCCGGAAACCGAAGCCGTGCGCGGGGGCACCGATCTCAGCCGAAAGAACGGACCGCTGGCCACGCCCATCTACCAGACCTCGACCTTCGAATCCGCTGATATTCCCGCCGCGATCGATTGCACCACTTCCGACATGTTCTACACCCGCTACGGCAATCCCACCATTACCGTTGCCGAAGGCGCCATAGCAGAACTGGAGGGAGCCGATGAAGCGCGGCTGTTCGCGTCCGGCATGGGAGCGCACACTTCGGCGGTCATGGCCCTGGTCAAAAGTGGCGACCACATCGTGGCGCAGCGCGACATCTATGGCGGAGCCACGAAATTTCTTGGCGAATGGCTGCCCCGGTTCGGTGTTGAGATCTCTTTTGTGGACAGTTGCGACTACGACCAGTACGCGCGCGCTATTCGTCCGAACACCCGGATGCTCTATTTGGAGTCGCCCACCAACCCTACTCTTAGAGTCGTTGACCTGCGCAAAGCCGCAGCCATTGCCGGGAAACATAATCTCATCACCATGATTGACAGCACCTTTGCCACGCCCATCAACCAGCGACCGCTGGAGTTTGGCATTGATCTGGTGCTGCATTCCGGCACCAAGTATTTCGGAGGCCACTCGGACCTGATTGCAGGTGCGGTCGCCGGCCGTCGCGATCTGATGCTGAAAATCCATGAGACCCGCACAATCCTGGGCGTCAGTATGGACCCGCACGCGGCCTGGCTGTTGCTGCGGGGCATTAAGACCCTCGCGGTGAGGGTACAGCGGCAAAATGAAAGCGCGCTGCGAATTGCGAGGTTCCTGTCCGGACACACGGGCGTGGCGCAGGTGCACTACCCTTTTCTCGAGGGGCATCCCCAGTTCCAACTAGCCGTGGCGCAGATGCAGGGCGGCGGCGGGATGTTGAGCTTCGAAATTGAGGGCTCGGCAGAAGACACCCGGCGGCTGGTGGAATCGTTGCGCCTGTTCACGCTTGCGGTAAGCCTGGGTGGGGTGGATTCTTTGGTCACCATTCCACGCTACAGCTCCCACGCGATGATCTCCGAGGAACAGCGGAAAAAAATGGGGGTAAGCGACCGCCTGATCCGGATGTCGGTGGGAATCGAAAATGCCGACGACTTGATTGCTGATCTGGAGCAGGCGCTCGCCGCCGTGAGTTCGTACCGCCAACACGTTCAGGTGGGGTAGCTTCCGGAGCCTCTATCGACATGCCGCAAAGCTTCCAACAAATGGGCAATTGTCAGTTTCTTGTCATGGAATAAATTCGCTGCTTCTTGGTTTACCTTATAGAGGTGGCGGACGAGCGTTTGACGGCAGCGACATTCGAAGAGTTGGCCATGCCCCTCTTCGACCAACTGTACAACTTCGCGCACTGGCTCGCCCGCGACCGGACGGAGGCGGAAGACCTCGTGCAGGAGACCTATGCAAAGGCGCTAAAGGGATTCTCCTCGTTCCAGGCAGGCACGAACTTTCGCGCATGGATGTATCGCATCTTGCGAAACACGTTCCTCACGTCACGCACCGGGTTGAAGGCAAGCGCGACCTTGCCGCTTGATTCCGAGGACAGTCCGGAATTGCCCGCCGGGCCGGAGACGCCCGAGAGCATCCTCATCGAGCACTCCCAGCACCAACTGCTGCAAACCGCGATCGAGGCTTTGCCGGTGCACTTCCGTGAAGTACTGTTGCTCTGTGAGGTCGAGGAAATGTCTTACCAGGAGATCGCGGAGACGCTCGCTATCCCCCTGGGAACTGTGATGTCACGCCTTTCGCGTGCCCGCAAAACGCTTCGCGAAAGCCTGCAGCAGAAGCTGGCGAGGACCTAGAATGGCCGAGCACTGGACCGCACAACTCGAGACCTACCTCGACGGAGAACTTTCCACCAGCGAGATGCGGGACCTCGACGCTCACTTGCGAACTTGCCCCTCCTGTGCCGCAGATGTCCTCAGCCGGCTCCAGATCAAGCGCGCGGTGCATTCCGCCGGCAAGCGTTACCGCCCAAGCCCTGAGTTCCGCGAGCGCATACGCAAGAGCATTGCGGCAAAACCCGAGCGGTCGCTCATGCGCCTTTGGCTCGGGGCCAGCGCCGCACTTGCACTGCTGCTCATCGTCACATTCATCGCGATGTCAGCGCGCCAGCAGCAACTGCAGCGGCAGCATACCCTCAGTGAGCTTGCCGATATTCATGTGGCCACGCTGGCCAGCGCCAATCCGGTCGACGTTATTTCTACCGATCGACATACGGTGAAGCCCTGGTTCCAGGGAAAAATTCCATTCACCTTCAGCCTGCCGGAATTGCAAAATTCGGGATTCACCCTGGTCGGAGGCCGAGTCAGTTATCTCGGCCAGGCGCCGGGAGCGGAACTGATCTACCAGATACGCAAGCACCA
>Ga0207146_10269_pt1 | contig 12748 bp, 9 predicted proteins | sample Alteio_BWMinHeat_36_FD_153539 | JGI IMG/M metagenome (GOLD analysis project Ga0207146, IMG submission 153539) | Enriched cells from forest soil in Barre Woods Harvard Forest LTER site, Petersham, Massachusetts, United States -... | ecosystem: Environmental > Terrestrial > Soil > Temperate forest >...
GCTCACTTTGCGCAGGTTAACCGCAGTCCTCAGCTCTTCGACGAGTCGCTCCGCGATTTCATTCTCAGAAATGTCTACCAGCGGCTGAGTCTGCTCTAAGACGTCCCAGTAGCGAAATTCTTGCGTGCTTCCATCCTCCCGCACTCGTAACCAACTCCCGGGCGAGAGTTTGTGAATTCCCTTAAACAGCGTGGCCGGGGCGGGAGTTGTAAGAAACGAAAGATAGTGATACAGGGCCTCTTCGTTGATAGCTCGCTCCTGCTCCGGATCCTTCAGAAGGGCCTTAATCTCGGAAGCGAACGTGATGCGTCTGTGATGCAGCGAGTAGTAGACAGGTTTGATCCCAATGCGGTCACGGATGAGCCACAGTTCGCGCCGACGCGCATCCCATAGAGCAATCGCAAACATCCCGCGAAAGCGATGGATACAGTCGATGCCCCACTCCTCAAACCCGTGCAAAATCACCTCAGTATCGGAGTGGTCAGTTTTCCATTGATGGCCGCCAATTTGTTGCAGTTCACGGCGGATGTCAGCATGGTTGTAGATTTCGCCGTTGAACGCCACCCACACCATGCCATCCTCGTTACACATGGGTTGCGAGGCGGCCGGGGTGAGATCAATAATGGACAGCCGGCGATGTCCGAAACCGACACGCCTGTCCGCAGAAACCCACCTGCCCGCGCCATCGGGACCACGGTGCGCGATGGTTTCGATCATGCGCTCTAGGTAGGAATTATCGACCTGGAACGAACTGCGCTTGAAGGTGAAAACGCCGGCTATTCCGCACATAAAGAATTGGATCGTTAGCTAGTCGTTGACGCGTCGCAGCACAAAATACCACGAACTGACAAGTGCGAGGGGGAGTTTGTCAGCAATCCGCACGTTCCACTCGATGAAGCGGCGATAACGGGCGAGCGTATAGCAGACTACAGGTCCGCAGATAAAGCCCCCTGCCGACTCTTTGGCAATCGCGAGTGAACACCTCTGGAACAACTTCCGGAGACGCCCGCGTCGGAAGAACTGTACATGCCCGCAGACCTGATTGTCGGTGGCCGGCACATCCTGAGGGTGTTGGGGGGCAGATGGTACAGAACCGCATGCCCGGAATTTCCTGATCAGATCAATAGCCCTCTGTAGATGGAAGGTTCGAAAGATCCACCAATCGATCTCAAATTCGCCGTATCCGTTGGGCACCGTGATCAACACGATTCCTTGCGGTTTCAGATGCCTCAAGCTGTCGAGGAGTAGAGACTCTGGATCGCTCACGTGTTCCATCACCTCGGAAAGAATAATAACGTCGAAGAGAAGGGTAACTAGGTCTGCGACAGGCGTCTCCATGAACCGAGCATTGGGCATGGCGGACCCCAGTCGCCGCGCGTGCTCGATCGAGGGCCGGTGCATATCAATCCCCGTGACCGCGAAGCCACAACGAGGGCGAATATCAGTCGTATCAGAACGAATTGCACTATGCCCGCAGCATGGCAAACTTCGCGGGCGCGGAATACCACGAACGCCTCCTTACCCAGCAGGATCTTCTCGATTTCTTGCCTCGAATGGTGTATCTCCAAGACGAGCCCATTGCAGATCCGGTTTGTGTACCGCTTTACTACGTATCTAAACTAGCTCGAGACAACGGAGTGAGCGTCTGCCAGGTCGGCGAGGGATCGGACGAACTGTTTTGCGGCTATCCCTCCTGGAGAACCCGGCTTCAGGTTCAGCGGTGGGGGAACTTGCCGCTACCGCGAGCGCTGAAGGGATTGGGCTTGATGGGTATGCGCGTCGCAGGGCGTCAAAACAGCGCGCAATATGAATGGCTGCGCAGAAATACCGAGGATTTGCCAGTCTTCTGGGGTGGAGCGGAGGCATTTGCCGAGACGCACAAAATCTCCCTACTGTCCCCCAGGCTTCGCCAGACGTTTTCAGGGTTCAGTTCGTGGGAAGCCGTGAGTCCGATCCGGAAAAGATTCGAAGACAAAGCCTGGGAGCAGTCTCCTCTGCTGTGGATGACTTATCTGGACCTGAACATGCGGCTGCCGGAGTTGCTATTGATGCGGGTGGACAAAATGAGCATGGGTGTGGGGCTGGAGGCCCGAGTGCCTTTCCTCGACCACAAGTTCGTGGAGTTGGCGATGGGCATCCCGCAGGCCGTCAAAATCCGTCATGGAACTTTGAAGTACATTCTCAAGAAGGCGGTGAGAGGTTTGATTCCTGACGAACTGATCGACCGCAAGAAGCAAGGGTTCGGCGTTCCCGTCTATGAGTGGTTCCTCGACCGTCTGGGGCAATTCGCGCGCGTGGAATTGACTACCTTCTGCGAACAGACAGACCTGTTGGACCGTGCGGCGGTTATGCACCTCCTCGAACGTCGCGACGGGCCGCGAGCGTGGTACCTGTTGAATCTTGCCTTGTGGTGGAAACAATACATGGCGTCTGAAGAGCCCGCGATGGCAGTAGTTGGCAGCAGAGACAATACGATCAACCACGGGTTCCCGACCAACTCAGCTATCGTGGCAATGCCAGAATGAAAGTGCTCGCAGTTCTACAGCGCGAGTCTCCGTTGGCGCTTGCCCGGGAAGCTTTTTGGCGTGCGCGCAGGCGGTGGCGGCAGATTCACTTGAAGAGCCGCATAGAATCGGCCAGATGTCCGGTGGTTTACCGCCCTCTCGGCTATTATCAGCTGCAACCAAACGGAATTGACCAACGATCGCGTGAAACTATTCTTCGTGCCGCCGATGCCGTGTGCGGCGGGTGGTTTCCCTGGTTCGCATACCCTCCGGTCCACTTAGGATTTCCGCCGCGCTGGAACCTCGATTTTGTCTCCGGCATTTCCTGGCCCGATGCGCCGGGGGAGACAGTCCAAGTGGTGCGGCATGATGGTTCCGATGTGAAAATTCCCTGGGATCTTTCGCGGTTGCAGTTTCTACCGGTGCTGGGAAAAGCCTGGCGGTTGAGTGGGGAAGAGCGTTACCGGATGGCGGCAAAGGAGTTGTTGAGTGACTGGATCGAGAAGAATCCGCCTGGAGCCGGCATAAATTGGACGATTGCCATGGAGGCGGCGCTTCGCGCCATCAGCATCTGTCTCTTCCTGGATCTCCTTACTCCTCAGCCTGGTGACCAAAACGAACTTTGGTGGCGCCGGGTTACGACCTCCCTCTGGCAGCACCTCCTTTTTATTGAGGCTCATAACGAGTTCTCCTATTTTGTTCGTGGCAATCACTATCTCAGCAATCTGGTCGGCCTCTTTTGCCTCGTGTCGTTCCTACGGGGCCCAGGCATCGAGAAACGCAAGTTGTCCTACCGAACCTTGCTTGAGCATGAGATGCTGCTGCAAGTTTACGAAGATGGGGGGGGCTATGAAGCTTCCACCGGCTATCACCTGCTGAACCTGCAGATGTTCACCACTGGTTTTCTGCTCATGAGATGCCAGGGCATCGAGGCCAACCCGAAGTTTTCCGGGCGGTTACGCGGTATGTACCGGTTCCTAGCTGCACTCTCGTCACGCGGTGGAAGAGTCCCTCATTTGGGGGACTGCGATGATGGACGAATAGAGCTGATGGTAGATGACCTGGAACAGATGCTCAGCCCGAACTCGAATGATCGCTATTCGCTCAGGGTCTCGGGTATTTTGGGAGTCGGCGAAGCTCTCTTTCAGGAGACCTACGGTGGGAATGAGGGCGACACCGCATGGTATGGTCCATTCCCTGCGTCTGCACAACAGCGGCAGAAAGACGCTACCCGCCGGGGCTGGGTTGTTTTCCCGGACTCGGGTCTGGCAGTTGGAAAAGAGGGTCCGCTAAAGGTCGTGTTCCTGGCCATGCCCAATGGCATCATGGGCAAGGGCACGCATACGCACAACGATAAACTAAGTGTAATCGTCACGCTCGACGGGGAGGAAGTCTTCTCGGACTCCGGCACCGGCTGCTACACGCGCGACGTTCAAATCCGCAACCAGTTCCGCTCTACGTCCGCACACAACACCGTACAGATAGATGGCGAAGAACAGAATCGATTTTCCAACTCCCCGGAATCCGTTTTCAGTATCGGAGACGACGCGCATGCGACGCCAATTGCAAGAGAGGAGGCCCCTGAATCACTCATGCTGTGGGCTTCGCACGACGGATATGCCAGACTCGATGTCAGACACACTCGAAAGGTTAAGCTTGGTTCTGTGCCGCTTCTTACTATGGAGGATTGCTTGACCGGTTCGGGACCCCACAGTTTCGAGCTGCGTTTTCATTTGCATCGCCAATGGAGAGTAAAAGTCCTGCAGGGAACCGGGACAGAGGTTAAGTGTTCCATCGAGGGGGCGCACTCGGCGGTTGAGCTCACTTGTCAGGCGGTCGTGAACCTTCAGTGTGCTTGCATTCCTGGACGGACTTCCACGGCATATGGTTTGCTGGTCGACGCTCAGACGATTTCGGTGCGAGGAAGATTTGAGGGGGCGCTAAATCTAGTGTCCTGTCTGTCACGGAAAGTTTAGGGAGAAGGGAATAATGGACTACGGTCTTCACGGGGAAGGCATTGTCTGTTTTGGCGGCGAAGATTGGTGGTATCACCACCCACACTCTAAGAACCACATCCTTCGGCGGCTTGCGCGGGACAACAATGTGCTCTTTGTGAACTCATTATCTTTGGGATTGCCTTCCCTTGCGCATCCTGACTTCTTTCTCAAGATCAGACGAAAACTGAAGAGCTATATGCGATGCCTGAAAAAGGTTTCGGACGGGCTCTACGTGATGACTCCTGTAGCGCTTCCGTTTTTCGGGAACCCGCTCGTGCGAGTCATCAACCAGTTCGTTCTTACGCTTCAGATTCGACTGGCGATGGTGCTCATCGGGATTCGGAGACCCGTGGTGTGGGTCGCGATGCCATCGGCCGCCGGTGTGTCCCAATGCCTGAACGCAAAGCTTTTGCTTTACCAGGTTTCGGATAAGTTTGACGCTATGGAAGACAACGCAATGCCTTCGCATGTGGTCCGTCTACTGGACGAGCGGCTCAAACAGTTGGCCGACGTGGTGATGTATTCGGGCCGCAAGCTATTCGGGGAATCTGATCTCCCGCATCGCTATTTTCTGGAACAAGCAGTAGACTTCGATCACTTCGCCGAACCCGCACCGTCGTCGGCAGCCGACATAGCTTCCATTCCCCGTCCCATTCTCGGCTATGTAGGGTGGATCGACTACGTGATGGACGTGCCGTTGATTATGGAAGTGATCAGGCGTCGACCCGAGTGGCAGTGGGTCATGATCGGGTACAAATCGAATTCGGTTGAGATTAATGCGCCGAACGTCCACTTCCTGGGATCCAAGCCTTACAGCGAACTGCCCCGATACCTGCAGCCGATAGACGTATTCGTGCTCCCCTGGAGGCTGGACAGCGAGTTTGTTCGCTATGGCAGTGCGATCAAGGTACGTGAATATATGGCGACGGGAAAGCCTGTGGTGATTGCGCCTCTTTACGAGTATCAGAAGACTCCAGGCCTGCGCTTCTATCGTACCGCCGATGAATTTGTCGCGGCGGTCGAGGATGCACTCGCCTGCGATACACCGGAGGATCGCCAACTGCGTCAGTCCCTCGTTCGGGAATGCACGTGGGATGTACGCACACAACAAGTCGGTGCGCTGGTCACGAGCCTTCTCGCGGGGCGTGGAATTCCTCTCCAGAACGGTCTGGAGGCGATCCACGGCAACGGTTCTGAACTTGAAGTTCCAATGGCTCCTGGCACCTGATCCAGGACCAACTCCGGCAACCATAAATGAGCTCGAGATGCGACTTTCTTTATGCCTGCTGAGGATCGCCAGTGACACTACGTTTGAGAATGTCCAAGCGAATGGGGGAAACGTCGCCGGATCCAGGCCGTGCGTCGTCAAGAATACGATGGCATCGCAGGCAACCGTTGCCAGTATCACTTTCTTCGGAGGGCAATGTCAGCACGTAGGTTCTGGACAGCATGAACTTGAGATCAACGGCAACGGGTTGTCTTCCGGCGCAACCTCGGTGCAATCCTATGGCCTGCACATGGAAACCTCGACCGGATCGCTCGGCGTCAGAATTGTTGATGCGCGGAACGTCTTATTCGTAGGTTTCAACAGTTCGGGCCAGGGACCGGATCAGTATTCGATTTCCGAAAGCATTCCCGGAAATACGCAGAACGTAAGGGTGGAGAACGCCTACAACTCAAGTCATTCCGAAACAAGTTGAGTATCTAACACTGCTGCGGGTGGACTTACAATCCCCATCTCGGTAGAACTTGGAGAGTTTCGATTCAAACCCCTAATCCACCCAGTGTGTGCATGGTACGCCGGGCTGTACGACTGCGGCATGGATTGGGGGTGTTTGCGAAAGGCCAGTGACCGTGAAGTGGCCTTCTGCCTTCACGACACAAGTTATAGCGTTAGCTGCTCCCCGAGCGGGACAGCAACTAATCGCCCAAGTCACCCTATATTGCATCGAAGGGAGCCGGATCAATCACGTTCAACTACTACTCGATCACGGCTGCCGCTGCGTCGTGGGCAACAGTTGATTGTTTAGCGGTGCATGACTAGGGAAGGTCTGATTAAGTATTCGTCGACGAGCTGGGATGCTTTGAAGGAGCGGCCCTCAGCGGCTTGTGTAGCGCGCTCCAACGGCACGGCTGAAGCCGTGCCCTACCCAACAAAGCTATCCAAAAACTTTCCCGAAACTCAGCCCAGGATTGTTTGTCGCTGGGTAGCCTGGCGGGGCAAGCGGCTCACTTCCGCCGGTGGCTGATTCGAATGACGTGGTCCGCCTCCAGACCCACGCATTGCTTTTCCCAGTGAGAGAGGGCCTGCCGCGGAGATTTCCATGAGGTGCCTCTCTTGCAGTCGGCCGTAACCGAAGCCCTATCACCCGAACCTAACGATCATGACCATACGGGCAGTTTTGAAAGACATGCGAAACGGCGAGGTCGCCGTCTACTCGGTCCCGGAACCCGAGGTGCGTTCCGGCGGGATACTGGTACGAACTGCATTCTCTGCCATCAGTTCTGGCACTGAACGGGCGACGGTGGAATCAGGGGAGAAGTCAATCATCGCCCGGGCCCTGGACCGTCCCGATCTGCTGAAACAATTGCTTGACTTCACTCGCAACAACGGGGTCAAGGCTGCCTATGCCAAGGTGCAGACGCGCCTTGATAGTCTCTCGCCATTGGGTTACAGCAGTTCTGGAACAGTGATCGGAGTAGGCGAGGGAGTCAACGAGTTCCGGTGTGGCGATAGGATAGCGTGCGGAGGTAGTGGCTACGCGAATCATTGTGAGGTGAACTGGGTTCCTCGTAATCTGGCGGTCCATGTTCCTGACTCGGTTCCACTAGAAGCCGCTTCGCTTACTACCGTGGGCGCGATTGCCATGCAGGGCGTGCGGCAGGCTCAGGTGAGCTTCGGTGAAACAGTGGTGGTGATCGGTGCGGGGCTTGTTGGGGTACTCACTATGCAATTGGCCAGGACTGCGGGTTGCCGCGTGATCGCGATAGATCTGGAGGAATCGCGGGTCCGGCAAGCTTGTGCACTGGGCGCGCACCTTGCATTGCTCAGCTCCGATCCGCACGTGCCCCAGGCGGTGCGTGAGTTCTCTCGCTACGGCGCCGATGCGGCAATCGTAACCGCTGCGACCCAGTCGGCCGAACCGCTGGAGTTGGCAGCGAAGGTTCTCCGTGACCGCGGCCGTGTTGTGGTCGTGGGTGATGTCGGAATGGGTGTTTCCCGATCAAGCATGTACCACAAGGAGCTGACCTTGGCCATGTCGCGCTCCTACGGGCCGGGGCGCTACGATCCAGGCTACGAAGAGTCCGGCAATGATTACCCGGTCGGTTATGTGCGCTGGACGGAACGTCGCAACATGGAAGCCTTCTTGGATTTCCTCGCTTCGGGTTCGGTGGACGTCTCCCGCCTGCTCGATAAAAGGTACTCCGTTGACGCTGCCGCACGGGCGTATCAGGATTTGCGCGCTGGAAGAATCTATACCGCTATTCTCGAGTATCCGTTGGCTGAGCGGCCAGGGAAAGATGCACCCGCGCAAGTAGCGGTAGCGCGGTTACCGGTAAACCGCCAGTTGAGGGTTGGATGCATCGGTGCGGGAGGATTTGCCACCAGCCAAATCTTCCCCAATCTCAAAGCCGACGACCGTGTTTCGCTGGAAGCCGTAGCGACTGCATCCGGTATTTCGGCGGAGTCCGCGCGCAGGACCACCGGTTTCAACCGGGCACAAAGTCCTTCTGAACTGCTGGCAGATCCCCGTTTGAATGCGGTCTTCGTAGCATCCCGGCACTATAGTCATGCGCAATACGTGGTGACCGCGCTGCAGAATGGCAAAGCGATCTTCGTCGAAAAACCCTTAGCCGTAAATAGTGAGCAATTGGAATTTATCCGCCAAGCCTATTGGGGAGCTGCGCGCGCACAGACCGCCCCCTTTCTCATGGTCGGGTTCAACCGTCGCTTTGCACCTTTCACCGAAAAAATACGCGATTTCTTTTTAGGCCGGAGGGAAGCGATGATGGTTCAGGCACGTATCAATGCCGGATTCGTTCCGCGCGACCATTGGATCCAGCAGCCTAACGAGGGTGGGCGCATCATCGGCGAATTTTGTCATTTCGTAGACTGGGCCCGGTATGTTGTGGGTTTTCCGATTCGCACAGTTTCGGCGGTCGCCCTTCCCGATAGCAGCCGTTACAACCACGACAATGTTTCCACTACACTGACCTTTGCTGATGGTTCGCTAGCCAACCTGGTATACATCGCGAATGGAAACCCGGCTGTCCCCAAGGAGCAATTTGAAGTCTTCTGCGAAGGAGCCGTGGCCCGGCTGGAAGATTTCGAAATGCTGCAACTTGTCCGTGACCGGAAGACGACCCGTTTCAAGTCTGCCCAGGATAAGGGTCACCGGCGCGAACTCAACTTGACCGTCCAAGCTATGGCCTCCGGCACCGAAGCCCCGATTCCCTTCGACCAGATCTTTGAGGTTACGGAACTCACTTTTTCCATCGCCCGAGCTATTGCCACAGGCGAACAAGTCTCCGAAAAGATCCATTTGTTCCCGTGACCACCGCGAGTTCTTGATTTGCGCAGCGACGGATCTGTGAAGCGAAGCGGGACGCCAGCTGTTTTGGGAAGTCTGAATCAAAAGAAGCCGAAGTTGGTACTTGAAATTTGGGGCCGCAAACGGCCGGAAAAGAGGATAACGAGGCCATGATGGTTACACACAAGAGGATAGTTGTTACGGGTGCTGGGGGTTTCATTGGTCATCATTTGGTCAAACGGCTGAAAGCGGAGGGCTGCTGGGTTCGCGGCGCCGACATCAAACTCCCTGAGTACGAAACCTCACCAGCCGATGAGTTCGAACTGCTCGATCTTCGCAAGTTCGACAACTGTCTTTTAGCAAGCCGCGGCGCCATCGCACAGGTCTACAACCTGGCAGCTGACATGGGCGGAATCGGGTATATTACCGCTTCTCACGCCGATATCTCACGCAACAACATTCTGATCAACACCCACATGCTCGAGGCCAGCCGTCTCAATGGGGTGTCCCGGTTTCTTTTCTCGTCTTCGGCCTGCGTGTATGCCCAGTATAAGCAGCGCCTCCCAGAGGTCACCCCTCTTCGTGAAGAAGACGCGTATCCCGCCGATCCCGAGGCCGGTTATGGATGGGAGAAGCTTTTCGCGGAAGAGCTTTGCCGCTATTACTGGCAGGATTATCGCTTCGACACCCGGATCGTACGATTCCATAACGTCTACGGACCCCTCGGAACGTACGAAGGGGGGAAAGAAAAGGCGCCGGCCGCGATCTCACGCAAGGTGGCCTTGGCTGGGGATGGCGGAGACATTGCCATCTGGGGTGATGGCAAGCAGACGCGCTCTTTTATGTACGTGGACGATTGCGTCGAAGGACTGCTTCGATTGATGTCGTCAGACTATCGCGAGCCCTTGAATTTGGGCACGGATCGGCTGGTCTCGATTAACGAACTCGTCGATCTCATCAGTGAAATTGCTGGCAAGCGACTCACCAAGCGTCCCGATCTAAGCAAGCCGCAGGGGGTCCGCGGCCGCAACAGTGATAACGGCCGACTACGACAGACCTTGAGCTGGGAGCCCTCTGTGTCGCTCGAAGAGGGCTTAACCGTTACCTACCGATGGATTGAAAATGAGTTACACCATGCCCGACGCCTCCCCAACACTCTCGCGGCTAGCAGCGCCGACTAAGCACCGCGCCAACGTGCTTGGGGTCGGCGTACACGCGATTGACCTGCCCGGCGCGGTCAGCGTTATCGAAAGCGCCGTTCGTGAAGGAACCAAGGGATACGTCTGTGTCACCAGTGTGCACGGCGTGATGGAAGCGCAGCGTGACCCCGAGTTCCGGGACATTCTCAATCGCGCCCTGCTCGTGACACCCGATGGCATGCCAACGGTTTGGGTTGGACGCCTACAGGGTAACTCCGCCATGAAGCGCGTTTTCGGTCCCGATTTAATGCTGGAGGTCTGCCAGCGTTCGGCTGGAACCGGAATCCGCCACTTCCTCTATGGAGGGAAGCCAGGGATTGCCGGTGAACTCGCACAACGTTTGCAACGAAATTTTCCTGGCATCGCAGTGGTCGGGACCTTTACGCCTCCTTTTCGGCCTCTGGAGCCATCTGAGCAGCTTGCCCTTGAAAGACAACTGGAAACAGTGCTCCCCGACATTGTTTGGGTAGGACTCAGTACACCGAAGCAGGAAAGGTTTATGGCCGCGACCTTTCGACGGCTTCCCTGCAAAATCATGGTCGGGGTGGGCGCGGCATTTGACATTCATACCGGCCACGTGCAAGATGCGCCGAAGTGGATCAAGGACGTGGGACTGCAGTGGGCCCACCGGCTCTGCCAGGATCCGGGACGCCTGTGGAAACGCTACCTGGTGAACAACTCGGCTTTCTTGGTTGCCATCGGCCTTCAACTCGCCGGGCTACGCCGCCACGCCCTTCCACCTTGCTCCCACAGGCCTTCCTGACAACCCCCAGTCATTACGGGTGTGGGGCAGGCATTCGATCTTTACGCCGGGCGAGTGGGCCAAGCCCCGCGATGGACGCGGGATAACGGTTTAGAGTGCTTTTCGCTTAACCAGCAATCCTCGGAGTTTGTGGCGGCGGTACCTTGATTGGCAACGCGCAGCTCCTTTTACTGCCTCGCACTTGGTATGACAAATCTATCTGCTCGAATTGAATCCATCCCCGACCTGTGGCATCCTCATTTGTTTCGAGACGAGTCCGAAAGGCCCGTGCCGCGTAGGAGGTCTTGGAAGCGAGGGTCCGAACGAAGGCTGTCGAAGCGGGGATCCATCTTGAGATACTTCAGTAAAGTTGACCCTACCTTCGCCTTTTCGAGTAACTCAAACGCCCGGTCTTTCTCGCCCAAGCCGACATAAACAACAGCCAGTTGATACGGCGACAGGTCACTCTGTTTAGCCAGGGTTTTCAGTTCGTCGAGTATTTTCAAGACACCGCGTTTAATTGCCGTCACTGCGTAGGCATGGCCCAGCGATGCGATCCAATTCGGATCGTCTTTTTCAAGCGCCGTCTTGCGTGAGAGATCACTGGATCACAACCGTTGGTTGAAGTCCCGTGCCCCAAGCGTCCGCCGGCGGCGTCATCGTGGACGGCAAGGCTCCACCCGAGGATGCTCCAGCTGAGACGTTGAGGGCAAAGCTTACGTAGGCAGGCCCAGCTGCGACCTTGGCACAAAGGGTCGAGCAATTCGTAGTAAATGCAATATAGTATCGACCAGCATTAAGAGCAGTGGAACCTTGAGTCCACTTCAACGTTTTGAAACTCTTTGACGGTGCGAAGGTAGTGCCTGGAGTAGGCCCAATATCCGCCACGAGATTCCCCGAGCTGTCGAAGATGCCAATGTCATACTTATTCGTCGTATTGTCCGTGATCGTTACGTCGAAGGTGATTTCGGTAGTGATAACGTTGTAAGGCAAGAGGAATCCCCAAAGCTTGGTAACATTTGGGGTCGGACCTTGAGAGGCTCCGGTACGCTCGCCGCCGGTTACAAAGAATTGCAATGTCGCAACGTTTCCGCTCGCCGCAGAAATTGTGACCGATCCTGGGCTGTTCGTAATACTGATGTTATGGCCCGCAGTGAGTGTGCCGAGCACCGGAGCGTTGCCCGTCGACCCGATCAGGATTTGCCCGTTGATGGGGGCGGATGTCGAAGTCAGACTCGCGGGACTCGAGAAGTAAGCGATTCCGTTCTGCGTGCCCGCAAAATTACCGGAAAGCGCGACCGTGCCGCCCAGCGCCACGGTTCCGCCCCCCGACAATCCCGATCCAGCCTGCACCGTGACGGAAGAATTGGACAGCATGCTGTTGGTTACTCCGGCAGCGGGAATACTGATCGTGCCGGTCTTGGTGATCGGCCCGCCCGTCAGGCCTGCGCCGGTAGCGACGCTGGTGACCGTCCCACTGCCGGTGCCGGGAAAGGTCTGCCCGGATGCAAAATTCAGGATCCCATTTGAAGCGACGGACAACCCGGTCTGGTTGAGGAGCCCGGGGACACCGTACAGCAAGTTGAGCGTTGCTCCGGTGTTCGCAGAGTCATTTCCCACCGGGGCAGCCTGCCAGCGAAAAACGTAAGACACCGCCTGTGCGACAGATGTGTTGTACGCCGAAGCCTCGATGTCCACCGGGTTGGAGGCGTATCCTTGCGCGGGCGTGGCGGTTTGGACCGGGGCGAAAACAGCTCCTCCCAGAACGTTCAGT
>Ga0207146_10270_pt1 | contig 12735 bp, 10 predicted proteins | sample Alteio_BWMinHeat_36_FD_153539 | JGI IMG/M metagenome (GOLD analysis project Ga0207146, IMG submission 153539) | Enriched cells from forest soil in Barre Woods Harvard Forest LTER site, Petersham, Massachusetts, United States -... | ecosystem: Environmental > Terrestrial > Soil > Temperate forest >...
TGGGCTGAATCAGAAGCCGGAGCTACTCGAATTCCCGCTGGGCATGGTCGAGTAATCAGGCCGGGGCGGCGTGCAAAGCGACTGGAACCAGCGGCTGATGTAAACCTGCGCGTCTCCTTCTCCGCAGAAATGCAGCGTGCCGGGGATACTGGCCGAGTCAGGTTCCCAGCGCTCGACCGTTAACCGGGACGCACCGCACTCGATCAAAAACCAATGCTGTGGGTTAGTGGTGATACGACCGCAAATTTCACAGCGGAACTCCCTAAGCGATGACATAAGCCTCCTTAAGATGGACTGTCGCCTGCTTTTAGTGGCGGACCTTGAAGACGACACCTTTTAATTTTTACCATTGCGGAGCGCACGACGCTTCAAAACGAAAGAGCACATTGGCCGGAATGCAACGGGTCAGATCTGAGCTAGCTGCGGACCGCTGGGTGGTCGCCGACTTCGCGGTCGTGATTCTTCGTTAGGGCAAAACCTCCGTATGGCCGACAATTCGGACGCCGGCGTTGGCTGTTAGCAGAAGAAATCTAAAATGGTGGGTCTTCATCATCCCTCGACAGATCGGCCAGTAAGATTATCTGAGAAGCCGCCATTCCGAGGACGTACTCAGTAAGCTCGGATGTTACGATTCCGCCTGATGTAGCTCCATGCGAGACGCCTTCGCCGCTGCTACGAAACGCATATAAACCGCTGAATGTCTGCCCAATCACTTTCGGCATCAAGTGAGTTTCGCTACCAGTCGCCCATTTGACAAAGTCCCCAAGGGTCGTAGCCTTGGCATCAGGAAACAACTCTTTCGCAGCCGCTTCTACCGCACAAACGGCTTCTTTTACTGCATTTTCATGGTCGGCTTTCTTACGATCGCGGAAATGACGAAGGGCTTTAGAAAAATGCTTTCGAGCAGCCTCTAATTTCCGGTCAGTCAAAGCCCTTTCCGCCTTGTTGATTTGGTCTATCGTATGGCGTTTGCCCCGCCTCTGTACAAAACCGTCTCTAAACTCATACCCAAGATTTTCTTCTTCGAACAGGCGCTGCATTTCCTCAGCGATAAACAGCTGTGCCTGCGCTTTCGTGGTTGTGACCACTTCGTCGTACATGATGTCTTGAGCGAGGTGGTTGTGGAGGCGCTCGCAAAAATCGTAAACTTGGTCCCAGCCAATCTGATTCAGGTAGAGTTCGGTGTCCTCCCGAGCCTCCTTCATACTTGGAATGTAGCGGGGGTCATAGTTTCGTAGGGGCACTCTGGCAATTCTTCTCAGTTCCTTCGCCATTACGTGCCAGTCTGAAAGATAGTTCCTGCTGACCGCTTCATTCAACAGATGAAGAAGTCCGGTACGTGCCGAGAATGGAAAGTCTTCTTCGATCCAAGCTTTCTCACGACGATTTCTTGCCGAAAAAGGCGGTTGTGGAACAGTTGTCATTTTCTGAAATTCTACTCTGCACACTTTGCAGTGGACGGTTAACGTCAATACGGAAGTTACCGAATTGCTTCCGTATTGCTGACAATCAGGCCACCAACTAGGCAGATCATGCTGCCATCGGCTCGCGGCGAAACGTCGCTCGCCATGGAACTCTCCCTCGCTCGTCCACGTAAACACTATGAAGAGCTTGGAAACAACTACAACGCCGGAGGTCCCTGAATGCTCTGGTTCTTCGAGTCTTTCTTTCCCGTGGTCTGGATATCTTTTCTTCTCTATTGGCAGATCAAGGCCGCCGGTACCAAAACCACCCAGCGCATCGAGCCGGCCGCCTCGCGCATCCTGCGGGCCTTCGCCTTCCTGGTCGTCATCGTCCTCCTCTCGACAACCCGCATCCCGCTGCGCTGGCTTTACCGTGAGCTCTGGCCGTCTGGTATCTGGCCTTTTTGGATTGGAGCTGCTGTTGCCGTCGCCGGCCTTCTCTTCGCCGTTTGGGCGCGCGAGCACCTCGGCAGCAACTGGAGCCGCTCCGTAACCATTAAGTAGGGCCACGAGCTGATTACCACCGGCCCCTATGCAGTGGTCCGTCACCCCATCTACACCGGCATTCTGACCGGGTTTCTCGGCACCGCGATTGCGCTCTCTCAGGTGCGTGGGGTCATCGTTTTCGCTATAGTATTTTTCGTGTTCTGGGCCAAGCTCAGCATGGAAGAAGAATGGATGCGCTCTCAGTTTGGAGAGACGTATGCCAAGTATGTCCATCGGACCGCCGCGCTGGTGCCTTACCTCTTCTGATCGCCAGTGCCTTGATCCAACCTCACGCGCCTTTCCCCGATCAAGCCAGAGCCAGGCTTGAATGGGGTCCACCCTATCCGAACTCTGGCACTGGCTCACGCCGCGTCGTCGAAGGACCGCTCCTCAAGGACCCGGCGGGCGTGTAGGTGCTGATGACGATGCCAGAGGACACAGCTTTCGTACCCGTAGGTGCGCCGGCCAAGCAATGACGTTGGTTCTCCATCAGTTCAACGCGCTGGTTTCTGAAGGGCGGCTCGTACCTCGACCGGCGCTCGACAGGCGACGGCGGCTTTGCGGCCCCACGCCAGCGCCTCGTCCAGGTCAGCTACTTCCAGCACCCAAAAACCACCCACGTGCTCCTTGGTCTCCAGGTACGGCCCGTCGGTGATGACCACCTTACCATCAGGCTGCGTCCGTAGCGACTTCGCGCTGCTTGCCGGGGACAGGCCGGCAACGAAAATCCTGACGCCAGCGGCAATCATCTCTTTGTTGAGCGCTGAGATGTCGCGGTACATCTCTTCGCCCTCGAGGGAAGGGTCATAGTTGTCGGGGTGGTGAATAGCAACCAAATATTGCGGCATTGTCTTCTCCTGTAATGGTCTTCAGGCTGGCTGTCCTGCCTTCACTATAGTGACGAACGGCGGGGGCGGAATTCGACAATTCATCCGGGGAATTTTGGCCCATGCCGGGCTTTGAGGCATGGTTACACGACCAAACAGGATTGCCACGAAGGGTGGTGGTGTGCCAATGGGTTCAAGAGGAGCCGATGGTCGAGGTCAACTGCAGAGCGAGCGAGAACGGTGTGAACTATGGCCCCTCGAATGGCCGTGGCTCACCGTCGTTCGGGCGGAAGTTAGGCAGCACGGCTTGGATGCGCACAGGTAAGCCCGATGACCCCGACGTGGGGATGCTGTGCCCCGACGGACCTGAAGGTCGGCTGATTCCGTCATCGACTCGATCAAGCAGGTAGGGGAAGAACGGATTGGATGGTAGCCGCGTCAAGAAATCCTGATCAACAATCAGGGCACCACGCTCGCCGCGGGCGTCCATCGCGCCCAGATTGTAGCCGTAGTCGCCGGCGGTTGTCGGGTTGGGCTGCATTCCGTAGAGTGGATCGTCCATCGGAATGGGAATCGCCAGATGCGAAAGCGAGAAAATTCCAGTCGGGTAAGGCAGATTCAGCGGGCGTACTTCAGCCTGCAATTGGCCCGGCGCAATGCTGCGCTCGACCGTCGCATCCGTGTCGTCGTTGGCGTTGGCGATCACCGTGAAACGGAAGGTCTGGGGAGTAGTGGGCGTGAGGCGATCGACTGCAACGTAGGACGATTGGCTTAACAGCGGGACGAACTTGAGCGTGCGGTTTACATCAAACAGCACGATCTCGCTCCCATTGTCGGGTAGATAAGCATAGAGTCCCGTCAGGATCGCCGGCGTGCTGACGGTGAAATCGATCACCGACTGAAAGGTTATGACCGGCGGCAAGCCTCCGAGTCGAGACGCGCGCGCGAGGCGCTGAATCTGCGCCTGGAGCGCGTCGGTCAGCCTGAAGGATTGACGCGCGCCGTTGACCGGGAAGGAATTGTACTTAAACGGATTGAATTCCGGCACGACGCTGAGCCAAGCTGCCTTCGCAAACGGCGGCAGTATGGCTGGCAGGCCGGCCAGCCCGGCAAAGCGCGCAAAGCGCGTGATACCGATCATTGGTGCCAATAGCAGGACCCGATCGGCACGCGGAAGCTTCGGATCTTCCAGCGCATCCAGAGAATACTTCAGTGCCAGCGCCCCGCCGTTTGAGAATCCAACCAGATGGAGCGGCGCGGGGGCAGGAACTCGCCGACGCGCCTCGCGCACGGCCAGCCGCGTTGCCGCCATCCAGTCCTCCCAGCGAACATCGGTCAAGCCGGCTGGCACTGTTCCATGGCCGGGCAAACGGATACCGATTGCGACGAAGCCGCGATCACGATAATGTTGCGCGACATGGCGGAGGCTGTAGGGCGAATCGGTAAGTCCATGTAGCAGGACTACGACGCCGACCGGCTTGCCGTCCGGCTCCATCACGTATGAGCGATTCCAGTCGCGCGCGAAATGCGCCGGATAAACGGGACTGGCCTCGAAGTAGCGATTGATCGGTACACGCTCGCCGGGGGGGAGTTTCTGGCTGACGTTTGCACGAACGCTTGCCATAATCTCGTCCTCTTGTGCGAGGTAACGAGTCCAGTCCGCCGCGTCGAGCTGATCTACGCTCAATTCATGGGGAACGAAGGTGTGCCACGGTTGCAATGCGGGCCCGCTGAGCACCCTGTACGAACGCAATCCAAGCAGCGCAACGCCAACCACCGCGAGCAGCACTAACACCGTTTTAAGAATTCGTCCGACGGTTCGTGTCATTGTCTCTCCACCAGCAATGAAATAGCACACCTATAAGAACACAATTCTATGATGATGAGGATACGTCTCGATGCAGGCTTGTTGTCTGCGAGGTGATCCCATGACCCACGTACAGGCTGATGCTGGCGTTGACCTCTGCCAGGTGCTGGTGGAGAGTTACGCGGTAAACGAGCAGATGAATCAGATCGTCCTCGAGCATCTCGATCCCGCTGCATGGCGCGCTAAGCTGCATGGGAGTAAGGGACGAACGATCGTCGCCATCTTCACGCACGTCCACAACATGCGTCGGAAATGGTTAAGGCTCTCGGCTCCACATCTAAAGCTACCTGCCGCGCTGGACCGCGCAAGCTGCACGCAGAAGCAGGCCCAGGCCGCTCTGCTTGAAAGCGCCGCGCGCTGCTCGGAGATGCTGGCGGACGCTCTCTCTGTATCGCGGAGTGGGCGGCGAAGCCGGGTCGAAGTTTTTCTCCGCGATGGTTGGGCAAAACCATGGCCCGCAGGCGCAGCCATGCTGGCCTATATGATTTCGCACGATGCGCATCATCGTGGCCAAGTGTGTATGCTGGCCCATCAGCTCGGATTTCCGCTGCCTACGAAGGCCGCCAGTGGAATCTGGGTTTGGGAAAAACTATGGAAGGAGTGCGGATTCACGCATCCGCGATAAGAATTGGGTACGCGCTACTCTGTTGGGCTGTTCAAACTAAGCTGCCGCCAGGCTTGCGATCAGCGTCTGACATGATCCCCGGGCTAGGTTGAAGTGGCCTGGAACGAAGTCCGGGAGCGGAGCCAGAGCTCGAAGACGATTATGTTGATAGAGAATCCAATCCAGAAAGCGATGCCGAAGAACTGTCTTGGCGTGAGGTGGGTGAGACGGCTGGTAGCGAAGAAAACTCCCATTACTGGTCTGGTGGTCGCGATGCCGAGCAGGATTGCGATGGAGCGCAGCAGCCAGCGCCGTTTCAACGAAGGTTCACCGTGCTGCCTGTACCGATAGGCGCGGAACAAGGAATAAAGGAAAAGACTGTTAAAGAAAAGGACCGCTGACCGCTCGATCCATCCGCCTACGGAATAAACACTCATCGCATAGGCGGTCACTCCGACCACGGCTCCGAGCGGGAAGATGAAGCGCTCGGGCCATTCAGCAGTTTCGAATCTCCGGAAGACAACGAAGGGCGAGACTAGTACGAAAAGTAAGGCGGGTAGGATATGCGCCAGCGTGAGGGCCGTATGGGAGGAAAACCAGGTATCGAGCGCCGCCTGTTGGGATGGGGCAGAGGACGATGGAGCAGCCAGCGCAATGACACGTCGCAGAACCACGGCAACGGCAATTACGACGCAGACCCAGAATCCGATGCGCAGCCAGAGTGAAGGTGCCTGCTCCATCCTCCCGTCAGCCCGCTGCGTGCTTGCATGTGTGGCCATATCGACCCGCTTTTCTGAACCGACTACTATAATTATATTTAATTTTACTAGTTGTCAAATTAAATTGATATCTGATGTCGATACCTGATATCCAGGATATTCACCGTGGCGAAGAAAAAAGCTGTTCCTTGCAAACGACCGTACACGCTCGGAAGACGGCTGGAACTGTCCGACCATAAGCGGACAGCGATTCTCAAAGCCACCAGAACACAGCTTGCATCTGGCGGATTTCTAAATCTCACGATGGATGGTCTTGCTCGCGAGAGCGGAGTGACACGCCAGACGATTCATAATCTGTTTGGCACAAAGGCCGGCGTTCTCGAAGCTCTTTTCGATCAGCTTGCAATGGACGGAGGTATGGAGCGAATGCGCAACGTGATGCAGCAGACGAATGCCGAATCCATGCTGACTGCCTTTGTTGAGGTATTTACCGATTTTTGGGCGAAAGATAGATTGCTGATCCGGCGCATCCACGGCATTGCCGCGATCGATCCGGAATTCGGTGCGGCAGTCGCGGCGAGAAACCAACGACGGCAAATGGCCGCCACTCGGGTAGTCGACGTGCTGAGCAGAAGGAACGGCGAAAGAGAGAGGATGGACCGGGCGCAAAAGATTGCCGTGCTTTATTCGCTTACATCTTTTGAATTCTTTGATGCGCTGGTTGAAAGCAGCGGCAGCGTAAAGGAAGCCGCTCTATACGTGCTTACGCTGGTCAAGAAGTCCGTGTCATCCACGTCTTAATTATTCGGGAAGGCATAAAATCTACGGCGGGAGAATGCAATGCCGTCTCGCCGTAGATTTTTACAGTCAGCCAGCATGGCGACTGCTGTGGCTCTTTCGCATCGTTCCTTCTTATTTGCTGATAAGGCAGACTCCGCGCCTCTGCAGGAGTTCAGCTATAGCCAGGTTGAGCTTGCGGAAGGAATGGCGCAGACTCAGTTTGAGCAGACGCAATCGGTTCTTATGTCGCTTAACGAAGACAGCCTGCTCAAGCCGTGGCGTTTCCGCGCCGGGTTGCCAGCTCCTGGGCCGCACCTTGGCGGGTGGTATGACGAAGTGCCCCTGGACAAGACGGAGAGTGGCGGTGATGGCTTTGCTCCCGGGCATTCATTCGGTCAGTGGATCTCGGCTCTGTCGCGAGGCTATGCAGTCAGCCGCGACCCGCGGGTTCGAGCCAGAGTGGAGCGGTTGCTTGCACTCTATGAGCCAGCCATCTCGGGGCGCTTTTACAGGAACTTTCGCTTTCCGGCCTATAACTACGACAAGATGGTGATTGGCCTGATCGATGCCCATCAGTTTGCCGGTTTGCCGCAAGCCTATGCGCTTTTAGACCGCACGACGGATGCGGCGCAGCCGCACCTGCCGCCGCACGCTCTCGAGCGTGACGAGCCGCAGCGGCGCTGGCGCGCATCGGTCGGCGAAAACACCAGCGATGATTACACGTGGGACGAGTCGTACACGATGCCGGAAAATCTCTATCTGGCATGGCAGCGTGGCGCGGGCGAGCGGTATAAGCAGATGGCAGGCCGATATCTACTGGATGAGACGTATTTCAATCCTCTGTCAGAAAACAAGAATGTGCTGGGTCACCGTCACGCCTACAGTTTCTGCAATGCACTGAGCTCGGCCATGCAGGCCTATCTTTCAACCGGCAGCCAGAAGCATTTGCGCGCGGCCAGTAACGCCTTCCGTATGATCGCAACGACGCAGAGTTTTGCCACCGGCGGGTGGGGACCGAATGAAAGCTTCGGCGAGCCAGGAAGCGACGCGCTCTATGCCAGCCTTACCGGCACGCATCACAGTTTTGAAACACCATGCGGCAGCTATGCGCACTTCAAGCTCACACGCTACCTGCTGCGCGTGACCGGAGACGGACGCTACGGCGACAGCATGGAGCGGGTACTCTACAACACGGTTCTGGGTGCAAAGCGGTTACAGACAGATGGGCATGCCTTCTACTACTCTGATTACAATTTTTCCGGCAGCAAATTTTATTTTCCCGATGTGTGGCCTTGCTGCTCCGGTACGTTGCCACAGGTGGCGGCCGACTATCGCATCCTGGCGTATTTTCATGATGCCGACGGCATATATGTAAATCTCTACATGCCATCCACTTTGAAATGGACAGCCACGGATGGAGCAGAGATGGCGTTGACGCAAACGGGAGATTATCCCGTGACCGGCAACGTCATGATGGCTTTGAAAACATCACGCGCCTCTGATTTTGCTATGCGGCTGCGTATCCCCGCCTGGGCATCCGCGTCATCGGAGCCGGTCGTGATCCGCGTAAATGGCAATCGCGTGGCGCCATCTGCCAGCCTGGGCTTTGCCGCGATTCGCAGGAGATGGAAGGATGGCGATCGGATCGAGGTTACATTTCCTATGACCATGCAACTCGAAGCTATCGATGAGGCGCATCCTGATACGGTGGCGCTGCTTCGTGGGCCGCTCGTGTTGTTCGCGATCACAGAGAAGGCGCCGCATGTGAGCCGGCAGCAGTTGCTCGCCGCTCGTCCTCTTGCTGGTCAAAATGCGTGGCAGGTAGAGACGGCATCCGGGCCTTTGCGGCTGCTTCCATTTTCATCGATGCAGGAGGAGCCCTACACGACCTATTTCAATGTGAACAGGTCATAGTATGGAGGTCCAAGCCTGAGATGAGGAACATATTGCTTCCGTTTTGTTTGTGTTGTGGAGCAATTGCCTTCGCGCAAGATACGGGTTCCACAGTAGGCGCTGATGCTTCACAAGTCCCGCCACCTCGGACGCTACGCGCGACGAGTGAGATTCCGCTGAATGTGCCCAACCTGGGTTTCTCCGGCGAACCGGTATGCGATGCGTCCGGTGACATGTTTTTCGAGATCCACAATGCCCAACCCGGGCTTAGCGAAACGGGTCCCTTTTTTGGCATTCAATCGAACGGAAGCACACATGTTCTATTTTCCGTACCTGCTGAATTGACAGCAGCCTCAAAGACTCCTGGAATCACGCTACAAGCCGTCTCGCCCGGCGGAGACTACTACCTCCTCAACACTGACTTCAAGCGCTATACGCTCATTGCCTACAACGCAGACGGATCGGAGAAGCGAAGAGAGGACTTAGAAGTTCCACCCGATATATCGCCCCAACGGCTGGCCGTGGCAGATTCCGGTGTGTCGTATGTGCAAGGATACCTAGATACAAATGATCCACTGGACAAGCCACGAAAGGCTTTTGCTGCTCTTTTTTCCTCCTCGGGAAAGATGGTAAAAAGCGTGGGTTCAGGATGGCATGACATAAGCATTGTCACGATGGCAAAGTTTCCTCTGGAAGGAGCCGTGACTGCTGGGGATGACGGCCGCTTTTACATCTTGGAGGCAGGCGATGTTCTTGTCTTGAATCAGAGCGGAGAAGTTCAGCAGAAACTGATATTTCATAAACCAGACCCAAGCGCAATTGCCCTACGGATCGATGTCTCCAGTGGTGTGGTGGCTATAAAACTCGGCCGTATCACAAGAGAACCGAAAAAAGCTCCAACAGTCAGCTTGCGCTTTCTCGTCCTCGATTCACAGACTGGGGAGCAGCGCGGTGACTACGTGCTTGATCCAGAACAATACTTCAACGCAATCCTATGTTTCACGCGAAGTGACGGATACACTGTCTATGCCATCAAGGGTGGTCAGGCCGCGAAACAAACGCTTCCTCTGCGCTAGGATCGTCTGCTTTATCGAGGCCAACTTTCTTTGTATTAGCCGCCAACGAAGTCAAACGTTTTACTACTGCACATCGATGATGTTATTTTGTTTGCTTCAAAGGGGCAGACACTAAAATGGATCGTCGCCAGTTCATCAGCTATTCGTGCGCTGCGGACCGAACCAGAAAGGGCGCGATCTTTACAAACGTCTGGTCGACACGCTGCTTAAGGGGGAACATATTGCCTCCGTCTCATGTAGGCTATGTAATCGCTGCTGCGTAGAATACGATTCTAGATGTTCCGCACGGAAAATCGTAAGACGATCAGCGAGATCGAAGAGCACGGGTGAGAAGGAGTCTTAAAAAAATCTAATATCCATCTCCCTCAGTAGGAGGGCTAAATGCATTCTAACTCCTCACTCTGAGCCAGTCTCAGGGAGGAGTGGTCTTATGACCAGACATTACCGCATCTATCCGCTTCTAATGCTTTCCTTCTACACAACTGTGATCTTGGCACAGAACTCGTCTCCTCTTCTTGCGTCTAACACGAACAGCGTGAAACGTGACACCGAGACTGTAAGTATTCCCTCAGCATCGAGTGTCGCTGCCATTGCAATCGTCCGCACAAATGTGCAAATTCGGGCCGACTCAGCTCCAGCACGGGAAACGCCGGGGACGAACTATCATGCCAGGTCATCGGACATACTTTCATCTGCTGGAACGTATGGTGACTTTTCTCGCTATCTGCAGCTTTTTCCCGGAGTTGTGTTCAATAGCGATGAAAGTGATGATGTCTTGGTTCGGGGCGGCAACCCCATTGAAAATCTCTATCTAGTCGACGGTATTGAGGTGCCGAACATCAATCACATGTCGACTCCTGGCACTACTGGAGGGTTGGTGTCGATGATCGACACCGCTACGGTTCAGGGAGTTGATTTCCGCACCGGCGGCTATGACGCGAGCTATGAGGAGCGACTTTCATCGGTGGTCGATATTCATACTCGCGAATCGGGCACGATACGGCGGCATAGTGAAATGGACGCAGGTTTTGTAGGCGCCGGAGGTTTCACCGAAATTCCGCTATCCAGCGGGGGAACACTGCTCGTGGCAGCCCACAGAAGTCTGTTGAACTTGTTCACGAATGACATTGGCTTAAACGGCGTGCCTGTTTATACAAACGGGCTGATTCGCGGCCGCTGGAGTCTCACATCGTCTGACGACGTAAGTGTATTGAGCCTGTCAGGGCTGGATTCGATCAATATCACACCGAACCCAAGGGACAACGCCGAGACAGGAACCATCCAAACACAATACAGCGGATGGCGGACTACCAACGGCCTTCGTTGGCGACATGTGTATTCGCCTTCCTCTTTTGGCATAGTCACGGCAAGTGACTCAGAGCAACACCAAAACATTCAGCAACAGGATCAACTCATTAACAATAAGATTCCACAGGGTGGGGGCTTCAATTCTGATGTCCTGACTCCGGTTTATTCGGAACTCACCGACGACGGAATCACAAGCCTCAAGTTCGATGAGTACTTGACCGTGGGAAAACACCTCGATTTGACCGCCGGTGGAGTTAGCCGGGTAGTAAGAGTGAATTACGCTGTTACTCAACCGTTGGGGCAGCAGACACCTTTCAGTTCAGATCCGGCCAGAAGCGATGCCACGTCGTTCTATCCTCACTTCGCGACAAACGAGAATGGAGCCTATGGACAAGTAACATTTAAATTCGCAGATCGATGGATTCTTGGCGGCGGAGGGAGACTACAGACTTTTTCTTTTGGCGGCCACATTACTGCTACGCCCCGGGCGAGTACGAGTTTCCAGTTGTCGAAGCATACTGAGCTACATGCCAGCTTTGGCGAATATGCTCAAATGCCACCATTTATTTATCTCACTGCCTTTCCTCAGAATCACTTCCTCAATCCAATCCGCGCACGCCATATTGTCGCAGGAATCGATCTATTTACGAGCGACCGAACCAAGCTCAGTATCGAGGGATATCAAAAAAATTATCACGACTATCCTGCGTCGACTGAGTATCCTACCCTTTCTTTGGCAAACATGGTGGATACTTTCGGGCAGGAATCTGTATGGCTCCCGATGAGCAGCGTGGGACAGGGATTGACGCGTGGGATTGAATTGTATGCCGAAAAACGCGTGGGAAGTTTCTTGGGCCAAGCGAATATCGCTTATTCCAGGAGCCTATTTTCCGGGGCAGACCGAATCATGCGCCCGGGTAATTTCGATCTCCCCTTGGTTTTCAATTGTGCCGGCATCTATCGTCCGGGTTCTCGATATGAGGCCAGCTTCCGTTATGAGTACACGTCTGGGCGGCCTTATACGCCGTTCCAGTTAGTGGAATCCACGGAACAACACAGACCGATCTACGATCTGACGGAGATCAACGCTCTAAGAGCATCCGCATATAGCAGGCTCGACTTTCAAGCGGGCCGGATCTTTCATTTCGGCGAAACACAACTCATCGCGTACGGTGGACTAGAGAACGCCCTGGATCGGCAAAACTTTCTCGGTTACGCATGGATGCCTAGGATTGGAGCAATGTTTGATTGCTTGACCAGAGCCGACCACTGCCAGCAGGAGCAATATCAAATGGGACTGTTCCCGAATTTCGGCGCTCGGGTTGTCTTTTAGCAAGTCTGTCTCTAAAACCTGAACCAGCGCAGGAGTGGATCTGAGCGTGTCCTTTTTGCCGATTGCGGTCTCCAAGTTGCCGCGGCAAGAGGAATGACCTGGTTCCTCAATCGTCGGTTTGTGAGTATGAACCCCTCGTTATCATCGAAGTATCTCAGAACTTACGAGAGTCACACGGAAAGCCGGTCCGGCACGAACTCCAGTGGCTTCTCGATGTATCCGCGCCTTATCAGATGCACGAGTTCGCCTGTGCTCCAGGTGCCGGAGAATGATGAGCACCTGGCGGCTAATAAAAGCACTTAAAAGGTGGAAAGCATACGAGTAGCAACTGCTTTAGCACCCTCACAGTTTGCTCGCACAAGACTGATAGCGCCAAAAT
>Ga0207146_10176_pt4 | contig 12720 bp, 8 predicted proteins | sample Alteio_BWMinHeat_36_FD_153539 | JGI IMG/M metagenome (GOLD analysis project Ga0207146, IMG submission 153539) | Enriched cells from forest soil in Barre Woods Harvard Forest LTER site, Petersham, Massachusetts, United States -... | ecosystem: Environmental > Terrestrial > Soil > Temperate forest >...
GCCCACCAGCTGCTACCAACGCGAGGGAAGCGCCGACGAGGTGCGAGCCGCTGCGCCGCTGGGCGGGGTGGCTGTATTGATAGCAACTCACCAGTCGCACGGCACGCCGGGATTCCTAGCCATCCTGCTGCCGCTCACCCTGTTGGAGCCTGTTGCGCTCATTGCCTTTCATCAGAGCCTTAGCGAGGTGGTGCTCGTGATAGATGTCTGCATGGCAGTCATCCTCGCGGGGCTTGGCAGTCTGTACCTGGCTCAGGAACGCAATGCACACAAATCGTTGCACCGGTGGGGTTGAACCGATGAGCCTCGACGTGATGAAATCGGAATCCGCGCAACCCGCGGCAGAAACGGAGAGGCAAGCGTTGCCTCGAGTCCAGCTATCTGTCGTGGTTCCCGCCTACCGAGAAGGCAAGAGGATCTATCAGAACATCACGCATCTGCTGGACGAGCTGAACAAGCTTGATACGACCTACGAAGTCGTTATTGTCTCGGACGGGAATACAGACGAAACCGTTCGTGAAGCGAAGCGCGTGCGATCGCCTCAGGTGAGGGTCTTCCATTACCCGATGAACATTGGTAAGGGATTCGCCTTGAGCCTCGGGGTAGACCAGTCCCTCGGCGAACTGGTCACCTTCATAGACGCTGATATGGAGCTCGACCCAGCCAACATCGGCGGCTTCATCGAAATCATGGAGACCAGTAAATGCGACGCGGTTATAGGCTCGAAACGCCACCCACAATCAAAGGTGGCCTATCCGCGATTCCGTCGGCTCCAGAGCTGGACGTACCAGCTTTTGATTCGCTTGCTATTCAACCTCAATGTGCGCGATACCCAAACGGGACTGAAGCTCTTCCGGCGGCAGGTGCTCCAAGAGGCTCTGCCCCTTCTGGCCATTAAAAAGTTTGCCTTCGACCTCGAGCTGCTGGTGGTCGCGCGCCAACTCGGCTATCGGAATGTTTGCGAAGCACCAATCAGCCTTGACTATCGGTTCGAGAGTACTGTCAGCCCCGGATCCGCATGGCGCGTGCTTTGGGACACGGCGGCCATCTTCTACCGCTTACGAATCTTGCGCTACTACAAACGCCGACAAGGCGAGCGTGCCGCAGCGAGTCGAGATGCGGAGTTGCCTGCTGAGGTCCCACCCGAGGCCTGACACTGCGGATTCTCATCCTTAATTGGCGGTGTCCAACCAACCCACGCGCGGGCGGAGCAGAGCTGGTCACTTTCGAGATCGCCCGTCGGCTGGTCAAAGGTGGCGACTCGATTGAGTGGTTCAGCGCCAGCTTCCCGGGCGCGCCAAGAGAGGAAGTGATTGACGGTGTGCACTTCGTACGCGCTGGCCGCCAGTGGACGGTCCACTGGTCCGCATTTCGGCGCTATCGACGCAACCTCTCTGCAAATTTCGACGTCGTCATTGACGAGGTCAACACAATTCCATTCTTCACGCCGCTGTGGTCGGATGTCCCTGCTGTCATGTTCATCCACCAGCTGGCAAGAGAGGTCTGGTGGTATGAGTCGACATTTCCGCTGAATGCTTTGGGCTTTCTGGCAGAGCCTCTGTATCTTCGGCTCTACCAGCGAGTTCCCGTCATAACTGTCTCTGCGTCGACGAAGCACGACCTACTGCAACTCGGGTTCAAAGGCCCAATCACGATTGTCCCTGAGGGGGTGGAGCCAATTGCAGAATCGGCCGTCGCGAAACCTAATGAACCGCACTTCCTGTACGTCGGTCGACTGGCCCCATCCAAACGTATTGACCACATCGTTCGAGCGCTCTCGCTGTTTCGGCGGGAAACAGGAACCGGCCAGCTATGGCTTATCGGGACCGGTTCGAAGCGATACCAGCAATCTCTAACAAAGTTGTCGCGTCGCTTGGGCCTCGAAGATCACATCACCTTCTACGGTCGGGTGTCTTCGTCAGAGAAGCATCGGATGATGGCGACGGCACATTGTTTACTCGTGACGTCGGTTCGCGAGGGCTGGGGGCTCGTAGTGTCCGAAGCAAACGCTTGCGGCACGCCGGCGATCGTTTATGACGTTCCAGGACTACGCGATTCGGTACGCCACGAAAAGACGGGCCTTGTTGTCGCCTCGACCCCAGCTAGCCTCGCGGCTGCGATGGTCAGGCTGACGTCCGATTCGGGCTTATACCATCGCCTCGCGGTTGAAGGTCGGCTCTGGAGTGGGACATTGTCGTTCGACGACGCGGCGCGGTTAGCAGGACTCGTACTCAGCGCGCGGTCGGCCGCATGAACGCCCGTGCGTTGGTTTCGGTGATAGTTCCCACTCGAAACTCTTCGCGAACTCTTAACGCCTGCCTGGTGAGCATCCGGTCACAGCTCTATCGACCGATCGAGATTGTCGTGGTGGACAACGGCTCGACTGACCACACGCTCGAGATCGCCCAACGCCACGGTGACATCGTTGAAAGTTTCGGTCCGGAACGCAGCGCTCAACGAAATCACGGAGCATCGCTGGCGCATGGTGAATTCCTGCTGTTTGTCGATTCTGACATGACGCTCGCTCCACGAGTCGTGGGCGACTGCTTAGAAGCGGTCATGCTGACCGGGGCACCCGGGGTTGTCATTCCCGAAACCTCGGTCGGCGATGGATTTTGGGCCCGGTGCCGCGCTCTAGAACGCAGTTGCTATGTGGGCGATGATGCGATTGAGGCAGCGCGCTTCTTTACGCGAGGGGCGTTCGAAGCCTCCGAAGGGTTTGACGAGGATCTGACCGGTCCTGAGGACTGGGACCTCTCAGTCAGGATAGCTGCGGGCAGCACGTTGCCGCGGACCCCCAGCTACATCTCTCACGATGAAGGAAGGCTGCGAATCCGCACTATCGTTTCGAAGAAACGCTACTACGCGAAGTCATCTCTTCTCTACTTGCAGAAACGCGGCGTATCAAAAGTCAGCCAGGCGAATATGGTTTTCCGACCAGCCTTCCTAAGGAACCGGCGACGGTTGGTCCGTCACCCAGTACTGGCGTCGGGCATTTTTGCAATGAAAAGTCTGGAAGCGACGGCGGTGATGTGGGGCTTCCTTTCAGAGTGGGCTAGTGCGCGGAGGGACCCACAAACGAAGTCAGTATCGAATTGAGCCGCTTAGCTCTCGAGCATCGAGCTTGCTAGCAGTCTGCTGTCTGCTAGCCGTCTGTAAAGGTCATGATAAGAGTCGCACATCGTTTCCCATGTAAAGTGCTTCACAATGTGGGCCCGAGCAGCCGACCCCAACGCACGCCTGCGTGTTCCATTGGTCAGGACATCTCGCAAATTGCTGGCCAACTCCTCATCGTCTCCAATTGTGTGGACCAGCCCCGCAAAATTGCCAACAAGCTCGGGAAGGGCCCCAGCCGTCGAAACCATCATCGGTAAGCCACACGCCATTGCTTCGAGCGGTGCGGCCGGAAAATAGGACTCCCACTTCGCCGGGTGACAAAAGACTTCAGCCGATTGGAGCAGCCTGATCAACTCCGACCGAGACACGTTCCCGGTGAAGGTTACAGCTGCATCAATGCCTAGCTGGGTCGCCAACAATCGTAGAGATTGTTCCTGTGGTCCCGAGCCGATGAGGAGCAGGCGGGTCGACGGAAGGCTTCTAGCCAATCGGGCGACCGCACGAATTAGCACGTCGTAACCCTTGCGAGGAAGAAATCTGCCAACCGCTACAACTCGACCGGCCTCAGGCTCACTTCGATTGCGCGGTTTGAATTGATCGATGTCAATTCCTGGTCGTATTACCGCCACGTTAGGGTGATCATGGCCTTCAGCACGGGCCTCAACGGTGATGGCGTCCGCCCGGCGGATTGTCCTACGCCGCAGAAACTTAGCAAACGGACGAGCTTGGCTGACTAAGACACTGCTGAGTCGGGTCTGCATGATCCGCGCGTTCGGAGTGCGAAGCCACGACTGCCATTCTTCGTCGTAGAAATCAGCCGGTAGAGTCGCCGGCACGGGACCGTACACGAATGGAACTTGCAGTTTCCCAATTAGACTTGGCGATCCTCCACCGCACGGCCCAAGGTGGTGAACGACGAAGGCGTGTCCCGATCTAACCTCTCGGTACGCAACACGTCGTGCGTGCAAGTAGAGATTTGCACGGTCAATGATGCGCCCAACCGGCGAGCTGGGAAGGCGGCCAGGAGGGCACTCCAGTTCAACAAGGGGCCCGAGTTCATTGAGTCTCTTCACTTCCCGAGCAACAACAACGACGCGTAACCCTCGTCTTGCGAGGCCCTGCGCAAGCCGCCATGGGCGTTCATAGTCGGATCCTATTTCAGGATCCAAGAGATAACCTGCGGGTGCGAGGACAACGGTGTCCAAATTGGCGCTCAGGGTCAGCCTTTCTCCGTCTCATCGGATCGGCGCCTTGACGGCCATCCGCCCAGCCGCCAAACATAGCGACTAACTAAAGGGCGAATCAACAACAGGAGCATTAGCACGTAGGTTGCGAGCGAAATCAATTCACTTATCCGGTAAGCATGGGTCGGCTCGTAATATGCACTGAAGGCCTTCGAACCGGTTGGGACGAGCCATCCGTTGAGCATGCCGTCCACTAGGACGTGCTCGCTGTTGGCGGGTCCTTTCCACTCATTTGAGAAACTGCTATGAACCACCAGAAGTTGGACCGAAGACGAAGGCTGAGGAGTTGGGTCGCCCAGCAAAGCAAAGCTCGGTAGCGCTGGCACTTCAATTACTCGCACGTCTGCGTACTCGTTGATCGTCGGGTTCCCTGGCGTGATCGCATCCGCATACAAGTGGAGAGTTAGTGCCGTAGTACCAGCGTCGGGGCTAACAGACGCCTGGTACGTCGACCAGTCGCCCGTGTCACGAACAGAGGGCAGCGTTGCACAATGCTCAGGCCCTGTTTCCCAGAGGCAGATATTGGGACTGGCGCCTCGGAGGTGTTTGACCATCACGCTAATGAGTAGCGAACCCCCATGCCAGTCCAACGCCTGCCTCTCACAGGCATTGTCGAGAGACGCTGAGAGCTCGAGTGCCGGCAAGCCACCCGGTGCAGCGTTCGGTAAGACCTTTGCGCTCAAGTGTGCTTTGGCTTGGACGGGAGCCACGGCGTTGCAGTCGCCAACAGGCTCCCACAAGCCGCCATTGAAATCACCGTTCGAAATGCCGATCCGCCCGATCACGGAGACTGCAATCGCGTTGTTCGCCGCGCTGGGCACGTAGCCAACCTCGAAGTTGGGCAGGCTCGGTATTTCGATGATTTTTACTGCCGCATACTCGCTAGTGGTCGGACTCTGGCTTTGAAAGGCGTCAGCATATAAATACAGCTCCAATGCAGTGGTTCCGGCGTCGGGGATGGTTGCGGCTCGGTATGTCGACCAGCCGTCCCCAATAACAGCTGATGGGAGCAACGCGCAGCGATTGGGGCCCACTTGCCAAAGGCAGACCTGCGGAGCGGCCCCTTGTACGCGGTCAACCATCAAGCTAAGTAGCACCGCTCCACCTTGCCAGTCAAGGAACTGACTTACACACGCGCTATCAGCAGACGCAAATAGCTGAAGTGCCGGGACTCCACCAGGCGCTCCAGCCGCCACCACGCCCTGCACGTCGGTGACCGAGTCCGCGGCGCCGCCATCGACGGCCGTGGCAGGCACCTCTGTCACCTTCACCGCCAGCGCCTCGGGCTGCCCCAACGCGCGCTATCAGTTCTGGACCCTGGCCCCCGGCTCCACGACCTGGATGATCGGCCAGGCATATTCCCCCACCACCACCTTCGCCTGGAACACCACCGGGCTGGCCGCGGGCACGTACCGCTATACGGTCTGGGCCCGCGACGCCGCCAGCGCCGGGACCTCCTGCAACAACCTGGGCTGCTTTGACGCCTTCTTCCCCGCCAGCAACTACGCGCTGACGACCACGGCCTGCACCTCGGTCACAGAGTCCGCGGCGCCGGTCTCGACGGCAGCGTCCGGCACGACGGTCGTATTCACCGCCAGCGCCTCGGGCTGTCCCAGCCCGCAATATCAGTTCTGGACCCTGGCCCCAGGCTCGACCACGTGGATGATCGGGCAGGCCTACTCCCCGACCGCCACCTTCAACTGGAACACCACCGGCCTGGCAGCGGGCAGCTACCGCTACACGGTCTGGGTCCGCAACTCCAGCAGCACCGGGACCGCATGCAACAACCTGGGTTGCTTCGACGCTTTCTTCCCGGCCACCACCTACACCCTCACGAGCACGCCCTGCACTTCGGTGACCGAGTCGGCCGCGCCGGTGTCGACGGCGGCCGCGGGCACGACGGTTGTATTCACTGCCAGCGCCTCCGGCTGCCCCAACCCGCTTTACCAGTTCTGGATCCTCGCCCCCGGCTCAACCACATGGATGATCGGGCAGGCTTACTCGCCCACCGCCACCTTCAGCTGGAATACCACCGGCAAGCCCGCGGGCGGATATCGCTACACGGTCTGGGTCCGCGACGCCAGCAGCGCCGGGACCGGCAGCAACAACCTGGGCAGCTTCGACGCCTACTTCCCCGCCACCACGTACACGCTGACCTAGGGTCCGCCGACATTGATGGACCGCAAGCGCATGCCCGAACGAGGCAATTCCAATGTGCGGCTCGCGTTGGTGGGGATCGTCTCAGCGCTCGGGCTGCTGCTGCCGCTGCCGGCTCAAGCCGCGCCCCAACTCAGTCCCATGGTCGCCCGCGCCGCGCTGCCCTCGGACCGATTGCATTTCGGACTCGCCAACAGCCCGGGCACGGACTTCAACTGGCTCGTGGCCAGCGGCGTGCCCTGGCACTACCGCTACCAGTACCTCGCCGGCGGCGTCAACACCGGCGGCGTCGCGGGCGACCCTTGCGGCGCCAACGCCGGCTGGCAGACGTGGAACTCTCCCGCGGGCCAGTTCGTCACCGACTACATCACCGCCAGCGTCGCGCAGAGGGCGATCCCGGTGTTCACGTACTACGAGATCGTGCAGTCCAACCCGTCCCCCGGCACCGAGAGCGCCGAGCTCACAAAGATCTCGACCCTCTGCACAATGCAGGCCTACTGGGCAGACGTCACGGTCTTGATGCAGAAGGTCGGCGCGTCGGGAGCGCAAGTCGTCGTACATGTCGAGCCCGACTTCTGGGGCTTCATGGAGCAGCAGAACGCGGACCCCACAATGATTCCGGCGGTGGTCGCGAGCTCCGGCAACGCAGACCTGGCCGGGTTGCCGAACACAGTCGCGGGGATGGGTCTCGCGTTCTTGAAGCTGCGCGACAAATACGCTCCGAACGCGCTCCTCGGCATTCACGCGAGCAGCTGGGCGAGCAACGTCGACATCGCCACCGACCAGCGCTCGACCATCGACCCGGCCGCCGAAGCCGACAAAGTCATTGCTTTCATCAACAAGGCCGGGCTGGTCGGCAATCCCTCGGGCATCACGCCATGGGACGTGATCTTCAACGACGTGGCCGATCACGATGCTGCGTGGTACGGGGCCGCGTCCAACCCCCACTGGTGGGATCGCAACAACGTCCTGTTTCCAAACTTCACGCGCTGGCTGGCGTTCATGAACCGGATGCACACCGACACAGGGTTGCCTCTCATCGAGTGGCAGGTGCCGGTGGGCAATCAGTACTTCGACACGATGAACAACACCGACGGCCACTACCAGGACAACCGCGCCGAGTACTTCATCGCGCACCCCGCGCAGCTGACCGCGGCGGGCATCGTGGCGGTGCTCTTCGGCAAGGCCAACGCCGGCCAGACGAACTACTGGGACGAGAAGGCCGACGGCATCACAAATCCCGCGCCGGTCACCTCGTGGCAGTGCAACCAGTGCAACAACCACACGTCGACGGTCGCTGACGACGACGGCGGGTTCCTGCGCATGGCGGTCGGCGCTTACTACCGAACCTTCCCCGGCACGAGCTGCAACATGTTTCCGAGCGACAGCGTCTTCAACACCGACATCTCCTCGCTCCCGGTCAACACCCAGAGCGCGACTTGGATGAGCAACATGGCTCAAAACGCCAACCTGCACCCCGACATGGGCACGGTTGCGCAGCAGTACGGCATGCCGGTCAACGTCGCGCAGCCTCCGACCACGAGCGTGACGCCAACCTTCCTCTACAACTCGGACAGCGACCATCCGACCGAGGGCTACCCGATCGACCAGAGCACGTTGATCGAAGGCGGGCCGGGCGCGCCCACGACCAGCGACCGCCACGCGCTGGTCATCAACAAGAACCTCTGCAAGCTCTACGAGCTCTTCAACCTGCAGAATTTCACCAACGGCCAGACGCCGTCGGCCGGTTCCGGCGCCACCTGGGACCTCAGCTCCAACGCGATGCGGACGGACGGCTTTACATCCGCCGACGCCGCCGGCCTGCCCATCACGCCGCTGCTGCTGCGGCCCGACGAGATCCAGGCGGGCCTCATCGCGCACGCCATCCGCTTCACTGCGCATTGCACGAGCACCTACATCTGGCCCGCGTCGCATCAGGCCGGCTCGTGCAGCACGGCCTTCCCGCCGATGGGCGCGCGGTTCCGGCTGCGGTCGAGCTACGACATCTCCAGCTTCTCTCCCACCACGCAGACCGTGCTACGTGCGTTCCAGCATTACGGCCTGGTTCTCGCCGACAACGGATCCGACTGGTTCTTCGGCGGCACCACCGACGACTGGTGGGGCACGACCGCGGGCAGCCAGGTGATCAGCGAGCTGAAGACCATCCCGGCTGCGCAATTCGACGCCATCGACGAATCAGCTATTCAAGTGGCGACCGGCTCGTACGCAGCTTCCAGCACGACATCAACGTGCGGGTCGCCGACGCTGAGCGCGGCTCCGCCGTCGACAGCGACGTCGGGCAGCACGGTGACATTTACCGCCAGCGTCTCGGGCTGCCCTCACCCGGTCTACCAGTTCTGGACCCTGGCCCCCGGCTCGACCACCTGGACGATCGGGCAGCCCTACTCCAGCACCGCCACGTTCAGCTGGAACACCGCCGGCCTGGTCGCGGGCAGCTACCGCTACACGGTCTGGGTCCGCGACGCGAGCAGCACCGGATCGTCATGCAACAACCTGGGCTGCTTCGACTCGTACTTCCCCGCCACCGCCTACACGCTGACGACCACGACCTGCGCTTCGGTGACCGAGTCCGCGGCGCCACCCTCTCCATCGGCGCCCGGCACCACCGTCACATTCACCGCCGGCGCCCCGGGCTGCGCCAATCCGCTGTACCAGTTCTGGACCCTGGCCCCCGGCTCCACGACCTGGACGATTTCGCGGCCTTACTCCACCACCGCCACCTTCAACTGGAACACCACCGGCCTGGCGGGGGGCAGCTATCGCTACACGGTCTGGGTCCGCAACTCCACCAGCGCCGGGACTTCCTGCAACAACCTGGGCTGCTTTGACGCTTACTTCCCGGCCACCGCTTACACGCTGACGACGAGCGCCTGTACATCGGTAAGCGAGTCCGCAGCTCCACCCTCGACCGCAACCGCAGGCACCTCCGTGACGTTCACCGGCAGCGCTTCCGGCTGTCCCAGCCCGCTCTATCAGTTCTGGGTCCTCGCCCCGGGCTCGACCACCTGGATGATCGGGCAGGCCTACTCCCCGACCGCCACCTTCAACTGGAACACCACCGGCAAAGCCGCCGGCACGTACCGCTACACGGTCTGGGTCCGCAACTCCAGCAGCACCGGAACGTCGTGCAACAACCTGGGGTGCTTTGACACTTACTTCGCCGCGACCACATACACGCTGACGTCCACACCTTGCAGCTCGGTGACCGAGTCCGCCGCGCCGGTGTCGACAGCGGCCGCGGGCACCACGGTTGTCTTTACAGCCAGCGCATCGGGCTGCGCCAACCCTCAATACCAGTTCTGGATCCTGGCCCCCGGCTCCACCACCTGGACGATCGCGCAGGCTTACTCCCCCACCGCCACCTTTACCTGGAATACCACCGGCAAGCCCGCCGGCGCCTATCGCTACACGGTCTGGGTGCGCGACGCCAGCAGCGCGGGTACCAACAGCAACAACCTCGGCACCTTCGACACCTACTTCCCCGCCACGAGCTACACCCTGAGCTAAGGCGCAGTAGCTCTTACAGAAACTTGAACCCGGCCGGCGCCGTTTGTCCGTGTAGGGGGATGCGGGTGAGTTACCGTGGGCCGATGCGCAGGCAGCTGGGGTGGCTGTGCCTTGTGCTCGCGCTCGCTGCCCTCACTCCGACCCACGCCATCGCCGCCAGCGTGCCCAGCGCACCTGGCACAAACGCGGCAACAGCAGCGCCGCAGCTCCCGACCGGCTCCGACTACGGACCCGCGACGTGGGTGCCGGCCGATCCGGCCAACTACTCGGTTTCCAACCGCCCGCACTACTACCCCGTGCAGATGATCATCATCCACGACACCGAGAGCAGCTACGCCACCGCGATCCAGGACTTCCAGGACCCAACCTGGGCCGCCTCGGCGCACTACGTCGTCTCCGAGCAGGGAGACATCACGCAGATGGTCCACGAGAAGGACATCGCCTGGCACGCGGGCAACTGGGACTACAACACGCGGGCGATCGGAATCGAGCACGAAGGCTACGCGTGGGTCTGTTGCTACTACACCACCGCCGAGTACGACGCGAGCGCCAGACTTGCCGCGTCCATCTGCTCGCGCTGGGGCGTGCCGATGGACCGCACGCACGTGATCGGCCACAACGAGGTGCCCGACCCGAACAACCCCGGCCTATACGGTGGCGAAGACCACCACACTGATCCGGGACCGTACTGGGATTGGGCGACTTACATGAGCCTGGCGCAGTCCTACGCCAATGCACTTCCCAGCCCGCCGCGCATGATGCCCGACCCGTATGCAGTGCTGAACAGCGCGACCAGCGCAACCGTCACATGGCTGCCGGCACAAACGTGCCACTCCCCCATCACCGGTTACACCGTGACGGGCCAGCCGGGCAACCTGAGCATGACCCTGCCCGCAAGCGCGACCGCGGCAACATTCAGCGGCCTGACAGCCGGCACCAATTACACGTTCAGCGTCACCGCCACCAACGCATATGGGCAGGACGCCCTGACCGCGTACTGGCGCTGTGCAACCGCCAACTTGAGCGCCACGCCCGTCACGCCCCAGAACTCGGGCACGACCGTGCAATTCTCCGCCACATCGACCGGCTGCCCCAACCCTGACTACCAGTTCTGGACCCTCGCTCCAGGCTCGACCACCTGGACGATCGGTCAGCAGTTCTCCTCCAATTCGACGTTCAACTGGAACACCACCGGCCTCCTCGCCGGCTCCTACCGGTACACGGTCTGGGCCCGCGACGCCACCAGCGCGGGGCCCTCCTGCAACAACCTGGGCTGCTTTGACACTTACGCCCCAGCCACCGCCTACACGCTCACGACCACGCCCTGCACGTCGGTGACCGAGTCCGCCGCGCCAGCCACCAGCGCACCATCCGGCGCAGCGGTCACGTTCACCGCCAACGCCTCGGGCTGCCCCCACCCGCTCTATCAGTTCTGGACCCTCGCCCCCGGCTCGACCACATGGACGGTCGGGCAGGCGTACTCGACCGCCGCCACCTTCAGCTGGAACACCACCGGATCACCCGCCGGCAGCTACCGCTACACGGTCTGGGTCCGCGACTCGGGCAGCGCGGGGACCAACAGCAACAGCCTGGGCAGCTTTGACACTTACTTCCCCGCCACCACCTACTCGCTGACCTCGACGGCCTGCACGTCAGCGACCGAATCCGCGGCGCCACCTTCGACCGCCGCGTCCGGCACGGCGGTCACTTTCACCGCCAGCGCCTCCAGCTGCCCCCACCCGCTCTATCAGTTCTGGATCCTGGCTCCCGGCTCGACCACCTGGACGATCGGGCAAGCCTTTTCGACCACCGCCACCTTCAACTGGAACACCACCGGCTCGTCCGCCGGCAGCTACCGCTACACGGTTTGGGTCCGCGACTCCGGCAGCACTGGCACCTCATGCAACAACCTGGGCTGCTTCGACGCCTACTACGCAGCCACCGCATACACGCTGACGACCACGCCCTGCACTTCGGTCACTGAGTCGGCGGCGCCGGCCTCGACAGCAGCAGCGGGCTCATCGATCACCTTCACAGCCAACGCCTCCGGCTGCCCCAATCCGCTCTATCAGTTCTGGATCCTCGCCCCCGGCTCGACCACCTGGACCATTGCGCAGCCCTACTCCACCACTGCTTCCTTCACGTGGAACACAGCTGGAAAACCTGCGGGCACCTACCACTACACGGTCTGGGTTCGCGACGCAAGCAGCTCTGGTACAAGCAGCAACAACCTGGGCAGCTTTGACACTTACTTCCCGAGCACGGCCTACACACTGACCTGAGATCCACCCGATGGGGGGCCGCTTAGACGTGCACATTGCCGGGGCTCACCCAAATGCCCGGGGCGGGCAACCGAGATCGTATTTGCGCCACGGGATTAAGCCGGTATTAAGATTTCCGGGCCTACCGGGGTGCGATGGGCCGTGAAAGGAGGGAGCGGGCGCAGTTGGTCGGAGCACGAGTTGCTGTCGTTGTTGTCCTCGCCCTATTGGTATCCAGCCTCGCCGCACTAGCGCCACCGAACGATGCCCAAGCAGCCTCGAAGGGCAATGAAATCACGCTCGACGTCAAAGGGCACCCGCTTGCCAACCTCACGACCAGCCCTCTGAGCCTAACCCCGGCCTTCGATCCGACGATCACCGACTACGTCTTGCGCTGCCAATCCGGGACCAAC
>Ga0207146_10181_pt2 | contig 12708 bp, 5 predicted proteins | sample Alteio_BWMinHeat_36_FD_153539 | JGI IMG/M metagenome (GOLD analysis project Ga0207146, IMG submission 153539) | Enriched cells from forest soil in Barre Woods Harvard Forest LTER site, Petersham, Massachusetts, United States -... | ecosystem: Environmental > Terrestrial > Soil > Temperate forest >...
AAAAAATGAACGCTATTAAAACAAGACTTACATCCACGCCGGGGCCGCTACGGCGTACCGTCTCAATGCTTCTCTTTAGCGCCGCGGCTGCGGCTGCGCTTTGGGCCATTGTGCCACCGCGCGCTTTAAGCCAACCGCACGCGCCACAAGATCGGAACCTTGCCCTGAGTAAGATTGCTCCGTGGGTCCTCCAACACACTGCCGATGGCAAGGAGGCGGAGTTTCTGGTTGTCCTCACCGATCAGGCTGATCTGAGCGGTGCGGAAAGGCTGACAACAAAGCAGGAGAAAGGCCGCTATGTGCGCGACGCATTATGGAACAAAGCCCAGGCGACGCAGGGGCCGCTTCTGACCTGGTTGCGCGAGCGCAACATTGAGCATCGCTCTTATTATATAGTCAATTTGATCTGGGTAAGAGGGAACCGGGATAACGCATCGGAGGTGGCAGCGCGGCCGGATGTTTTGCGCATTGAAGGTAACCCGCAGGTTCGTGGTATCCCGGATATACGTCCTGTCATGGAAGAGACTTCGCAGCCGCAACGCGTCACGACCGTTGAGCCGGGCATCGCTTACACCCACGCGCCGTTGGTGTGGGCTGAGGGTTTCACCGGCCAGGGCGTGGTTGTTGGCGGAGCGGATACTGGCTACCGATGGACCCACACAGCGTTAAAGCCTCATTACCGGGGCTGGGACGGAACGACCGGTCATCACGATTATAATTGGCATGACAGCATCCACGACAGCTCGGGCAATCCGTGCGGCAACGATTCGCCCTTTCCTTGTGATGACTACGGTCATGGCAGTCACACCATGGGCACGGCGATCGGCGATGATGGAGCGGGCAACCAGGTTGGCATGGCCCCGGGGGCGAAATGGATCGGCTGTCGCAACATGGACCAGGGCAACGGCACGCCCGCGCGCTACCTGGAATGTTTTCAATTCTTCCTCGCGCCTTATCCGGTGAACGGTAATCCGAACCAAGGTGACCCCACTCTGGCTCCGGATGTGACTACAAATTCCTGGATCTGCCCGTCGACGGAAGGTTGTTCGGCCAACACGCTGCAAATGGGAGTGGAAGCGCAACTCGCCGCTGGCATCAACATGGTAGCCGCGGCTGGTAATAGCGGCCCATCCTGTTCAACGGTCTCGGATCCGCCGGCCATTTACGCGGCCGTTTATACCGTCGGCGCGTTGAACACTGGCACCGATACGATCGCGGACTTTAGCAGCCGCGGTCCGGTCACGGCAGATGGGAGCAACCGCCGCAAGCCGGACATCAGCGCGCCCGGCGTTAACAATCGTTCCGCCTGGAACACCAGCGACACTGCCTATGTCAGCATCAGTGGTACTTCCATGGCCACGCCGCACGTGGCCGGCGGCACGGCCGTGCTTTTGTCGGCGCGGCCGATATTACATCACGATGTAGCGATGCAAAGAACCGTCCTGAGCAACTCGGCGTTCCATCTGAATTCGAGCTTGTGCGGCAGTTCCGGATACCCGAACAATACGTTTGGGTATGGCCGTATCGATGTCCAAGCGGCTTACCAGTACCTGCTGCTTACGGGCGCTGTTTCGCGCAAAACACAGGGCGGCGCGGGCACATTTGATATTAATCTGCCGCTCAGCGGCGAACCGGGTGTGGAGTGCCGCAACGGTGGCGGCAACTACACGGAAGTCTTTACTTTCGATAACAACGTGGTCAGCGGTTCAGCTGCGGTGACGGGTGGCACCGGCAGCGTCTCCGGGAGCCCGGTGTTTTCCGGCAACACCATGACTGTCAATCTCATTGGCGTCACCGATGTTCAGCAAATCACCGTCACCCTTAGTGGTGTGACCGATGTCTTCTCCCAGGTCCTGCCTTCGACTCCGGTGAGCATGAATGTTCTAATTGGCGATGTGAACGGGAACAAGGTGGTTAACGCATCCGATGTTGCTCTGGTAAAATCGCAGGTTGGTCAAGCGGTCAGCGGCTCCAACTTCCGCGAAGATGTGAACGCCGATGGTTCGGTCAGCAGTAGCGACGTCGCTCTGACCAAATTGCATGTCGGCGATGGTCTCCCGTAAATATTACCTTTGATGTACGTCGGCCTAACGAGAAGCAAGTTGATTGGAAACTGAGCGGTCGTTTCGGCGAAATACTCGAAAATAAATGGTAGATAGAAACAATTTGGCTTGCGCCGCGTTTCGGAAACCCACAAAAAATGAACGCTATTAAAACAAGACTTACATCCACGCCGGGGCCGCTACGGCGTACCGTCTCAATGCTTCTCTTTAGCGCCGCGGCTGCGGCTGCGCTTTGGGCCATTGTGCCACCGCGCGCTTTAAGCCAACCGCACGCGCCACAAGATCGGAACCTTGCCCTGAGTAAGATTGCTCCGTGGGTCCTCCAACACACTGCCGATGGCAAGGAGGCGGAGTTTCTGGTTGTCCTCACCGATCAGGCTGATCTGAGCGGTGCGGAAAGGCTGACAACAAAGCAGGAGAAAGGCCGCTATGTGCGCGACGCATTATGGAACAAAGCCCAGGCGACGCAGGGGCCGCTTCTGACCTGGTTGCGCGAGCGCAACATTGAGCATCGCTCTTATTATATAGTCAATTTGATCTGGGTAAGAGGGAACCGGGATAACGCATCGGAGGTGGCAGCGCGGCCGGATGTTTTGCGCATTGAAGGTAACCCGCAGGTTCGTGGTATCCCGGATATACGTCCTGTCATGGAAGAGACTTCGCAGCCGCAACGCGTCACGACCGTTGAGCCGGGCATCGCTTACACCCACGCGCCGTTGGTGTGGGCTGAGGGTTTCACCGGCCAGGGCGTGGTTGTTGGCGGAGCGGATACTGGCTACCGATGGACCCACACAGCGTTAAAGCCTCATTACCGGGGCTGGGACGGAACGACCGGTCATCACGATTATAATTGGCATGACAGCATCCACGACAGCTCGGGCAATCCGTGCGGCAACGATTCGCCCTTTCCTTGTGATGACTACGGTCATGGCAGTCACACCATGGGCACGGCGATCGGCGATGATGGAGCGGGCAACCAGGTTGGCATGGCCCCGGGGGCGAAATGGATCGGCTGTCGCAACATGGACCAGGGCAACGGCACGCCCGCGCGCTACCTGGAATGTTTTCAATTCTTCCTCGCGCCTTATCCGGTGAACGGTAATCCGAACCAAGGTGACCCCACTCTGGCTCCGGATGTGACTACAAATTCCTGGATCTGCCCGTCGACGGAAGGTTGTTCGGCCAACACGCTGCAAATGGGAGTGGAAGCGCAACTCGCCGCTGGCATCAACATGGTAGCCGCGGCTGGTAATAGCGGCCCATCCTGTTCAACGGTCTCGGATCCGCCGGCCATTTACGCGGCCGTTTATACCGTCGGCGCGTTGAACACTGGCACCGATACGATCGCGGACTTTAGCAGCCGCGGTCCGGTCACGGCAGATGGGAGCAACCGCCGCAAGCCGGACATCAGCGCGCCCGGCGTTAACAATCGTTCCGCCTGGAACACCAGCGACACTGCCTATGTCAGCATCAGTGGTACTTCCATGGCCACGCCGCACGTGGCCGGCGGCACGGCCGTGCTTTTGTCGGCGCGGCCGATATTACATCACGATGTAGCGATGCAAAGAACCGTCCTGAGCAACTCGGCGTTCCATCTGAATTCGAGCTTGTGCGGCAGTTCCGGATACCCGAACAATACGTTTGGGTATGGCCGTATCGATGTCCAAGCGGCTTACCAGTACCTGCTGCTTACGGGCGCTGTTTCGCGCAAAACACAGGGCGGCGCGGGCACATTTGATATTAATCTGCCGCTCAGCGGCGAACCGGGTGTGGAGTGCCGCAACGGTGGCGGCAACTACACGGAAGTCTTTACTTTCGATAACAACGTGGTCAGCGGTTCAGCTGCGGTGACGGGTGGCACCGGCAGCGTCTCCGGGAGCCCGGTGTTTTCCGGCAACACCATGACTGTCAATCTCATTGGCGTCACCGATGTTCAGCAAATCACCGTCACCCTTAGTGGTGTGACCGATGTCTTCTCCCAGGTCCTGCCTTCGACTCCGGTGAGCATGAATGTTCTAATTGGCGATGTGAACGGGAACAAGGTGGTTAACGCATCCGATGTTGCTCTGGTAAAATCGCAGGTTGGTCAAGCGGTCAGCGGCTCCAACTTCCGCGAAGATGTGAACGCCGATGGTTCGGTCAGCAGTAGCGACGTCGCTCTGACCAAATTGCATGTCGGCGATGGTCTCCCGTAAATATTACCTTTGATGTGCGCCGGCCTAACGAGAAGCGAGTTGATTGGGGGGAGGGTCGCGTGCATCTGCTCGGGAATTTTTCCCCGACATTCTCGCAGGTCCCGATCCGCTAGTATTCGGGGGCTAGTTTAATTCTTGAGTCGGCAAAGCCGCATTTATTTGCATCGCCCCCGAAAGCGTTCGGGGCCATCCACAGCGTGCTCAATCGACACGGAGGCGAATATGAGGTGGGAGCCACACGCTCTGTCGCCGTTCGCCCCGCCGGGAGCGGCCGATCCACTCTCACGTGCAACGCGAATCGCGTGCCGTGGGGGAACTGTATTTTTCGGGGCAAAAAAATTAAAGAAAAAAATCCAAAAAAAGTATTGCATTTATTTTCCAGTCTTGATACAAGCGCATAAACCCAGAACAAATTTCGGGGCAAAAAGAAGTTAAAAAAAATCGAAAATAATTCTTGCATTTATTTTCCAGTCTTGATACAAGCGCATCAATTGAACGTATAAACGAAGTCAAAGAAAACAGCAAAACACCTATGAAAAAAACAATACTCATCGCAACAATGATCTGCGGAATGATAGCGGGCCGAACTGCTTTTGCACAGGCCAGCCAATCAATGTCGTTTACCCCCAGCGGGACGATATTCAATCAGAATGATACGTTCACTCTTGATAGCTTCGTCACCTTCTCTGGCTACAATGCGGTGGGCATGTCCTATTGGCTGGAGACGGCTCCCGGGACGCAGAGTTTTTTCCACATCACAGCAGAAACCTATCTAACTTTCACCGATGGCACCCAGCCGGGTTGGCCAAATGAATTCGATTTCCCGATGACGAACGGCGTGGATGCCGGTATGTTTGCCACGCACAATGATTTGGGTGGGACGCTGGTGGACGTCAGCAATCCCACACCGCCTGGGACCTATCAGGTCTCGCATATTACCTTTTCGATTACCGGTGCCGCGCCTGGGACTTACACGTTCTTCACGACGACCACTAATCCGCGTCCGTCGGTGGTATCAGATAGCAATTTCAACGATAACAACCTCCCGCAGGCCTCATTCACGATCACGGTCGTGCCCGAGCCGGGCACGTTGGCGCTGCTGGCGCTGGCCGGAGCTGGGTTGGGCTTGGTCGTCTATCGCCGTCGCACCGCCACACGCTAAGACAAAGTTCGCTTAGAACGCGCTTTTTAAGCAGCTCCATCCAATCGGATGGAGCTGCTTTGTTTCTACCATCGGCGCTCTCCCCGAAAGCCTTCGCGCTTATTCACAAATTCTGAGATCGTTGGACGTTGGATGTTCGCTTTTATCTGCTGATTAAGAACCGCAGAAAGATGGAATAGTTCCCCATGAAAAAGGAAAACATCCAACCCGCCTTTGCCGTGGACGGGCTCTCCCTTGGCGAGCATCCAACATCGGACATCCAACATCCAACCAATTGCGGCGCCTTCCCATGAAGCGCTATCTTCCGTTTGTCATCATCGCCGCGGTTGCGGTGCTCACGGTCGGCGCCGGAGCGATATTCTATCGTGCGAAGCAGCGCGCTATTGCGGGTGGCGGCGTAACGAGACCATCGACCAGTAAAGGTGGGGCGGAGCCGCTGCATGTTCGCGGCCAGCCCGGCGCGCCAGTCACACTGGAGGAATTCGGCGACTTCCAGTGTCCATCGTGCGCCACCGCGGCTGAGGTGATTGCTAAACTCGAGCAGGATTACGGCCCGCGCTTGCGTGTTGTCTGGCGGAATTTTCCTCTCGCGATGCATCCGCACGCGCTGGCGGCGGCGCTCGCGGCAGAAGCGGCCGGCTTGCAAGGACGCTTTTGGGAAATGCACGATTTGCTTTACAAAGATCAGGCAGTCTGGAGCAAAGCTTTGGACGTTCGCCAGTTTTTCAACATGTATGCTCGCTCCCTTGGTTTGGATGTAGAGCGCTTCGCCAAGGATTCCGCGAGCGAGGAAATTAAAGCGCGCGTCATTTCCGACGGGGAGCAGGGGGTCTCGCGCGGCGTCAAGACCACTCCCACTCTATTCATCAACGATCGCGAGGTGCGCGCGTTTTCCAGCCCGGTGCGCTTGCACGAGGCAATCGACGCGGCGCTTGCCGAATCAACCCCGAAGGCTTTTGGGGTTGATCGGGGTCCAGCACCCGCGAAGATTCAACCGAGAGGGGAGCGCGAATGACCCGAGCGCGTTTCCAAACAATTTGTTATACCATCGCGGCGCTCATCGCCCTAATCGGGCTGGCCGATGCTAGTTATCTCACCGTTACGCACCTCACTGGCGAAGACGTTGTCTGCGGCTCTGGGGGTTGCTCTGTTGTCCTCGGCAGCGTCTATGCCACTGTCGGTGGAATTCCGACCGCGGCCTTCGGCGCTCTGGCTTACTTTGCGGTTTTCAGCTCAGCCCTGCTCGCCGCTTTTGGTTACAGGCGCGCCCGAATTTTCCTGACGCTTGTCGTGGCGGTGATGTTTGGCGTGACCGTGTGGCTGCTCTACGTGCAGGCATTCATGCTGCATGCGTTCTGCCCTTTCTGCCTGTTATCGGCTGCGCTTACTTTTTTTCTCGCCGGCATCATTATTGCCACTCCTTCCACCACGCCGTAGCAGGGCGAAGGCGGGTCTTCTCAATTGGTAGGTCAGATTACGAATTTGTAATCAAAAACGCGTGAAATAATCAAAAAACGCGTGACATTTATGCACCCTTCCGATAGACTTCGCGATCGGTGTTCGGTAAAGGAAGTTTACCTGTCAGAACATCAATAGAAAAATTCTCAATGAAAAAAAAGTCAGCTTCTCAATGCGCCTTCTTTAATCCACGCACGTTAATTGGTTTTGGTTTTTGCCTGTTCGGTCTTCTGCTGGCCCTGCTCGCATATACGGCTTATCCAGGGGCATCCCTCATGGCACAAAAACCAAGTCAGCAAACGGCGCAACAATGGCAACCCCGATGGGTCGTTGTTGCCTCGTCTCACAACGACGTTTCAGCGCCGCTGCGCGAGATGGCGACCTGGCCGCTCCCACCTTTTGAACGCGAACATGAGGCTGCCGAAAACCCGAAGATTGGCATTGTTCGCGCAAGTGGAGACAGACCTGATCCGGTCGTCCAACGCAAATTCCTGAGCCGTCTGACAACCAATATACCTGGGCCGATCCTTAACTTTGACGGCATCCCGTTCCCCGGCGTGGTATGCAACTGCGCGCCGCCCGATACGCAAGGATATGTCGGATTAACGCAGTACGTTCAGATAGTGAATGAGGCCTACCAAGTCTTCGACAAGTTCAGTGGCGCCTCGGTCCTCGGACCAGTGGCCATCCATAATATCTGGTCTGGCTTTGGCGGCGTCTGCCAAAACGGCTCCGGTGACCCCGTCGTGCTCTATGACAAGCTAGCCGACCGCTGGCTCATTAGCCAGTTCGCTGTCGCTGGCAGCGTCCCAAACCACCAGTGCATCGCCATTTCCACTACGCGCGATGCCACCGGCTCATACTATCGCTATGACTTTGATCTCACCGCATACGGCAGCAACTTTTACGATTACCCTAAGTTGTCCACCTGGCCCGATGCCTATTACATGGCAATGAACGTATTCAATTCGTCAGGCACAGCTTACCTCGGCACGGAGCCGTTCGCCTTCAACCGCACGAAAATGCTATGCGGCCTGCCGGCTACCGTTATCAGTCCGGGTGTCGTCGGCACTCCAGCGAATAACGAGGACCCCGTAATGCCCGCCGACATCGACGGGCCGGTATTGCCGCCTCCCGGCGCTCCGAACACGTTCGTGGAGTTCCCAGACATCACAGGCAACAACCTCAATAGCTATAGGACCTGGCATTACCACGTCGATTTCGCTGTTCCGGCCAACTCGACCTTTACTCAATTTGCGGGCCCGGCCGCCGCGCCCTTCGCGTTCCTCTGCCCCGGCTTCCGCAACTGCGTGCCCGAGTTGGGCGTGCCAGCCGCGCTGGACGGCCTTGCTGATCGCTTAATGTTCCGGTTTGCCTATCGGAATTTTGGCACCCCGTCGGCGCCGAACGAATCCGTGGTGGCGAATTATAGCGTACTTTCGGGCGGGGTAGCAGGCGTGCGCTGGTTTGAGCTGAAAAACGTTACGAACGGACCCGTCACGGTCAATCAGGAGAGCACCTATCAGCCTGACACCACCTGGCGCTGGCTGGGCAGTGTGGCGATGGATCATTCGGGAGATTTGGCCGTCGGCTTTAGCGCCTCCAGCCCGACCATCAATCCCCAGCTCCGCTACGCTACTCGGCTCTCGGGTTCTCCACCAAGCACTCTGGATGGTGAGGCCCATCTGTTCGATGGCCTTGGCGCGCAAACCAGCACTGGCAACCGCTGGGGCGATTATAGTTGCATGACCGTTGATCCGGTGGACGACACCACCATGTGGTACACCAACGAGTATTATCCAACCGGGATCACGGCTTTCAACTGGCGGACACGGATCGGAACTTTCCGCATCAACCCGGCTCAGCCACTCGTAAACGTAAGTGCAAAATCGGAAGTAATTCACGGTGCCGCTGGACCATTCGATATTGACTTACCACTCTACGCTGGGGCGACAGGACCGGGACGCGGGGTTGAATGCCGAAACGGCAGTGGCGGAAGTTACACGATCATCTTCAACTTCACGAATTCTATCACGGCCGTTGGTGGGGTAACGTCAACTTGTGGAACGGCGACCGCCGCCATCGGTGCGGATAACCATCAAGTGTTGGTGAGTCTCGCTGCCGGCGGCTGCAACGCCCAGTACATCACAGTCACATTGAACAATGTGTCAGACGGAACCAACACCATTAGTGCTCCCGTAACCTTTGGTTTGTTAATCGGTGACACCAATGGCAACGGCACCGTCAATTCGTCGGACGTCGCTATGACCAAGGCGCAATCGGGAGCAGCGGCTTGTCCGCCTAATTTCCGCACAGATGTGAACGGCGACGGCAATATTAACTCCTCGGACGTTGCCCTGGTGAAATTCAATGTGGGCAACAGCCTGCCGACTCCTCCGTAAGGGAGCACGTTTAGTAAGTCGTTAGGCAAAGGGACATTCAACGGCAAGGTTGAATGTCCCTTTCGCTTTAGCCTAACGAGCTCTCGCGCTTCAATTCTTCTCGTGCTGACCGGGCGCGAAAATGGAGTATGAGTCTCCACCGCTCATGAGGGAAAGATAAAAATCGCCGGCTGAACTTGGCCGGTAGTGTCAATTGTCAGTTGAAGAGTCAGCTGGATAAATGCGGCCGCTGCATGGGTTTCGCCTCTCCCTTCCATAAGGGAGAGGGGAGGGTGAGGGTGGGGTTTATTAGGGCAACCGGCAGCTGCCGGGTCTAATCCCTCACCTTAGTCCTCTCCCCTTTGGCCAAGGGGAGTGGCGAGCAAAGGCCACACGAGGTGCGCCCTGCATCGCTTCGGCTTTAAGGAGCACGCAACGGACATGATTTCGGTCGTCTTCTTACATCTTCAAGGACTCATCCGTTTTCCTGATTTGGCTAAGCCTTTCATTTTGCCTTTGCCGCCAAAACTGACATCCACGAATACTAGCAATTGGCCGCGACCGATGAATCGTCGCGATTTCACAAACCGAGACTTTAAATCCGCCTGAGGCGGATTGCGGATTTCTTGATACAGGCCATCTGATAAATCTTTTGCGCTGTAGCCGCGCCTGTGCGAGGTGCGGGCGCACGACCCACAGGGCCGTGGCTGCAGAATCGAGATGCGCTTTCTGAGGCGGCTCATACGAAAAAAAAGCTCGACAAACGCTTGGCCGCTCCGGTAATATCTGATCCTCTTTTAGAGAACACAGAAAGAAAATTCCCAATGAAAGAAAAGTCCAGTTCTAAATCAGCCTTCTTTAATCCACGCTTGTTAATTGGTTTTATTTTCTGCTTGGCCGGCGTTTTTCTGGCGCTTCTTGGCATAGGCGCGTTCTCGAGCGCGTTCGCCCAGGGAAGAGGCACAAATCAAACAGCGAATCGGGCGGCCCCTGACACACAGAGTCCGGACGTCGTGCAATTGGTCGGTCCGGTCCGTCTGGATCAGGATCTGCGAACCCTGCCTTACGTCGCCCCAAACCCGCCGAATCCACTGCTGCCGATGTACCGCCATCCGCGCAAGACTGCGCAGACGGGAGTCCCGGCAGGATACGGGACCTCCGCGTACGTCCAGAAACTGCTCAAAAATCTCTGGCGCCCAGCCCCCACAATGCCGGGACCGCTGCTGACATTTGAGGGGATAGGCGATACATGCGGTTGTCAGCCGAGTGACAGCGAGGGCGATGTCGGTCCGAACCATTACATCGAGGCGATCAACGAATCGTTCAAGATTTTTGACAAAAACGGTAACACCCTGGCGGGACCGACGACATACAACTCGTTCTTCGCCCCGTTGGCGGGCACACCCTGCAGCAATCAAAACTTTGGCGACCCATTTGCTTTGTACGATGCAGTTGCCGACCGCTGGGTGATCACCGATTTCGCGTTTCCTGGGTTCCCTAGCGCTGGCCCCTTCTATGAATGTATTGGTGTGTCCCAAACCAACGACCCGGTCACCGGCGGATGGCATCTGTACGCTCTCGAGGTGAGCGCATCGAACCTTGACGATTACCCCAAGATGGCAGTCTGGAATAATCCGCAGCCGGGCGGCGCCTATTTCTTCACATTCAACTTATTTAATGGTTCGACGACAGCTTTCGAAGGCGTGGCCGCCTTTGCACTGGATCGCGGCAGCATGCTCACCGGCGGACCTGCCAACGCGATCGGCTTTACTCTCAGCGCAACCGATGTTGGCGCTTCCTATAGCTTCTTAGCTGCGACTTTTCGCACTGGCAATCCGCCCCCTGCGGGAAGAGATGAATTCGTCCTTGCGATCGACAGCCCGGCCGCGGGGGTGACCTTAACCCAGGTTCATGGCCGGCTGTTTCATGTCGATTTTGTCATCCCGAGTAATTCTACGTTCGGCGTCGGCCCAAGCCACCTGCCGAACGCCGAGATCACAGTCAACGGCTTCATTGACGCCGCTGTGGGCGCCAATTTCGACACTAACATTGTGCCACAGGAGGGGACTTCAATAAAGTTGGATACTGTGGGAGATAGAATGTTTGTGCCGGTTGTTTACCAGAATCTCAGCGGTACCGAATCGTTATGGGCTAGTCATGATAATCTCCTGAATTACCCGAACGGGCCGACTGCCGTACGCTGGTATCAATTCGATGTCACGGGTGGCAATTTCCCTGCTACGCCGGTTCAACAACAAGACTGGACCAACGGCAACGACGGTTTGTGGCGTTGGATGCCCAGCATAGCCGTCGATCAAAGTGGAAACACGGCCATCGGTTATTCGACTTCCAACACAACAATCTTTCCTTCTATTCGGTATGCCGGACGTCTTGCGACTGACCCGCCAGGTAACCTTGCGCAAGGAGAAGCCATCATGTGGCCGGGAGTCGGACCCCAGACTAGCGGATCCCGCTGGGGTGATTATACGAGGACAGAGGTCGATCCCTCTGATGGCATGAGCTTCTGGCATATCAACCAATATGCCCAAAGCGGCGACTGGCACACACGCATCGGCAAGTTCGCGTTTGCTCCTCTGACCTGCACGCCAGGATGGTCAGCGGGAGGGGCCCTCCCGAGCGTCGGCGTCCGTTCCGTTGGCGTCTTTTTCCCGGCTAATGGGAAGTTTTACGCCATAGGCGGGCGCAGCTCCGACTTAGCGGGCAGCGATTTTACTCACCCATTTGAATACGATCCGGTGGCCAACACCTGGACTACCAAGTCAGCCACATTCCCTGATAACCAGGTCAACAACATGGCTTGCGGCGTCCTTACCGTGTCAGGCACTCCTTACATCTACTGTGTGGGTGGCTCCGCAGCTGGGGCGGTCTCAGCCACAGCCCGGGTGTTCTTCTACAACCCGGTCACCGACACCTTGACTACCCTCACCGCTGCGGACAATTGGCCTGGCGATGCCGCAGGCACAATCCTGCCTGGTGGGTTTGCAGTGGCTAACAACAAGCTGTACACGCTGGGCGGGTTCAACATCAACGTAGGTTCCACCAACCAGATATGGCAGTTTGATCCCACTGCTGGGGTAGGCTCCAAATGGACACCGGAAGTGAACACGCCAGAAGGGATCATGTATGCACCTACATGCTCCATAGGTGGCATCATCTATGTTGGAGGGGCATCGGACTTCTCTGGTGGCTTGGTGATCGACACCACCAACTCGTTCAGCTTCAACCCTGTCGCCAACACCATCGGCACGATAGCACCCATACCGAGGGCCACAGGGGAGACGCGAGCGCTTAACTTCAACGGCAAGATGTTGGTCATGGGCGGGGGTAGAGTCGCGCCCAATCCCTCCAACGAGGTGGACGCGTATGATCCGGGCACTAACACTTGTACAGTAAATTCCCCCGTTCCTGCATTCACGACTGCGCGGCGC
>Ga0207146_10272_pt1 | contig 12645 bp, 10 predicted proteins | sample Alteio_BWMinHeat_36_FD_153539 | JGI IMG/M metagenome (GOLD analysis project Ga0207146, IMG submission 153539) | Enriched cells from forest soil in Barre Woods Harvard Forest LTER site, Petersham, Massachusetts, United States -... | ecosystem: Environmental > Terrestrial > Soil > Temperate forest >...
GAGAAATGCGTGCCGGCAGTTGGAGAACACCCGCCGACAACTGAACCTCAGCGATGCAAGCGAAAGTGCGGCCCGGCAGAAGCTCAAAGAGTTGCAGGAGAAGGTGAAGCGCGAAGCAGCATTAAGCAGAGATTTGTATCAAGCACAGTCGGATCTGGCATCCGCGGACAGCCAGCAGCAACAGGCTCTCACTGCCTTCTGGAAGGCAAGAGCCGATTTGAAAAAGGCGATAGGAGAACAATAATGCGTATCTCAATTGGAATTTTAAGTTTTGCTGCGTTTTCGGTTCTCGCCGGCTGCGCAAAGACGCAGAAGGCGGGGCCAGAGCCGGTTCCCGTTATGGCGGAGATTGTGGCTACACAGCAGGTCCAGCCCAGTTGGACTTACTCCGGCGAGATTCGTCCGGACACTGAGGTTCAACTGGCCTTCAAGGAACCCGGTTATATCGCCGCTCTGTATCGAGTGAAGGGCGTCGATGGTCGGATGCGTGATCTGCAGGTAGGCGACGAAATACCTGCCCGCGCCACACTGGCCCGACTGCGCAGCTCCGATTATGAAGCCTCGCTCAACTCCGCGCTCGGCCAGCAACGCTCAGTGCAGGGTACGCTTGATGTTTCGCAAGCGGAACTCAACCGAGCAAAGGCCGACCAGGCAAAGGCGGATCTTGATTTTGAGCGTGCACAAGCGCTCTATGCCGCCAAAGCAATGACTCGCCCGGATTACGATGCGGCGGTGGATCAGCACACCTCGGTGACCGCCAGTGTGGAAGCCGCCGTGCGTCAGATCGAGGCGCGCTGCGGGCAGTTGAGCGCTGCGTCGGCGCAGGCTGTCTCCGCGCGGATCAATCTTGGCGATACGAGCCTGAACGCTCCCATGCCGGGAGTCATCGTCGAAAAGAGTGTGGAACCGGGCAGCCTGGTTGCTGCAGGGACAAGGGCATTCACGCTCGACGATACGCGCGTGGTGAAGGTGAACTTTGGAGTTCCCGACAGCATGCTGGCACAGCTCAAGCTAGGAGCACCGCTGCCTGTGCAACTTGATGCATTGCAGGGGCGGACCTTCTCAGGGCAAATTACAGGAATTTCCGCCTCCGCCAACCGTGAGTCCCGGGTTTTCAACATCGAGGTTACTCTCCCGAACCGGGATCGCTTATTCAAGGTTGGCATGATCGCCCGCATCCGTATAGAGCAAGCGAATACGCAAACGGTACCTGTGGTACCACTGACTGCTTTGATGACCGCGGAATCCGGTTCGAATAACTATTCGGTCTTCACTGTAACGGAGCGCGATGGAAAGCAGTTTGCGCAATTGAAGAGTGTGAGGATTGGTGAAACCTTCGGCAAGTCGGTCGTCATCGACGAAGGCCTTACGCCCGGCGAACGAATCGTCATCAACCGTACTAACCAACTGAGCGATGGAAGCCAGATCCGAGTGATCGAGCAGGAGGGGCAGCAATGACACACACACAGAATGAGCAGTCCACGGACAAGAAACAGAATCTCGCCCGCTTCTTCCTCGAACAGCGACACATCGCCTGGGTCTCGCTCGCGGTTGCGCTCCTCTGGGGAATCTACGGACTATTGAAGATGCCACAACGAAAAGACCCGGACATTCCGGTACGCCAAGCGATGATTATCGTGCCTTGGCAGGGAACATCGTCCGAACAGGTAGAGCAACTGGTGACCAGGAAGATCGAGCAGGCTATTGCTTTGAATCAATGGGTGACGGAGATCAAGAGCGCCTCCAGAACCGGCTCGGCGATGGTTCAATTCGAGCTGACAGAAAAGGGAAAGTACGACAGGGACAAGGAATTGGACGACGTCAAGATCAGGCTGGACGCCATCCACGACCTTCCGCAGGGCGCCGGTCCGATTTTGTACATCAAGGATTTCGGGGATACGTCTGCATTGATGCTCACAGTAGCGAGTCCGCCGGCCGATCCAGCCCAGGTCGTCTGGATAAGCAAACTGGTTGAGACACAGATCCGCCAGGTTCGGAGTGGTTTGGACACGCATACCCAGCCGCGGCGTTCCGTTGTTGTGGTTTTTCCGAAGTCTATCGACAGCGACGAAGTCGAGCGCAAATTGTCTTGGGTGACCCGAGACATGGCAGCCCAACATCTTTGTTCCGATGTGCGCGCGTTTTCGGGAGCAGGGTTTACCGGGGTGGACCTGGCGACGAATCTCAGCACTCCTGATCTGCAATCGGCCTTGAGGAAGTTCGCGAATCAGAGCCTGCAAACCGACGAACTTCATCCCGATGCATGGAAACCTGCGATCATCGACGAACCGGCAAACACTACCGCGGCGCTTCAGGCCGTGGCCGGTGACAAGTACACGTATCGCGACCTGGACGACTTTACCGATACCCTTCAGCGAAGCCTCAAAACGCTGTCGATCGTGGCGAAGGCAGAACGTTCCGGGGTACTGGACGAGAACGTATTTCTGAATTTCTCGCAGCAGCGCCTCGCGCAATACAAGCTAAGACCAGCAGATCTTTCCAATATCCTCGCCGCCCGGAATCTACCGGAGAGCGGCCAAACGCTCAATGCGCGCGGACGCACGGTCAGCATCGACACCACAGGCGAGTTCAAGAGTATCGACGATCTGCGGAATGTAGTGATAGGCACGTCGCCGAACGGAACGCCGCTTTACTTGCGGGATCTCGTGGACATCGATAGGGGATACGAGAATCCCCCTTCCTTCCTTAACCGATACACGCGCCGCGACGAAAACGGCAGATGGATCACGACACGCGCGATTACGCTCTCGGTCCAGATGAAGAAGGGAGAACAGATCGGATTTTTTGGAAAACAGGTGGACGCCAATCTGGCGAGCGTGAGAAAAACATTGCCGGCCGACCTGGTGCTGGCCCGGACCTCAGACCAGCCATTGCAGGTACACGACAGCATCGAGCTCTTCAGCCACAGCTTGATCGAGGCGCTGGTGCTGGTGGTAGTTGTGGCTTTGATTGGCTTCTGGAGCTGGCGGACGGCCATTCTGATTGCGGTGTCCATGCCGATTACGCTCGCGATCACGTTTGGGGTCATCAGCACGCTCGGGATCGACCTGCAACAGGTCTCAATCGCTTCGCTGATCATCGCGCTGGGACTATTGGTCGATGTACCGGTGGTGTCCGGCGACGCAATTGTCCGCGAACTGGGTGCCGGCCAGCCACGGTCCGTCGCCGCGTGGCTGGGACCGACAAAGCTGTTCAAAACGATGGCGTTTGCGACTGTCACGAATATCGTTTCCTATCTGCCATTTCTGCTGCTGCCCGGAGATACAGGCAAATTCCTGTACAGTCTGCCTATCGTCATTAGTTGTTCTTTGCTGGCGGCCCTGCTCGTTTCGATGACCTTTGTGCCGCTCATCAGTTCGTTTCTCTTGCAAAGCCAGATCGAAACTCCAATTGACGAGAGACGGCAGCGTGGGTTCACTGGGTGGTATTTCCGAACCGCGAAGAAGGCCATTGAACACAGGAAGCTGTGCCTAGCAGGATCGCTCGTTCTCCTGATAGCGGGCGGCGTTGTTTTCTCCAGGCTGAAGCCGCAGTTCTTTCCAAAGGATCTTCAATACTTTTCTTATATCGACGTGTGGCTGCCTGAGGACACCCCCGCGAGCGCGACCAGCGCCGCCGCTCAACAGGTAGAATCTATCACCCGCCGAGTAGCGGAAGAGTACGGCAAAAGCCACCCAGAGCACGGACACCCGAAGGATGTCTTGCAATCAATGACCACATTCGTGGGCGGGGGTGGTCCGCGCTTCTGGAGCAGCGCCACACCTGAGGACAGGCAAACCAACTATGCTCAGGTGATTCTGCGAACGAAAGACAATCATGATACGACCCCTCTGCTCGCCCTTTTGCAGCCGGAACTGGACAGGCAAATTCCTGGAGCAATCATTGATACGCGGACTCTCGAAACGGGCAAACCGGTTGGAATTCCGATTCAGGTCAGAATTTCCGGCGAAGATCTGCCACGTCTCAGAGCGGAAGCCGAGCAGCTGAAGCAAATCTTTCGCGACATCCCCATCGCCGCCAGAGTTCGAGACGATTGGGGCGAGCCGAGTGCGAGAGAAGTCGTGCACGTCGATGCGGACCGGGCAAACCTGGCGCACGTCACAAACGCAGATGTTTCCGATTCCGTCGGTGCGGCTCTTCATGGCATTACGGCCGGAGTTTTGAGAGATGGCAACAAGCAGGTTCCGATTGTTGGACGCATGCAGATGGAGGAGCGGTCCCAACTCTCCGATCTGCGCAGCCTATACGTCTTCTCACGGCAAGACACCCCTCCAGTACCTCTCGATCAGGTGGCGACGACTACCCTGAGTCCGGTAACGCCTAAAATCCGACGCTTCGATCAGTACCGGACGATCACCGTGCAGTGCTGGCCTACGCAGGGGCATTTACCTTCGGAGGTAATTGCGGCGGCTATGCCAAAGCTGGAGGCATTCCAGAAGCAGCTTCCCGACGGGTTCATATTCCGCTTCGCAGGCGAGCAAAAAGAGCAGGTCAGCGGCTTTGCTGATCTCACTACGGTGCTGCTCATTTGCGTTAGCGCCATTTACTTGGCACTCCTCGCACAGTTCAAGAATGCCTTCAAACCCCTCATCGTCTTTGCTGCCATTCCGTATGGCGTTGTCGGTGCAATATTTTCACTCGCCATTATGGGCCAGCCCTTTGGATTTATGGCATTCCTCGGGATCATCAGCCTCATCGGTGTAATTGTGAGCCACATCATTGTGTTGTTTGAATTTATCGAGGAGCGACGAGAGGAGGGCGAAGACTTGGAGTTGGCGCTGATCGACGCCGGCATCCTTCGTTTGCGGCCAGTGATGATCACGGTTGCGGCCACAGTGATTGCGCTGTTTCCGTTGGCTGCACACGGCGGCCCGCTTTGGCAGCCTCTTTGCTATGCGCAGATTGGGGGGCTGACGATCGCCACTTTCGTGACGCTTGGGCTCGTTCCCGTCCTCTATTCCTTCGTCGTGCTGGATCTGAAACTGATCCGTTGGGAACAAGCGGAGCACACGGCTTCCGCGGCTTCAGAGCAACCGGACGAGATGCCTGCAATATCGGGGGTGCATGCGTGACCGATATGAACTTTGGGCACATCATCCAATACGCAACATTATTGTCGCTTCTGATGGGAGGTCTCGGTGTGGTTGTCGCGGTCTTAAATCACCGCGAGCAGGTGAAGACGCAGATCTTCCTGGCAATGTCTGCCCAGTATGACGAACTGTTGAAGAACTCTTCGGCGGCATTCTGGCTGAGTGTGCCAGTTGGCACGGAGCTTCCTGAGCGGACGGACGATTTAACCATCTCAATGTTGCGATTCTGCACGCTGGTTTCATTAACCTATCTTCTGTTTTGCGAACGCCGCATACCAAAGCGAATGTGGGAGTTGATGTTCCGTTCCGCTGACCGGAGGTTCCGCAGTCCCTTATTTGTACGTGAGTGGGAGCATTTGAGAAAGGAATTTGAATCATTTCCGGAGTTCGTCGCTCTTGTTGCTTCAGTGCACCATATGCCGCCCCATACTGAAAACCTTGGTCCTGGACCCGTGCTACCCGCACAGAAAGAAGGACACCAGTCGCCATGCTGACATCCTCGGAGTTGAAGAAAATACCAATCTTTGCCTGCTTGAACGACGCGAACTTCATATGGCTCTCGCAGCAGGCTGCCGATCTTCATCTGGAACCGGGTGAGTATCTCATTCACGAAGGAGAGCCCACCCCTTTTTTTGTGGTGTTGGACGGAACCACGGAAGTGCTCAAAGATGTGATGGGGCGTCGAACTGAAGTATCAGAGCACAAGCCGGGCGATTTCTTTGGCGAATTGGCCATTCTCATGGCAACGTCAGCTCCCGCCTCTGTCCGCGCGAAGACAGCTTGCCACTTGGCACGGCTCGATCCGCAACACCTCCAGGAGTTGATCCGACGCTCGCCCGAGTGCAGTGCGGTGATCTTACAGACCCTTAACGAGCGGGTACAAGTCGTGCAGAAGTACATGCTGAGTCTTCCCTCCAGCCGCGTACAGATAGTCGGATCGAAATTTGATGACGACTGCCGGGAGATTCGCACATTCCTGAGCATGAATCGAATCCCTTATGAGTGGGCAGACCGCGATCGTAGCGTACATCCGGCTCCGACTGACCAGGCTTGCGAGGTTGCTGGCCTATCCGTCGTCGTCGATGGTTCGTTCTGCGTCAGCCATCCTCCTACGGTTCGTAAGGTAGCTGAAGCGCTCGGATTCCAAACAGCTCCCAATCGCCAAAGCTATGACGTGGTGATTATTGGCGGCGGCCCAGCGGGCCTGGCGGCTGCCGTCTACGGAGCCTCGGAAGGGCTCAGCGTCTTGTTGGTCGAGCGCAAGGCTCCTGGCGGTCAGGCTGGCACAGGCGACCGGAGTTGCTTGGCGCAGCCTTGAGGCGGACGGCGTCGATCGTTTCATCGGACGTGGAGTCTTGTATGGGGCTGCACGTACGGAGGCCCCCACGGTGGCAGGAAAGCGCGTCTTTATCATCGGCGCCGGCAACTCTGCCGGCCAGGCTGCCCTGTTCTTCGCAGATTACGCGAGTTCAGTGACCATGCTGGTCCGCGGCGAGGATCTGAAGCGCAGCATGTCGCAATACTTGATCGATCAGATTGCTCTCGTGCCGAGCATTCGGGTGGAGACGCAAACTCAGGTGATCTCTGCAGATGGCACGGATTGCTTGAAAGTAATAAAAACCCGGAAAGCAGAGGAGTCTGTCATCCGCCGATCTGCAGATGCACTGTTTGTCATGATCGGCGCCGATGCAGTAACCAATTGGTTGCCACCTCAACTCCAACGCGAAAACGGCTATGTCCGCACGGGACGCGAGGTGAGCGACCAGCCAGGTTGGGCAGGAGATCGTGCCCCATTTCTGCTGGAAACAAATCTTCCGGGCTTTTTCTGTGTAGGTGATGTTCGCTACAACTCGATCAAGCGCGTTTCCAGCAGCGTAGGAGAAGGCAGTATGGCCGTTGCTTTCGTGCATCAATATCTTTCGTTACTGCCCCTTCACGATTAGGTGAATGCGTGCAATTCGGGTACAGGTTCGGGTACAGACGTCAGTTCGCACTAATTTCGGCAAACTACGCTAAATTACAGGTGGGAATGGGTTTAGCTGGTTCGCTAATTACGCTCGATTACGCTTATTTATCATAGACATACAGTATTCTCGGGAAACTCAAAATCCGTCGGAAGCAATTCCATGGGGGTTCGATTCCCCCTCCCGGCACCATCTTAAATACCAATATCACCTGTGGAATCAGAGGCTTGCCGCGCTCGTTAGCGGCTCTGTATCTTGGATGTTTCCGGTCGATTCTGCACAAAGGTACAAGTTCAGGTACAGTGCGCATCCACTGTTTTTTCAATAACTTGGATTCGTTTGCAGCGGACTTCATTTCTGCTAATTTCTGTTATTTACGCTAGATTACGGAATGCGCAGCGGACTTGATTCCGATCAAAGGTCCGCGATGGGTTGTATCTCCGGCAAGGAAGCCGGTTTTTGCGTCCAGGGCGGCTGGATTTGTAAACATTGACGGGAGGGCATCCGAACTCTCTTAGCCGATATGCAAGAGCGGTTGGGGTCGCTGGTCATCAGTGGGATAGCGTTTACACTCAAAACCCAAAGGTAGTGAAATCCCCTAATTCGAATGTGTCTGTCCTTCCTGGTTCAACTCGACGAGATTTACTCGCACTCGATCTCCGATCTGTGCGCTTTTTAGGGTGGCCAGGAAATTCTTGGTGAAGGTCTGCTGGAGATGGAAATCCTGCGCCGCTTGTGACCTGTAAACCTCGTAAAAAACAAATGTATTGGGATCGTCCTTTCGTGCCGTCACGTAAAACGTTTCTACGCCCGGCTCAGCCCGTACCAGCGGTACGTATTGACTTATGGCGTCGACAAGCTCCGCTCGACGCTGTGGCTGAATCTTTGCTTCGATCAGCATGATCACCTTTTCGTTCGTCATATTGGACTGCTCCTCTCGATTCTGATTGACCGGCGTGTTGACTGCCTGCTTCGCCCACAGTATGTATGTCGCCCACACGCTTGCGGCCATGAGCACCGCCAACATCACGATTCGGTTTATTTTCAAGTGTGAATCCTTTCGTAACCATCATTCGGAGCCCAGAAACACCGCCAGCGGCATCTCCTGAACGGAAGGTGAAAGGCACCTCTGGTTCACTAAAGCTCCGCGAGAGCTCGATGCACCATACTCACGGAAATAGCCCCTTCACCAACCGCTGAAGCAACCCGCTTGACGCTCCCGGCGCGGACATCGCCCACAGCGAATACTCCTGGTAGGCTGCTCTCCAGCATGAAAGGTGGGCGCGAAAGCGGCCAGAGAGGACTCCGATCCGAGTCAACAACCAGTGGCAGATCACGTCCGGTGAGGATAAAGCCCTTCTCATCGAGAGCGACACGGCCTCGAAGCCAGCTTGTGTTAGGTGAGGCGCCCGCCATAATGAAAAGGTGATGTGCTTTGACCGAACGCACCTCTCCGTTCAGCTTGTTGACCCAACTCACTGTTTCGAGAGCGCTCTCGCCCCCAAGGTCGGCTAGTTCGGAGTTGCACAGCAGTTCGATAGACGGATTTCCGGAAATTCGCGCGATGAGATAATGCGACATCGATTCGGATAACGTGGCGGCTCGCACAAGCATATATACCTTGCGTGCGTGCTGCGAAAGGAAGACTGCAGCTTGACCAGCCGAGTTGCCGCCGCCCACAACAATGACCTCTTCGCCCTCGCACAACTGAGCTTCAAGAAATGTGGCTCCGTAATGGATCCCGTGCCCCACGAAGCGGTCCAGGTTCACGGCCGTTGGCTTCTTGTAGTAGGCGCCAGTCGCAATGACAATTGTCCGTGCGAAGAAGACAGTACCATCGTTCATGACGAGTTCGTAGGGGCGATGTTGGCACCTAAGTTGAATAATCGCGCGTGCCAACGCCATCTTCGCTCCAAACTTCTGTGCCTGCTTGGTGGCGCTTGTAGCGAGTTCCTGACCGGAGACCCCGGTTGGAAATCCTAGATAATTTTCTATCTTTGAACTGGAGCCCGCCTGCCCCCCGGGGGCGTGGCTTTCTATAACGAGAGCATCTATTCCCTCCGAGGCTGCGTATACCGCTGCTGCCAGGCCTGCAGGGCCCGCACCAACGATGATCAGATCGTGAAGCGAACTATTGTCGATATTGTCGTTAAGTCCGAGGGAATCCGCCAGCTGTGAGGTTGACGGATTTCGCAGAACCATCGTCCCGTCGTTGCCAATCACGATCGGGATTTCGGAGACAGCGATTCCAAAGCGGTCGAGAAGATTCCGATAAGCATCGTCCATATCCAAGTCGATATAAGAGAATGGATGACCATTTCGACTCAGAAATTCCCGAAGGCGCAAAGTGTCTGCAGAATGTTGTGAGCCAACGACAACGACATTGCCCAACTGTCGGTCTATGAGCATGAGTCTTCGCAACATAAACGCGCGCAAGAGGATCTCACTCAGACTTGCATCGTGCGCCACAAGAGTGCGAAGGTCTTCGGGTCGAACCTCCAGGATTTCACCTGCTTGTATAACTCGGGCCTGCACTACAGTTCGTTGCCCTGCGATCGAGCCCGCTTCACCGGTGAACATTCCTGGGCGTAAGATCGTAACCAGCCGTTCGCCGTTGATGGTTGGCTGAACGATTTCCAAGCTGATGGATAAGAGGATGAAGCACGGCCTTCCCACCTCTCCCGGCCGATACAGAATCTCGCCAATCTCCACTCGGCGCACCCGTCCGTACAGCCGCGCGCGATCTATCTCGACCTCCGTAAGGACCGGCCACATCTGGTTCTCGGCATTGAGCTCAGCCGAGATCCGCTTCTGTTCGCTTAGGAGTCTTGCCTCTTGTAATCCAATAGATGCCTCATTTGCCGCTACGCTCAGAAGAAGGCTTTCGGTCTTCTCAGGGAAGCCTGTCCGGTTAGAGCCCAGGACGATCACGCCGATTTCACCATGTACGCCCAACTGCGCAGGGACGATCGCAATGCCTTCGACTGCTAATTGGTTCCGTATTTGCGGGAGAGACCCTTGAGAGTAGGCAGCCAGTGGGTCGCCGAGCATATTGCGGACGTCCTCGGCTGACAGATTGATGTTGCTGTCCTCGGCGACTCGGAGAATCTCCACTGGCATCACGCCAAATGCGTCGCTCAACCGTGCGTAAGCGAAATCCGGGCTGAGCATACGGAAGAGTACATCTAGAAGGGTTTGAACAATTTGCGATGGTTCACTGCCGCGCCAGATAGCCGGCAGAGCGAGCAGGCTCGTTAGATCGCTAATGCAGCGCCGAAGGCGCTTGATTTCCTGGGCTGGATCTTCGAGCTGCACTTCCATGTCAGGCCACCGTAGGCGAGCCGCTCCGACGAGACCGACGCTCGCGAAAGTCGCTCAGGAATTCATCTGGCGGCACAAAGAAGGGATTTTGTTGAAGCACGCCGCCGATGACGACCATCGGATGGGTCCTCATGATGTCAACGACGGCGTCACCTCCAAACTTGCCGAGATGGTAGGTACAGATAACGGCATCTTCGCGACGCCGCCATACCTCATTTACCCGCGACTCGAACTCAATCACATCATCCACATGCGATCCGCTTTCAACTGCCCAATCCATACGACAGCAAATACGACTTAGCGGGAAGCTGTCGGTGCCCTTGCCGCTGGCCAACTGCTCGAACGCCGAAATCATACGATCTGCATCGAAACGGCCATCCGGAAGGTAGATTTCGGTATCCGTCCGAATCTCCAGTTGTCCGCTTTGCTCCGCAACCGCTGTATCAATGCCCGCGGCCGTCAGGCGTTGCAGGTGGTCCTGACGCTGATCACGATTAACAATGTGAATTGCCTTATGGCCACACTGGAATCCGTCTTTTATGAATGGGAGCAAGACCCGATACTCTTCGTCAGGGCTGTGGAAGAAAGCGCAGACATGACGCGTTTGGTCGATCTGCGAACCAGCAAAAGGAATGGGCGCCGCGATCTTCTTCATAACATCTCCCTCGATAGCAATGCCGGGTGCCTCGAACTGCAAAGAAATATTCGAGGCTGCTCAGGTTGATCAATGTGGCCAATGATAGGCCCATCTTCGCCGCATTGACCAGATTGATGTGCGGCGCCCTTCGATAACGAAAGCTTGATCGTCATCGTTGGCCGATAATTGCCTGCTAGATAGTGCGCTCGTAGAGTTGCTGCTGGTAACTCTTGACCCAGTCTTCCGACGAAGGAGGAAAAATGTTGAGAAACTTCCCCTCGCGAGAAGGGATCACTTCCACCATCTTTGCGATCATGTCGTTTGGATCGAGTCTACCCTCTGGCACGCCGAGCAGACTGTCGACCACCTTCTGGAAGGCGTCGCGCTTGATAAAGTTCACGTCATCGTTGAGCCAGCGTAGACCGGCTTCCACCACAGTTTCGTTGAAACCGGTAAGGTAGGGTCCTGGATTGATCGTTTGCACCTGAATTCCGAAGGGTTTCAGTTCCTCGTACATCGCTTCAGCGATCGATTGCACGGCATGCTTGCTCGCGGCATATGCGGGAATGGGCGGGACCGTGAGAAGCCCTACCACTGAAGAGACGAATACCACCTTCCCGTGAATACCCGTGGCTACCCAATTCCGCACCACTCGCTGCGTAAAATCCAAAGCCGAGAAGACGTTTGTTTCGAAATTTTTCCGCACCAGTTCAACGGGGATTTCAGACATGGGGCCGCCCTCGCCAATGCCGGCGTTATTCACCAGAATGTCGAACTTCAATTTGAGCGTGTGGCCCACATCATAAGGGTCTAGCAGATCGAGCTTCTCGACCTGTAGTGTTTTTAGGTCGAGCGAGCGAGCCTTTTCCCGCATAGCCGTCACTTGGGGCCAGGTCTGAACAGCAGCTGTTACGTTGTGCCCTTTTTGCGCCAGTCCGAGAGCGGTTCCTTCCCCAAATCCGGAGCCTGCTCCCGTAATCAATATCTCTTGCATGTGAGTGATCTCCTTTTTTTCTGGTTAGGCCTTCAATGCCGATTCACCGCTTTGAGCGACTGCATAATCCTGAGCCACTTTCCCCCCGGATACACCGATACTCCCGATGATTTGCCCATCGGCGGACCTAAGGGGGATTCCACCGGCAAACGTTATGAGGTTTTCATTGGAAAGCTCAATTCCATGCGCATCTGCCCCTGCTTTGCTGAAGTTATCCATGATTTGCGTTTCCATTTCGAACAAGGCGGATGTTTTCGCTTTCTTAATAGCCACATCGATCACTCCAAGCCATGCTCCGTCCATGCGATGAAATGCTTTCAGGTGGCCTCCCGAATCAAGGATTGCGATGCAGACTGAAATTCCGAGCTCGCGCGCCTTCAGTATGGAAGCTTTCAAGACGCGATCCGCTTGCTCCGCCGTAATTTGCATGCTCGTGCTCCTTTGGGTCAACTAGACAACTCGGCGACCATAATATCAAGAGCGCTAATACGTAGTGTGAACCTGAAATCCTTTCCACTACATGTGCATTCGCGCACGGTAAATTCATGGTTAGCCAGTTTATCTTTGACGAGTCGCAGAAGATCCGAACCACAGCTGAGAGCTGATTAGGTATGTTCT
>Ga0207146_10267_pt1 | contig 12622 bp, 16 predicted proteins | sample Alteio_BWMinHeat_36_FD_153539 | JGI IMG/M metagenome (GOLD analysis project Ga0207146, IMG submission 153539) | Enriched cells from forest soil in Barre Woods Harvard Forest LTER site, Petersham, Massachusetts, United States -... | ecosystem: Environmental > Terrestrial > Soil > Temperate forest >...
TCGATCAGAAATTCCTTACCGCACTCCGGGCAGCTACGACGAGACACCAGGATCGTGTCCATCACCGTCCCGATTGTCAGGTCGGCGTGACACTGAGGGCACGAGATGTATAGTTCCCGGTAAGGAAGCTTGACTTCCCGACGCGCTCCGGCCATATCCGGGAGAGGATATCACGGTCGTGCACCTCACGATCCTGCCAGCATCTTTAAAAGCCGGTCCCTGAGAACCATGTCAGCCGGTGAACCACTTTTGCGTTGAAGCCAAGCCTGAAAATCTTTCATTTTGACCTCGTGCCTGACGGGAGGATGTAGCACTTCGACTCGGACGGTCGTCAGCCCCGTTCCTATTTCACCGACCCAATCGTCTTGTCTCAGAGAAGCTAGGGCGGCCGCTACGGCCTCGTACAGCGATCCCGCTGTAACCTCAGTTGAGTGCTCAACGCCCGCGATGTCCGCGACTGAAACTTTACACGTTCGAAGCACGACGGCAGTCTAGCACTTTCGTATTATGTTCGCCATCGTGTCGTGGGGCTGTCCAGACGCGATTCATGGCGGCTTTGGTTGCAGCCGGGAATTTAAGGTTCTAATGAGTGCCCTCAGGAGGACTGCCGATGCGCAGGCGAGCCTTCGAGAGCAGTTCGCCAGGCATAAATGCGAGTCCCTAGATCCAGCCAACCGATGCGTGGGTAAATGCCGATATCCTCCTTCGCCGAGAACCAGAGGACGAAGAGGAGGAAGACGAACGCAAAAAAAGAAGATATGCGGATGGCGACACGACCGACGACGGCTACTCGGAGTGAGCGTGTCTTAGACCGAAGTAAACCACTCTGTTTGGCAAGACTCACCGTTTGGGTCTCTGCCGCCGCTTATCCCAATGCTTGATTGCTTGAATCCCAGAACTTTTTTGATGTGCGACTGGTATTCACCAGCATTTTGGTCTTTGGTGACTTTGTGGATTAGCACAGTGACCTCGGGGACTGGGGGACGCATCCCGTTGAGCAGGCGTAGCTCAAACGGCACCGAAACCTTCGCGAATCGTTTCGTCCAAAAGGGCTTGATCTGGCGATATTCGATCTTCTTGGTGCCCGCGATGATCTGAGCGAGCCACTCGCGTTCGATGGTCGTCGTGATCCTGTAGCTTGCTCGCAAAGGTTCTTGAGCATCCGCTTTATGAGTCATAAGGTGCCGTCACTCTCTAGCGGAATTTTCGCCTTTTCTGATTTTCTGCCAATCGCTTCATTCGCAGATGCTTCAATTCACGCCCCATGGAAGTGCCGTTCTTTATTTCCTTCGCTGCGATTACGCCCAACAAAAGCAATCCGCGCACAGATGCACCAGTGCGGTGCCATCGCAGCCGATTGCAGACTGTGCAGGCAGGAAGACAGTTGTTTGCTTTCTTCGAGCCTCCCTTGTCGCGCTGTATGACATGATCAACTTCCCAGTGTCCGTCCGGTTTGTCAGTCCAGCCCCGGTTTTCAAAAACGAGGAGGTCTCCGCAAAAGTGGCAATGTCCTTCGGTCTTCGCGAAGATTTCTCCCAAGCCATGTTCTCGCATCTCAGGTTTTCCCCCAATTTGACCGTACTCCGGCTCGAAGGCGCACCATAGTTACGAAAGGGGACAGTGCGCCAATCGTGGGCAGTATGCTGCTGTTCGCTCCTCAGCCCACTTTGCGGTCGCTCGGGGAGCTCAGAGAAATGGATACCGTCGCCGAGCAGACGCAACCCGCCTTCCAGCGCAATAAACGCGGCTGTCGTATCGAACAGAAGCATGGCCCGCCGCCCGAAAATCAGCCCGGCGCAAATCCGCGCCAACCCTGTTTACGACCTGCACGGAATGGGGCCACAAGATTTACCCAGCGGACGTTGCGCTACGTTGATGGCAAGCGGTGCCGCTGCCCGCAATGCGGAGCGGTCTTCGAGCCGGAGGCCAAAGGCACAGCCGGACGCGGGACTCTGCCTGCGATTGAAGGAATTGACGATAAGGTTCCGAGTGAGCCAATTGTCGCCGTGCAAAGAGCGGCACTGCGAAGCGGGAACCTCAACATCGGCTCCCGCCTTGTTTGTTTCCGGTCAATCTCCGGCTTGGCCAACCGAGGATTGCTCGAGCTTAACAAGAACGTTTTGAGTGTCCCTGATTCGAGTACGCCTACTCGACCGTGAAATCATACCCTCTGCCGTAAACTCCTTTGATCGAATCAGCAGAGCCGACGACATAAATGAAGTATTCACCTTTTTTAAGCGTCTCCGTTGTTAGGTTAAACTTGTTGCCGCCAAGCGATTGCGAAGACGTTCTCTGAATAGCCTCCGCTCTGATTCCACTCTTGCCGCCGACAATTCCACCAACTGAGGCCACCTCAAGTTCTCGCCGATCTTTTTTGCCATCCAACACTACTAGGATGTAACTGTCAATAGTTTCACCCCGGGGCAGTTCGACTGAGATCACCGGGCTAGGGTTCGCAATCGCCGCTGAGTGGGGACCGTCGAGATAGGCTTTTGACTTTACGGACTTAATACCATATGTAAGCGCGGACCCGAGCCGTCCACCCACTTTAGCTTGCGCCAAGGTGTGCATCTCCACGGATTTCTTGTCGACGGCGACTCGCGCACTTGTTAGAACACTAGCATCCAGCATAGCTGCGACGACTTTCGACGACACACCTGCCTTCTTTAGCTCCATAAGATCGGGATCGGCGAGTTGGAATGCGCATTTTCCACTCTTGATCTTTGCTATGACGATGTCATCATCAAGGCCGAGGTGTATCATTTCTACGACTCGTCCGTTATTTATGTCCGCATCTTGCGCGGCGACTCGCACAACGGCAGCCCCTGCACACAGCACTGCGCAAACCGCAAGTGACAGTAAACGCTTATTCATTATATTCTCCGGTAACTAAGAGTTGGTTAATGAGACTTAAGATCGAAATCTAACTTCGACTGTACTGCTGTTCGAAAGGAAACCATAGTTACGAGGGGCCAGGCCGCCAATCCAAGCCCACCTCATTTGGTGGCTTTGCGGCCTCAACCCAACCTTGAGGTGCTTGCCGAACAAAGCGACCGCCTCCCCGAGTGACCTTCGTGCGAACTCCTGCCCAAAGGTTGTGCCTACAATCAAAGCATGCAGCTTTTAGAAGAACTCGACTCAATAATAATCAATCGTCTGGGAAAGCAGGGTAGATTCCTGCTTCGAATACATCAAGCAGACCTCGCCGAGGACCCCGCCAGCCGCGCCACAAAGTCGTCGCGCAGCAATCTGATGGCTGTGCAGCACTCTGTTAAAGAGATGTACGGAGAGGGTGTTGCGCAAGATGTCGCAACTCTCGTCTATAGATAGCGGCTTGTTCCCCATCGGCATTTTCGCAAGCTGTCAGCCACCGAATCCACCAAAGCAGGAATTCGCTCCGCAGAGGAAGATGGGCAAGTCCGGCAGCTTGCGATATAACTTGTGCGACAACTTCCTCGCCGAAGTACATCGACCACTCGGCGTAGAACGCGCTCCATCGCCTTTCGGCGAGAGACGAGATAGCAGCACGACGGTAATGTGACAATTGACGCTTATACCGTACCATAGGTGCAGTGAGCACGGCCGCAAGAGAGGAATAAATGAGCACTGCCGAACGCGAAATCTTGTTGAGCACTGAACTCAAAACCTTAACTTTAGTTCAATTGCTGCAAATGTGGGGGTTAGACGTAGCGGGTGTACTGCGAGACCGCGTTAAAGTAGTCAGACACTCGGACGACAATCAGGGTGTCCGAGAGAAATATCGGCGTAGCCTAAAGTGGCTGGAGGAGTACCAGCAGTATCAATCCAAGCCTGTATTCGACAACTGCGAGATGATCGTCTCGACGGTTGGCACAGCGGGCACGCAGGCCAAGTTCGTGGGTGTTTACCATAAGCTCGCGAAGGCAAAGAGAGGGGAGCCCGAATACCCGCAACTGGCTCCTGACGATCCCCTGCTAGCGTTGCAAAGCGAGATTTACTATCACTTGGTTAGGGACACCCGGTTTGACGGGCTCCGAGATCGTTTGGTAATTGAATGGGGGAAGGCAGGGCAGGCTTGGCATCAATGGCTGCCCGAGCAAGACAAGCCTGTCATCCAGGTCTTCCCACCGGGCTTCGTTAAGGGGTTCACTAACTATATGGATTTCTGGCTGATGTTCAGCGAGCTTCGGGACATCGTCAATAGCAGTTCTGCCAATAGCGTCTGGCGGGACACTTTGAGTGCAGTGGGTGGCGTGTACCTCATCCTTGACGCGAAAAAGGGGGACCAGTACGTTGGTTCCGCTTCCGGTATCACTGGCATTTTTGGTCGGTGGAGCGACTACGTCTCGGCAGGCTCCTACGGCCATGGCGGAAACGAAAGACTGAAGCCGATAGCTGCCGCTCGACGAGAGCATGATCTTCAGTTCACCGTGCTCAACATCCTGCCCTTAGCGAACAAGCAGGCCATCCTCGACAACGAGTGTGTCTGGAAGGAAAAGCTGGGAACGAGGGCGTTTGGACTGAACCCGAACTAGACCTTCAAATTCGCGCTTACCTATAGAGTGTCAAAGTGTCGAACGCGAGTGCCGTGACCTTTCCGGTGTCAAGTATTTTGCTCTGTAAAAACGAACGGTGTTGTCCGTCACTGCTTAGCCAAACTACTAGATAGCGTTCGTTCTTGGTATGCTGGGAAAATCGAGACAAGTATTGCCTAAACTTCTCAATGAGCGATTGTCCACAGTTGTCTGGCGCACTGAACACCATGAGCTTTACGTCCGATTTCAAAGACGGCAACTTCCAGAAGTCCTCCAGAATCTCAGCCTCATTCCGCTTGTCATCCCATCTGGGATTCCACCACTGCGACTCTGCGGCTAGCAGACCCCGCTCTTCGTTGTCGTTCCGAAACCACCACCAAAAGTCAATTCCCATCCACTCGCCGTTCGAGAACTTGCCATAGAGCGCGAGACCCGGATTCTCAGTGTCCTCCAGACTTGCGGCCACACCTTCGAGCACGCGACTAAGCTGGCGTGTACGTTCTCCGTCCCTTGGTGAATTCACCTCAGCACTGATGCGTGTGAGCAGTTGCAGCGCGATTTCGTCCAGTCTGAACTTCAACCCAGTACCTCCGCAATCTTCCAAGTGGAATCAGTCTTCCCAATCATCGCAGCAGACCCGGGCCTAGCACAAATTACCAGATCGGCAGCCAAGATCGCGCCCCTCGCCCCGACCTAACACTGCGACTGCGACGACAGGCACGTCGAGAAGGCTGCATGGATGAACACGGCAGTTCCCATTCCGAAATGCAGGACGGCTGGTCCACGGGTTAGAAGGGTGAGCAGCTCATTTACGGAACCGCCGTCAGTGTTAAGCCGATTGGTGTTTGCTGATTATCTTTGCACCGCTCTTAGGCCGGAGAATTACGAATCTTCTCGAAGTCTTCGCGTCCGAAGGGCTTAGTCCTCGCATTATTTCTTCTACGGTTATGGTGATATTCCAACATGGTGCCACAACGCCAGAAATTTGCCCAAAACACGCCGAAAACGGATGTGCCTCCACGCCCCGCGTTGGAGGGAGGTACTTTCGAGTGGGGATATATGCTGACCCCCTTACCCACTTGAGGGGGATAGCTGTGGACGAGGTGAGACTCCGACACCCAACGCGCTAGTGGCGTGCATTAGCAGTCGGGCGGCCGATCCCTAAGTCACCGTCTGTGTCAGCGAAGCCGAACTGCCGGTAAAGCTCGTGCTGCCGTTGTACGTCGCCGTGATGTCGTGCGTGCCCGAGGTCAGCGTCGAGGTTGTGAACTTTGCCACGCCTCCGCTCAGAGCCACCGTCCTCAGAACCGTCGTGCCATCGTAGAAGGTCACTGACCCCTTGACCGTACCGCTGAACTGCGGCGTCACGCTCGCAGTAAAGGTCACAGACTGCCCGAAGTTCGACGGATTCCGCGACGAAGTTAGAGCAGTTGTGGTTGTGGCTTTACTCACCACCTGGCTCACTGCCTTCGACGTGCTGGGGGCGAAGTTCGAGTCACCGCTGTACACTGCCTTGATATAGTCGGTACCCGCGGGCAGCGTCAAGGTCGTGAAGCTAGCCGAGCCGCCACTCAACGCCCCCGTTCCCAATACCGTCGCGCCTTTCATAAAGGAGACGGTTTCTCGATCAGGCGGTGCACCAAGGCCAGAAGTGAGCGTCGCGGTAAAGGTCACCGACTGCCCATAAGCGGACGGATTCAGTGAAGACGAGACCGTAATCGTGGGCACTACCCTCACGTCAATCTTGGTCGCGAAGGCGTCTGAGTTGCCGCCACCGTAGGCTGGCTGCAATGGGTTCTTGGTCGGGAAACTAACTCCCGTCCAGCCGGTGACATAAGCGTCACCGGCGCTGTCCACGGCGATACCATTGCTCCAACCATTCCCGCCGCCTAGCCAACTGGAGAAAAGCAAGGCGGACCCCGCGGCGTTGAGCTTGCTTACGAAGGCGTCGCTAATGGCCTTGTATCCCTGCAAGGGACTCCTTTTTGGAAAGTTATGTGACTTAGTCCAGCCCGCGATGTAAGCCTCGCCGACGCTGTCCACGGCGATGCCGAGGCCATAGTCATCCCCGCTGCCGCCAAGATAGGTTGAGAAAACCAAAGCCGAGCCCGAGGGGTTGAGCTTGGACGCGAAGGCGTCACTGAATGTGCCACAGCCGGTACCACCGTTGCAGACTGTCTGGAAGGAGCCGGACGTGGTGGGAAAGTTGGTTGAGGTGGTCCAGCCCGCGACGTAAGCGTTGCCCGAGCTGTCCACGGCGATGCCGTTGCCGTTGTCAATCCCGCTGCCACCCAGGTAGGTGGAGTAAATCAACACCGATCCCGTGGGGCTGAGCTTGGACACGAAGGCGTCGGATTCGCCCCCGCCGTAGGTCGGCTGCGAAGGGTTCATGGTCGGAAAGTCGAGTGAGGAAGTGGGGCCAGTGACGTAAGCACTGCCCTCGCTGTCCACAGCGACGCTGTTCCCTTGGTCAGCCGCACTGCCCCCCAGATAGGTAGAGTAAACCAGGGCCGATCCCGAAGGGTTGAGCTTGGTCACGAAGGCATCGCAACCTCCGCTGTTGGCCGCCTGCAAGGGATTCATCGTCGGAAAGTCGCTTGAGCAGGTTCCACCGGTGACGTAAGCGTTGCCTGCGCTGTCCACCGCGATGCCGTTGCCATTATCATCCCCGCTGCCGCCGAGATAGGTGGAGTAAACCAACGCCGATCCCGTGGGGTTGAGCTTGGACACGAAGGCGTCCCCGCTGCCATCTAGGGCTCGCTGTAATGGATTCATGGTTGGAAAGTTGGTTGATTGGGTGAAGCCGGTAACGTAAGCGTTGCCCGCGCTGTCCACCGCGATGCTGGTGCCGTATTCATCCCCGCTCCCGCCAAGATTCGTCGAGTAAATCAGCGGGTCGATGTACAGCGGCCTGCTTGCGTCATACTTCGCCAGCTCGAATCCGACCCTGTTCGTATCCGAGATTGCATAGTGTGCCGCAACCAACTGCCGTGCTCCATCGTTCTCCTGGTACGCCACCGGCTTGTGCCAGCGAATTTCATCCTCGCCCATACTGAACACCAAGTCGCCGTGTGCATCGCGCCGAATTCGCTTCGCTCCGCGAACGTCGAGCGCGATGCGCCGAGGGTCCGCTCCCGGCGCCACGATGAAGTCATACTCCAGTTGCCGCTGGTTGCCGTAGTAAACCAGGTCGATGCCGGAATAAATTCCCTCGTACTTCACCTTGGCGTAAGTCGGAACGTTCGTCCGCCACTTCTTTGGATCATTGCCGATAAAGTAGTTGTTCGTGCCAGAGAGTTCATCCACGCCAGTTACCTTGGCCGCAGGATTGGCATCGCGGAGCTTCATCCGCAACACGCCACCCGATTTGGGTGCAGCCATGCGGGATTGCAGTGTGCGGGCAGTACCCGCGATCTTCGCCTTGCCCCCGCTCAACGTGAGCACTGCTTCATCTCCGGTGAGGAAAAGCGAGTAGCCGCCAGTACGCGAAAGAAATTTCACCCGCGCATCGGCCTGGCCGTGATTTGCCTCAAAGCTCAGCGGCAATTTGCCGTACCTGTCGAGAATCCTGGCTTGAGCTTTCGGGTCGGCCTGAGACGCACTGATCGGAGACACAACTCCCGCATTCTGATTGATCAGCGGAACAGGATTCGACTGGGGCAACAAGAAGGTGGTGGCCAAGCACTGAAATAGGCAGGCGAAGTAGGCACACTTCATAGAATCCTTATGTATCGAGTAGAAAAGGCCCGGCACGGCTACCGATTAGGGAGGGAGTTTTCGCGGCAGTCAAGGAACTGGAGGATTATGGTCCCAAGGGGGCTATCAGTCAATGACCGTCTATTGATTGGACTTATATTGGTCGCAAGTTGGATCACCCTTCATGTCAGTCCAATAAGCATCACATTCTTTAGCAGGCTCAGCGTGCCTCGCCAGAGCCTGTTGCGGTCGGCTGTGCATAATAGCCTTGCAAGCGTCCTCAGTGTTTCCACCAACCGTTCTGGCAACGCCTGAAAAGATTATGTCGCCCTCCTTGTTGGTGACGAGTATTTGATCAGGCTTGTGAATCAACTTTCCTCCAATAAAGAATCTAGTCGCTGGAGCCCAGTTCATAGTGACCACAAAGTCCGCCTTGTCTTTGTTGATTGTCGGAGTCACTTCTGAGCAGCGTTGCAGAAACGTTTTTGCCAGTTCCATAAACTGGTTGTGACCAGCGGAATCAGCTCGGGGGAACGCATGGTCAACTCCTGGAACGGTTTTATACCCAGCACCAGCCTCAAGGAACACCCGTGTCTGAGCAGAAACAAGAATCGTTAAGCTGAGTACTGCAAACAACACTGTTTTCATATTTCTCCTCTGAAACTGTAAAGCACGGGACCCGTTCCAGCCTCCGCTGCTGCTCTTCGTGCAAAGTCGTCCCATAGAGGCAGGAGTAATGGCGCGACGGCAGATTTTATTGATGTATCCTGCCACGCATCGGAACTACAAAAAGGACCAGAGCCGACCGCCGATTAGGAGAGGGATTTTCGTGGCAGTCGAGGACTGGGAGGATTGTCCTCTCATGCGGGCTAACAGTCAATGGCCGACCCGGCGGAAGTGTCAAAGAGTGCCTGCTGGGGCCGCCAAATCATTTCGGCGACCGTGCCTGGACGATCCCAGCTAAGTTGGCGAGAACTCGCCAATGCCTCAGATGCGGGCTGGTGTCGGCGTGCGGGAGCGCGGCCAGACGGCGCCGCATAGGTTTTCGCCGTATTCTGCCATCAAGCGCTTCGAACAATGACGGCTGAGTGTTCCTGAGGTCACCCTACAATGGAAGAAGAGGTGTCAATCATGAGAAAACTCAGCCTAGCAATAGTCGCCGTATGGGTATCACTCGTCTCCGTGGCGCTCGCTCAGGATGCCGTGCCCGGAGAGATTCTGCAGCGCACCCTGTTCATCAAGGGAAGTGAGTATGGGACGGCGTTCACGGTTGATTACCAAGGCAAGATGTTTATAGTCACAGCCAGGCACGTTGTCGCAGGGTTACCCGAGAGCAAGGCGACCATTCAAGTGTGGCAGGAAGACCAGTGGAAGGACTATCACACGGTCCGGACGATCTTTCCCGCTTCCAGTGACGTTGATATCGCCGTTTTCGAGACTGAGGAGAAGGTCCCGCGGCCGTATCAGGTCACTTCTGGCGGAGAGACTGGAGGAGTGACAATGGGTCAGCAGGTGTGGTTCCTGGGGTACCCCTACGGGATAAGCAGCCGCTTCAGCGGCGGCAAAAGAGCCCCCTTTATCAAGAAGGGCACAATGTCAGCCATCGACGGTACTAGACCTGATGCTGTTGTAATTTACATCGACGGCTTCAACAACCCAGGCTTTTCTGGCGGCCCAATCGTGTACTGGAACTTTTCGACGCATTCATATGGAATTCTCGGAGTGGTTAAAGGGTACCAGGAAGAAACTGCGAAAGTCCTGATCAATGGACAGCACGTGGACACGCAACTGCTCGTTAACTCCGGTATCCTCGTAGCGTACAGCGTCGATCACGCGATGAAAGCCATAGAGGAAAGCCAGAAACAGCCTCAATCACATTAACATCCCACGCAGAATGTCCCGCTTTTGCGCTTACAGCCCCGCTGGCAGGCGTTGCGCGCATCGGGGTGAACATCCAACACCAGCCAGTGAACACCCAACGCCAGCCAGGTCTACTTGTTCAGGCATTCTGCTAGAATCGCCGGAATGTCAGGACAAGAGACTCCGAAGCCAGAAGGGTCGGAAGCGAAGTCTTCAGAAGCAAAGGCGAGAAAGCGCGTGACGCCGGAAGAGTTCATCACCCGGTGGCCTCTTTACACTCCTGCCCCCGTTGAAGGATTTGATCCACCGGATCGAGTTAGCTATCACTGCGACGGTCCCACCTGCGGCAAAGAAACAACATGGCTGAGAAGGGGGGCTGTCCAATATCTAAACGTTGAGGGAAGCAGTGACGGATCATCCTATTGGGTCGGGTACCTCTGCGGACTTTGCAATCGGAAATCTCTGATGGTTGTTTATCGCGCGTTCGAGCATGAGCAGCGCCCCGCGAAACGACAGGCTTCTGGAATTTCGCTCCGACCAATTCCACCCTCCACGGTGACAGTGCTCACCAAAGTGCAGAAGGTTGGACAGTACCCGGCACAGTCCATAGATGTTCCAAAGGGACTTGAGAAGAACCTTGGGGAAGAAGCAATAGGCCTCTACAAGAAAGGCTTAATCAACCGCAACTCAGGATACGGCCTTGGTGCTGTCACATACATTCGACGGGTCGTAGAGGACAAGACTAACGAACTGATTGACGTGGCGGCGCAGCTCGCTGAATCACACAGCGTTGATGCTGACATCGTGAAGCAGATCAGAGCGGCTGCGACCGAGCGCACCACCTACGATCAGAAGCTCAAAATCGCGGCGACAGTCTTTCCCGATGCTCTACTGATTGAGGGAGTCAACCCTCTTGCGGAGTTATACAGCCTTGTGAGCGAAGGCGTTCACGCCCTGACCGAGGAAGGATGTATAGCGGTCGCCGATGAGACCGCGAGCGTGTTCGAGTTCATTTTTACGAACATACGGGCGACAACTGTGGCTCGCCATGGTTTCGTGGAAAAGGTCAAGAAGTGGGCAGGACGAGGCACGGCTCAACGTGAGGCTGAAGAGAAAGGCTGACCACGGAAGGCAGACGAGGTTTTCTATGTAGTTGTTTTTCAGGCCCGTGTACCCGCTGTGTGCCTCAGTTTCGCGATTCAGGCCGATGCGCTTGTGGTGAAAGTGACTCCGCATTTTGGGCAACGCACTTGAGTGGTATTGATTCGGCGCAGTTCTGCCGGTGGAATCTGGTAGCCGCAGTGCGGGCAGGGCGTGGCGAGTGATGCCTTCGCTTTTTCGAGATTGATCCTTTTCCGAGCGAGCATTTGGAGATTCTATAGCGGAGTGGGCTTGCCCTCAGCCCGCGTCTCAGGGATGTCTCGCTGGTGCGTTACTTTTCGACTCCGAGTGACCCACGTTGCGGTACACTTTTTCCACAAGCCATGAAACTAATCGGCGTCGAGCTTACAAACTTCGCCTGTTTTGAGAGACAGTTTGTTCCTCTGCGACCAGGAATCACTCTCCTTGTAGGTAGAAACAACGCTGGGAAAACCGCGATTCTCCGGGCCCTGAGTGTGCTTGGAACCCTGCCCGTTGGTGATAGTAAGCCGGCGCCGGCGGAACTCGGGGGCTATTGCCGGACGGGATCTTCCGACTTCGAGTTTGAGATTATTTACAAAATGGAAGAATCGGACGCTAAGTTCTTCCAGTTTGCGCCGCAAACCGGCGCCGTTGACCTTCCCAAAATTCTTGCCGCAGAACTCGAAGAGAAAGAGGCTATCGCGCGGTGGCGTTTCAAGGTCCTTAAGCCGAATGGGCTAGTGGGATTTCTTGGATGCAATTTCGAGTTACGCCCAACGCAAGAAGGCAAGAGAGAAGGCAGCTTCTTAGCTCGGAACGGTAACGGACAACTACTTCTTCGCCGTCTGCAATTTCCCGAACTTGTCGCAAACGTAGCCACCCAGCTGTCAGCTGCTTCTCTATTTGCTGCTCCCGATGGCTCCCAGTACCCGGTTTTTCTGGCAGACGATGTTTCGGCACCGTTGCGCACGTTCGGAACTGTCAAACTTATCGATCCACACAGAGTCGTCATGAACAGACAGTTGCTTCAAACCACGTCTACCCTCCCCAGCAACGCTCAAACTCTCGGCCCGTTTCTGCAAACATTGCAAGGCAACGATAGAGACGCATTCGAAAAAATCGAAGCCTTCGTCACGAAGGTTTTCCCTGAGTTCCGCCATCTTGCTTCTTGCCGTGGGGGAAAAGACTTCGATCATTCCCTTCAAGCAACCTGTTCAAATGCTCCCTCACAGTCTCGACCGAAACATCGATTGGTTCGATCCTCACAGGTTCGACAAAAATATCGACCGGCTTCTCCTTGAGAACCATCTCTTCGCGAAGCGCGGAACTGATCGCTTCAGGAACGAGGAGATAATTTTCTACCTCCAGTCTGGGTAGAAACTTGATGGGGAGGGTTTCCAGGGTAGCCGGGTTCTTTGTTCCCATGAGCA
>Ga0207146_10273_pt1 | contig 12567 bp, 12 predicted proteins | sample Alteio_BWMinHeat_36_FD_153539 | JGI IMG/M metagenome (GOLD analysis project Ga0207146, IMG submission 153539) | Enriched cells from forest soil in Barre Woods Harvard Forest LTER site, Petersham, Massachusetts, United States -... | ecosystem: Environmental > Terrestrial > Soil > Temperate forest >...
CGATTAGAACTCTCGCGCGGCGCGGAGGATGCCAGCGCATTCGAGCAGGCTCATCTTAGCAATTTTGGAGTGTTTTTTCTCGAATCCGGAGCTCACCAATGGCCCCTGCCGGAACGGAGTTTCGAACGGGACCACACCTTGAAATGAGGGTCACGCCTGGATCAGGCTCGACGTTCACGGGAAGAGCGGCGTGTTGCGGTTCGGTTGGAGCGAGTACGGTGCGATTTAGGCCGCGTACTCTTCGATGATGGCGCTGACTGAATCAATATCTGGGCGGGGATCTGCAGTCTGCGGTGCAGGCTGCGAATCATACGGAGAGAGAGTGGGCGAGCCTTGCGCATCACTTCGTAGACCCTGGTTCTCTGGCCGATCACGCCGATCAGGGCTCGGTAATCTTTGCCTTCTTGTTGCAAGCGAAACTTGATGGCTTCGATCGGATCGGGGAGGTCGACGGGAAAGTTCTCGCGCTCGTAGGCTTCCAGGAGCGTGACCAGGACATCCAGTTCGTCGCCGTCCGGGGTGCCATGGGCAGCGCCCCACAACGCCTCGACGCGACGCAGTGCTGCGTCGTAGTCTTCAGTAGTGCGGATTGGTTTAATCTCCATAGCCGGACTCCAGGATTTCACGATTGCCGCCGGGCTTTGCCCGGTTTACTGGCGCAAGGTCAGCGTGCCCAGCATGGCTTGTTGTTTGGCGATCAGGGATTGGACGCCTTGTCCGGCCAGCGCGATCATTTTTGCCAGTTGTTGTTCGTCGAATACCTGGTGCTCGGCGGTGGCTTGGACCTCTACCAGTTTGCGGCCGGCGGTCATGACGAAGTTCATGTCTACGTCGGCGCGGGAGTCTTCTTCGTAGCAGAGGTCGAGGAGGATTTCGCCGTCGACGATGCCTACGCTTACGGCGGCGACGAAATCGCGCAGCGGAGCGGAGGTCAGGGTGCCGGCTTCTACCAACTTTTCCAGCGCCAGGCCCAGGGCTATGAACGCGCCCGTGATTGAGGCGGTGCGGGTGCCTCCGTCGGCTTGGATTACGTCGCAGTCGATCCAGATGGTGCGCTCGCCCAGGCGGACCAGATCCGTTACCGCTCGCAGAGAGCGTCCGATGAGGCGCTGGATTTCGTGGGTACGGCCGCTGGAGCGTCCCTTGGTGACCTCGCGCGGGGTGCGGGTCAGAGTGGCGCGAGGGAGCATGCTGTACTCGGCGGTGATCCAGCCTTTGCCGCTGTTGCGCATGAATGCGGGGACGGTTTCTTCGATCGACGCGGTGCAGATTACGCGAGTGTTGCCGACTTCGATCAGGACCGAGCCTTCGGCGGTGTTGATGTAGCCGGGCAAGATGTTGACCGGGCGCATCTGGTCGGGGGTTCGGTTGTCGGAGCGGTAGAACATACGGGGGGATTGTAGCAGGGTGGGGGGCGTCGTTAGGACGGCGGACGTTCCGAGCTTGTGAACGGCGGGGACGTTCCCGGAGGCACCCCCTGTTATGTGAAGCGTAACCCTCGAAATCAGACCAGAGCACTCAGAACATCTTGGAGGGTCAATGAGAGCTGTGGCTATAGCACGCCAGTGACGCCGCTTAGCTAGCCTTATTGCAAGAAAATATGAGCCGGAGCGGAAATGTGAATGTCTTTCTGCGAGGTCTTTATGCCGAGCGAGTGCAACTTCGGATCGAGGGATTGAGCGGGCACAAAGCTTAGAACCCATTGGTCCTCGATCGCCCTGAGCAGAGGGGCGACGCCATCCGTTGGTTTCCTACCATCGGCGATTGCCCAACCGCCGGTGTCTTGGCTGACCTCCTTCATGAACTGCTCTCCCCGAGGTCCCACGAGCGATGACTGAGTTATCAAAGAGAAGACCGCTACGCCTTCTTTCTCCGCGGTTTCTTCAGCTGCGGTGCGGTTGACGTGGCTCTGATTATCTTCTCCGTCGGAAATCAAGAGAATCACCCGACGAGGAGCATCAGGATTCCCCGATCTGCTTAGCTTCTGGATGCAAGTCTGCTCGATTGCGTCATAGACAGCTGTTCCACCACTGAACTTCGCGGCATCCAGCACGCTTTGCACCTGCGAGACTTGAAGGGGCTGCGTGCTGATCGCGACAGAAACGTCAAATAGAACAAGGTAGCCCCGATTACCGTTAATCGACAAACTTTGGAAGAGCTGCAAGGCTGCTCTCCTTATCATGGCCGCACCAGCAGCATTCGAATTGCTCGTGTCAACCAACACAGCGAAGAGCAACGCATCGCTCCTGGCCGCCCGCAGCATATTGACCTGCGCTGGCTGTTTATCCACAGAAACGCTTAGTTCTGATTGGGCTAGCGTGACAGGAGAATCGTGTTTGCCGGAGGCGGTCAGAAACACTTGGACTGATTTGTTGTCAGGCGGGGACTGAGTTTTTTGCAGAGCGGTCTGTTCTTGGCTTGAGACCGCACAGAACAAAACAACGCCACAAAGAAGCTGCTTCCGGCGCGGCCCCATAATGCGACATTCTCTCATAGGGATTCGCTTTGGTGTCCCACAATCTCTCGATTCACACGGATCAAGATCCCAACTTGCGGAAAAACTCTCGGCGTTGGAGTTTTGAAAGGGCACGGCTTCCCAGCAGTGCCGTAAGTCTTTAAAAACGGTGTACGGCGTGGCTGAAGTGTGTGCGGGAGAACTCGGTCGTCCCTCCGGCACTTGAATCATTTCTTCCACTTTTCCCAGCGCTGCCGCGCTGGGCTAAGCTGGTTCGTCCCTCCGGGACTGGATTCTCGGGCATTTGCATTCCACTGCATCGCCTGAAACCCAGTTTTCACACACCCACTGAAGCCGCGCCCTTTCAAAGCGATTTATGAGATAGCTTCTAGTAGTCTTGTGGGGCAGGTCCGCCCCTCTTCGTTTGTCTGCAAGACCCGCCCGATGCCCGATCTACTTGCCCTTGTAGGTTCGCACCGAACCCACGCCGGCACACTCGTCCCAACCCTTCATGCAATGCGAATCACTCTTCGTGACGTCATAGAATTCGGCTTTGTGCTCCTTTGGGTTGCCGTATTCCTTGTAAATCATCGTGAGCTCATCCTTAGTCGACTTCTTCAGCGAGCCGGCGGCGTTGACGATCCCGGCAACGGTCGGCGAACTCCAACTGGTTCCGCAGACTGTGTTCCAGCCTTGGCCTGCGGTGATGTAGATCGGGGCAAAGCAGAAAGGAGCAGCGACGTCTGGAATGCCACGGAAGTTGCCCACGATATTCCTGATGATGTTCTGATAGGCCGGCCTGGGTTCGTACAGACTGATGCCCCCGCCGCCGCCGTCGAAGTTGTCATCGTAGTACTCGTCGAGGAAGTTGCCGTTGGAGTCGCGCTCGAAGAAAGTTCCGCCAACCGCGATCACGTTGGGCGAGGCTCCGGGATGAATGGTGAACCCAATCCCTCCATCGCCACTGGCGGCGAAGTAGACGACTTTCGGGGTGGTGAAGAAGTGGTCGAACTGCCGCTCCTGGGCCCACTCCGCATCGCCCCAGCTCATGCTGATTACGCCGCCGCCACTCTTGGCCACCAAGTCTGATGCCACCTTCACCGCTTCCCAGGTAGGATCAGTGGCGCACTTGTTGGAGTTGCACAGGTAGGACTCGACCAGGAACAGCTTGGCTTTCGGGGCCATGGCGTGGGCCCACTCGATGTCCAGTGCTTCTTCACCGTCCCAGCCCTCATAAACTGGCGGCCTTTTGCCATTGACGTAAACCTTGTGGAAGTCGGCATCCTGGATGCCGAAATAACTGGAGAACGCGTGCAGGTCTTGCTTTGCGGTGGGCAAATCGCCGGCATCAACAATGGCGATGGCGCCCACCCCGCCAGTGGGAAGGTTCTTACTGGTGGCAATCGGGCAGCCAGGGATCGTCTTCACCAGCTTGTACACGCAGGCCACCGAAGCTGGGGTCTCGTCGCCGGGATCCGGTTGGGCTTGATTCCGCCCCGGTCGATTGGCGAAGAAGTAGTTGGTGTGGATGTGGCCGGGGCGCGGGATACTCGATTCAGGAATCACAATCGGGCGTCCGTCCGGAGTAAACAGCGGCCAGTTTTGAGCAAAGACTGGGCACAAAAACGCGCCCAACAACAAAGCGATCACAGTGCCACTGAAGATTACAACCGAAGGCTTCATCACGTACTCCTTTTGAGAATGGCAACCAGGCGACTTCAACGGCCCGTTCCGAGCGCACGTATTCTACCCCAAATTGCGAACGGGAACCCCTGTGGGCAAGGTCTTTTTTTGTCATGAGACTGCCGGGTTAGTCGGTCGGTTGACATTGTCAGGGCCATTTCAGTCACTGAGAATTGCGGTTGGACCTGGATCGCCGAGAGCAGGAGGCACCTAACACCCAAGTAACCGTTCTTCCCCAGCGGCTAAAGCCGGAGCCCTTTTTTCAGCGATTTACGGTATGCCTGAAGGCATACCCTGATACGAATCAAAGTTCTTCCGCAAGCGCCGAAGCTGCGCCACCCAAAGTCAACGAACTCATTGAGTGTTTTGCAGCTGGGCGGCCACTTGGTTTACCGCCGGGACGTCGTAGAAATTGGAGAGGTCGGCGTGGCCGGCCAGGGTGTCGCGTTCCTTGCCGTCCACCAGAATCTTTGCCCGGGTGATGCCGGGAATGTTCGCCGAAAGGGTGTGGATCAGCGAAACCACCGTGAGTTCTTCGACCAGTATGCCGGAGCGGTGGTTGTCGGCGAAGGCGGCGTTGAGGTCGATGACGGCTAGTCCGGGGTCGACCATGTAAACGTCGCGGACTTCCGATCCAGCGCCCAAGGGATGTGGCGAAAATTTGTCGAGGTACAGGTTGAGCAGAGCGCGGAGCATTTCCGCAGCGCGCTCCTGGCGTCCGGCGGGCAGCGGGATGCGAACTGGCTTGGGGCGTAGAACACCGGTGTCGTCGTAGGCGACGTACAGAGTCACCTGCTCGGTGGCGCCAGAAACCGGTGGGGCTACCGGTTGAGAATTTGCTGCGGACAGGTCGCTGCCATCCACGCGGCCACGCATTTGCCAGACGTAAAGGCTCATTCCTAATGTGATGGCCAGCAGGACGGTTACGCCGAGGATGAGGTGGCGCGGGATCATCTTCCAGCCTCCAGTTGGTCGCGAAGGTCGGCGAGTCCGGCGGCGATTGCCCCGGCAATCAGTTGCTGATACGCGGGGGAGTTCAGTTGGGTGGCGTCGTCGGATGGAGGTGCGACTTCCAGGGCGAGAGCCGGGGTGGTGATGTTGTTCAGGGGGCGGAGCGGCGCGATCAGCGAGCGCGCGGGGATCTGCTTGTTTTGCAGTTCCGTGACCAGCAGGGCTCCAGCAGATCGGCTGAGGACCTGGGAAGCGGTTTGAGCTGCATCCCACGTCAGGAACGGGCCACGGTTTTCTATTCCGGCGGGGACGAGCGCGGTATAGACGCGGACGCCCGTTCCCTGGGACGCGGCATGCACGCAGATGTAAATCGCCGGATGGGCGGAGTTGGTCAAACTGGCGCGCTGATCGAGGCTGAGGCTGGAATCGCCATCGCGCAGCAGCAAAGTCGAGAGGCCACGGGTTTCGAGTTCCTGGCGAAGGCGGTGGGCGAAGGCGAGATTGATATCTTTCTCCGCCAGTTGGCCGGTCAGGGAGGCTCCGCGTTCGTCGCCTCCGTGACTGGGATCTACGACCGCAAAATAACGCCGGATGGCTGCAGGGGCGGTGGTCACCAGAGGCGGGGATGCCGGGGTTGGGCCGGCGGCGGTTGGACCGGCGGTGGTTGGCGGTGGCTGAGCCGGGGTCGCGGGTTGAGGGGGCGGCTCGATGGTGATGCTGCGTCCGTCGTGACTGAAGCTTGCGATGACGGGGACGCTGGCCGCAACCACCAGTTCGGCCGCTCCGTTATTCTCCTGGAAGCTGGCGGAAGGGATAATCTTGCTGTCGAAGGTGAGCACCTGAGAGCCCGGCGCTACCACCGCTTCATGGGTGAACACCATACGCAACTTTCCGGGTTCGGTGGCAATCATCGGGTTCACCGGAGCGGTGAAGTTGATCACCAATTTCGGGGGCGCGGTTTTGCTCACCTGCGCGGTGAAATGCACGGCTACATTGCCGATAAGCAAGCGGCGTGAATTTTGATTGAAGGTGATTGGGCCGCCGAGAATGCGGGGCAAGAGCGTGCCCAGGCTGGAGAGCGGCACCAGGCCTCGGCGGTTCTCCAGCAGGAAGTTTGCGGAGAGGTCAAAGTCGCTGCCCTGAATGCGGGCCCGGGGTTTTCCCGCGGTGAATTCGCTTTAAACCTCGTTGTAGCGGAATTTCCAGTGGGTTCCGCTGGCTTTGGCGCTGACCGTGCCCAAAGGTTCGAAGACTTCGAGCAGGCCGATGTAATCGGCGCCGTTGCGCTCGAGGATGGGGAGGGTGTAATTGGCGGCGTTGGAGTAGATGGAGATGCGTTTTTCTTCTGGGGTGCTGTACAGGAGCAGCACCGAGGCCACGGCGGTAGTGAATGCAAACATTATTGACGCTGCGGGGACGAGACGTCCCCGCGACAGCGGTCGGGACGCGGACGCTCCTGACGTGCTTGGGTTACTCCAGCGCATAGATGGTCAGGCCACTCAGTAGCTTGGGATAGAAGTCGGTGGATTTCTGCGGCAGGACTTCGCCGGCGAAGGCGATGTCGCGCACCTGCCGCATGCGGACTGGATTCATCAGAAAGGCTACGTTTGCCGCGCCGTCGCGCACCCTGGCCATGGCCTCGGCTGCATCGCGAACGTAGCTGATGTTCTTCTGCTCGCGGATGGCTTCCTCAGAAATTCCCAGCACCGCTTCCAGCAGGCACTTGTGCAACTGCACCACATCGAGGGACTGCTGGCGGAGCGAGAGGCCCTGGAACAGGTTGGAAGCGAGAGCCCTGGGCGTGTCGAACAGGAATGCGCGATTGGCGGTTACTCCGAGCAGGGCGGTACCGGCGTGCCCAGCTTCGCGCAGAATCCCGAGGGCGCGGGTGGGATCGATGGAGGGATCGACCTCCTCCACGCTGAAATAGGATCGGGCGCGGTCGCGGAAAGCGTCGGGAGAGAACGACTCCAGACCATGGACAACGCGATGAGTGGGTAAGATGACCAGCCCGGGGCTCTCCATATTGATGAAGGTCATCATCACCAGCTCATACGGAGCTTCGGCCGGGGCGGTTGCTGACAGAGCGCGGCGCTCGTTGCGATAGTTCAGGGCGGTTTCGTAGCGATGATGGCCGTCGGCGATGATCAGCTTCTGGCCGCGCATTTTGCCGCAGACCAGTTCGATGAGTGCGGGGTCGGAGAGTTTTCGGACCTGATGCAAAACTCCATATTCATCGCGGACGTTTATACCGATTTCCATATGCGCAGAGGACCCCGCCGACAGGGTTGCGTCGATCTCGCCGGCAGCGTCGCTGTACAGCATGAACAGCTGTCCGAAGTGTGCGCGGGTAGCGCGCAGAAGCTGCAACCGATCCGCTTTAGGCTTGGCCAAGGTCTGCTCGTGGCGATGGACGATGCCGGCGGAATAATCTTCAATCTTGCCCAGAGCGATGAATCCGCGGCGCTCCAGTTCGGGTCCTCCGCCAGGAGGTTGAAAACGCTGGATGTATTGGTAAAGGGATTGCTCGCGGTCCTGCAGGAGGATGCCTTGGCGGCGCCAGTCTTGGAAGAACGAGGCAGCCCGAGTGTAAATATTTTCCTCTAAGTGGTCAGTAGGTTGCGGTTTGCCAAGGATAATTCGAACGAGATTGTGGGGACTGGCATCATAGTAGCCGTTCTGCATCTCCGGCGTGATCTTGTCGTAGGGCTGGGTCACGACCTGGGCCAGATCAACCCGGGCGGGGTTATAACGGAGGGCGCGGAACGGGGCGATGTGAGCCATAGCTGGAAGGGGAATTGTACATCCCGGCGTGGCTTTGGTTGTTCTCGGCGGTCTTTGGGTTTCGAGAAAAAGTCTTAAATCGCAGAGGTCGCGGAGAACCGCCGCAGAGGGCGCGGAGCGAACCAGCAGGCAGATACTTCCGGAATTTTACAAGTCGTTGACAAGCGGTTTGCGCAAAAGATGATCAAATTGGAAATGGCTGCGCTTTCCGGGAATGGTTGGGTACAAAAAGAAAAAAGGCTGACGCCACGGGGATTGAGCTGTGGTACGATCAGCGTCAATGAGGTAGTCGTGGCCTGCCATCACAGACACGGGTCGTCCCGCCCGCCGACCGCAAACGGCGATCTCTTCCTGGGATCTTCTGGGATCCAAAGCAGGGTGAGGCGGTGTACGGGAAAGCGTGCTCTGGCCCTTGGGCTGGTGATTGCCGCAACTACCATAGTTATTTGCTGCCTGGCGCCGATGGCGCCGGCGCAGACTGCAATCGACGATGTCCACCTCAGCCCCCGGGTGGCGCCGCCCAAGTCCGATCCCGCCGAATACCTCGATCCATCTCTGAAAACTCACACCAAGCCGCTAAAGGTTGACGTGAACCTGGTGCTGGTGCCGGTCACGATTACCGATCCCATGAACCGGTTGGTCACCGGTCTGGACAAGGAGAATTTCCAGCTCTTTGAAGGCAAGGACGCGCAGGAGATCCGCCATTTCTCCAGCGAGGACGCTCCCGTATCCATCGGCGTAGTTTTTGACATGAGCGGAAGCATGGCCAGCAAAATCGAGCGGGCCCGGGAGGCGGTGGTGGAGTTCTTCAAGACCGCCAACCCGCAGGACGAGTTTTTCATGGTCACATTCGCGGACAAGCCGGAGGAGGTCTCCGACTTTACCTCCTCGGTGGAGGACATACAGGGGAAGCTGGTGTATACGGTTCCAAAAGGACGGACCGCCCTGCTGGACGCGATCTATCTCGGCGTCAGCAAAATGCGGCAGGCGAAATATCAGAAGAAGGCGATTCTGATTATCTCCGACGGAGGCGATAACCATAGCCGCTACACCGAAGGCGAAATCAAGGCGATGGTCAAAGAGGCGGATGTGCTGGTCTACGCCATCGGAATTTATGACCACTATATGGCGACGCCCGAGGAGGCGTTGGGGCCCTCGCTGCTGGGTGAGGTTGCGGAACTCACCGGAGGGCGTTCTTTCACCATTGATAACCCGAACGACTTGGCCGACGTGGCAACAAAGATTGGAATTGAACTACGCAACCAGTATGTACTCGGATACCGTCCAAAGAGCCCCGGGCACGACGGCAAATGGCGTAAGATAAAAGTGAAGTTGCTTCCGCCTAAAGGATTGCCGCCGCTAAAGGTGTTTGCCAAGACGGGGTACTATGCTCCTTCGGAATAGTCGGGTTCCGCTTCTGCTGATTGTTTTTCTTTTCATCGCCATCGCATGCAGGCACCAGCCAGTAGCAGCTCAAGTACCCGGCACAACCAGCCAGCAGCAGGCGCAACCGCCGCAGGCTCAAAGTCAGGAACGGCAAAGTCCCGCAGCTCAACCTTCCAGCCAGCAATCTCAAGCTCCGCAACCCCAGAGTCAGACTCAACCAACTCAAGCTCAACCAACTAAGGCTCCGGAGCAAGAGTCCAGCGACGCCGGAGTCTTCGTCTTCAAGAAGGAAGTCGAGGAAGTGGTGCTGCACGCCACCGCAGTGGATGACAAGAACCACCATTTGGTCACGAATCTGGAAAAGAGCGCTTTTAGCGTCTTTGAAAACAATCAGCTTCAGACCCTTACTTCATTCCGGCGTGAGGATGTTCCAGTCGCGATGGGCATCGTGATCGATAACTCAGGTTCCATGCGGGAGAAGCGCGACAAGGTGAATAAGGCGGCTCTGAACCTGGTCCGTTCGAGCAATCCGCAAGACCAGGTCTTTGTGGTCAATTTTAATGATGAGTACTACCTCGACCAGGCCTTGACCAGCGACCTCAACAAATTGCGGGAGGCGCTGGAGAAGGTTGAAGCCCGAGGAGGCACGGCGCTTTACGACGCGATCGTGGCTTCGTCGGACTACATGAAGAAGAACGCGAGATTACAAAAGAAAGTCCTGTTCGTAGTGACCGACGGAGAAGACAACGCCAGCCGGGAGTCGCTGGAGGAAACGGTTCGCCGGCTGCAAGAGGAGAACGGCCCGACCGTGTACGCCATCGGCTTGCTGGGAGAAGAGAAAGCGCGGCGGGCCCGGAGGGCGCTGGAAACCATTGCCCAGCGAACCGGAGGAATCGCGTTTCTGCCCCGCACTCTGGATGAAGTAGATGAGATCAGCCGCGACGTGGCTCACGACATTCGAAACCAGTACACCATCGGGTACAAGCCGTCGACGCCGAAGAGCGTAGGCGGCTACCGCGCCATCCGTGTGGAAGCTCACGCCAAGGGATACGGCAAACTCGTGGTCCGGACGCGCAGCGGCTATTATCCCGGCCAGGAACCCGCAAAGCAATAGACCGTGCTCGATGCAGAATGACGCAGCGGCGCGCGGGCTGTCCGCTGTCACCGCTACTTCACGGTTCTTTTCGTTCCTTCGAGATCAGGTATCGGGCAAACGATAGCAGCCCCGAGAAGCGATAGTCCGGATCCACATAGCGTTCGATCAAATAGAATGCGAAATAGTAGAACCGGCAAAAGCTCCAGATTGCGACCGCCAGCAGAACACCCGCCTGCAATGACGGATGCTCGAGCAGCAGGAGCGCTGCTGACAACAAGCCCAAGAAGAGGAAGAGAACTCCCTTTGCCTTGATCACCTTCGGATTCGTCAAGTCCTTCATGTTTTGCCTGTCAGGTCTGAGGCAACCCCGCACCGCAGCAACCCGCTTGATTCATATTCAACCATTTTCCGTCTTGCTACGACTCGGGTAACTGCGTTTGAATGAGACAGTACATACCCCTTCGGTGCGATTGACGCCATGGCGCGGCTTCCGTACCCTGTAGAGTGCAGAAGACAGCCATTGAGCGCTCCCGCCTGCAGGTCGCTGACGACATCACACAGCTCGTTGGTGAAACTCCCATCCTCAAGCTGAGGCGACTTGTGCCCGCCGGCTCGGCCGAAGTTTACGCCAAGCTGGAATATATGAATCCCGGCGGAAGCGTGAAGGACCGCGCGGCCATCGGAATTATTGGCCGGGCCGAAGAGCAGGGTCTGCTCAAGCCGGGCGGGACGATCGTCGAAGCGACGGCGGGGAATACCGGGATCGGGCTGGCGCTCATCGGGGTGAATCGCGGCTACAAGGTGAAACTGTTTGTCCCGGAAACGTTTTCGGAGGAAAAAGTGATGATCATGCGGGCCCTTGGCGCCGAGGTGACCCGCACCCCGGATGACGAGGGCATGCAAGGAGCAATCAAGCGAGCCAAAGAGCTAGCCTCCAAAGATCCCAAGGCCTTCATGGCCGCCCAGTTCGAGAATCCCGCCAACCCTGATTATCACTACGAAACTACCGCCCGCGAAATCTTTGAACAAATGGACGGGCAGATCGATGCTGTCGTAATCGGCGCCGGAACCGCCGGCAGTTTCACCGGTGTTGCCCGCTACATGAAGAAGCATCTGCCCAAAGTGCTGGCTGTGGCCGTGACCACGCAGGGCTCGGTGCTTGGAGGGGGACAGGCTGGACCTCACAAAGTAGAGGGAATCGGCTCCAGCTTTATTCCTAAGACGTTCGACGCGTCGGTGTGCGACGAAGTTGTGGTTGCCAACGATGTTGAAGCTTTCGGAATGGTAAAAGAGTTGGCGGCGCGCGAAGGCGTGCTTTCCGGTTCCAGCGGCGGGGCCAACGTGTTCGCGTCGTTGCAGATTGCACGGCGGTTGGGAGCGGGCAGGCGAGTCATCACCATGATTCCGGATTCAGCGGAGCGGTATTTGTCGAAGAAGATTTTTGAAGGTGGAATTTGATGGAAGTCAGCAATTAGCACTTGGCACTTAGCATTTGGCATTCAGCAATCAGATCCATGGATTGAATGCTGGATGCTAACTGCTAATTGCTAACTGCCAATTGCTAATCACCATGACACAATCATGAATAAAAATCTCCCTGGTTTTGCCACTCGGGCCATTCACGTCGGGCAGGAGCCTGACCTCGAGAGCGGCGCCATCTCAGCGCCGATTCACCCAACCTCTACCTATGTTCAGCAGGAGATCGGCAAGAACAAAGGGTACGAGTATGCGCGGGTTTCGAATCCGACGCGTACACGGTTGGAGGAGAACCTGGCCGCGCTCGAAGGTGGAATTTCCTCCCGCGTGTTTGCCAGCGGGATGGCTGCGATCAACGCGATCTGCACCATGTACAAGTCGGGTGACCACGTGGTCTGTGGCCACAACCTTTATGGCGGCGTGCCCCGGTTGTTCAACCAGGTCCTGACTGGCTACGGAATGGAGTTCACTTACGTGGACACTTCCGATGCCAGGAACGTGGAGCGCGCCATTCGCAAGAAGACGCGCATGGTGTACGTGGAGACGCCCACGAATCCGCTCATGGCGCTCGCCGACCTTGCGGCCATCAGCAAGGTGTGCCGCGCCAAGAAGGTGGAGTTGGTGGTGGATAACACTTTCCTCTCACCCTATTTCCAGCAGCCGATTGCGCTGGGCGCGGACATGGTGGTGCATTCGACTACGAAATTCCTCAACGGTCACAGCGATGGTCTCGGCG
>Ga0207146_10260_pt1 | contig 12530 bp, 6 predicted proteins | sample Alteio_BWMinHeat_36_FD_153539 | JGI IMG/M metagenome (GOLD analysis project Ga0207146, IMG submission 153539) | Enriched cells from forest soil in Barre Woods Harvard Forest LTER site, Petersham, Massachusetts, United States -... | ecosystem: Environmental > Terrestrial > Soil > Temperate forest >...
TTCGTAGTCAGATCGGAGCTAAAGGTGCTGAAAAATGGAAGGAATGAAGGATTTGTTTGGTTGGGAATAATGTTCAACGCCGGTAAGTGAGTGCCCTTGGAGCCGACATAGGCCACACTCACGAACAGGTTCGAGTTGATCTGCCGTTGTATGTCGAGATTCCAGGTTTGGATGTCGGCGGGGCGCCCGGTGTTTGCGGGAACGGAAATCACTCCGTTGCTGTTGTTCTGCCCGTCGGGCGTAAAAGGCCCGGAGTCGGGGAAAACACGGGTCACGCCGTTATCGATTTGGGTGGGGCCGCCATTGGTCGGAGTAATCGTCTGCTTATTGAAAAATCCCAGACCGTCCTGGTCGGCAAACGATCCTTCCCTGAGCGGTTCGTAGAAGATGCCGTAACCTCCGCGCAATACCGTCTTATCGTTGATGCTGTATGCAAAGCCCAAGCGCGGGCCGAACGCCTTCTTGTAAATATCCTGCGGACGTTTCCGTCCGTTCCGGCCGGTCCCACTTCCAAAATATGTGTAGGCCCCGGGAATACCGCCGGCGCCGGGGTTCGCAAGATTGGGGTCAACCATGGAAAAGCGATCAAATGCTTCGCTCGCTGGGACATCGACGTCATAGCGCAAGCCGTAATTCAAGGTTAAACGAGCATTCAGCTTGTATGTGTCCTGGGCAAAGAAGGAATAGTCTTTGTAACGCACCCCGCTGAATGCGCCGTAATTCAGGGTTGTGCTATTCGACAGGCCGAAGAGCGCACTCGCCACAGCATTCCCGCCTACTCCAGTGACGCTGCTGGTCTGCAGGGCGTTAAAATCAAATTCACCGGAGGCCTGTGTGAGCCGCCGCACGTTGAACTGGAGTGCGCGCACCTCGCCGCCAAATTTCATGTTGTGCTTGCCTTTGACCCAGCTCACCGAGTCGTTCAGTTGGTAGACGTTGTCCGCGAACTCTGAGTCGCCGCAGTTGTTCAGCAACCCCTCATAGGGCGTGCTGAGAAACTTGATGCACGGGAAGGTCGCCTGCGATACCCCGGTGAGTCCGATTTTGGCGGGCCATCCCCCGCCAACACTGTTGGAGCCTTCCTTGCGGTAACGGCGGCTAAATCCAAACAAAACCTGGTTCACCAGAGTTGGAGTGAAAATGTAGTTGTCGCTGACGCGAGCATACCTGGTGTGCTGCGGGGTGATACTGCCAAAAAACGGTCCCAGGCTTGAAGTGCCCCCTTGTCTCGTGTTGTCGTAATCGAAACCGCCGGAAATCCTCTGCTTATTGGAGATATTGTGATCGATCTTGACATCGAAAAGGTTCGCCGTTGTGATCGTGCTCGAGTGGTCAACTACGTTATTTGTAAGGTTACCGTTGGTCGGTGGCAGCAGGTTAAAAACGTTGGTCATGACCTTGCTCGCCGTGAAATTCGGATCATTGGTCAAGACGTCGCCGGGAATAAACGCATGGCTCGTTGGATCGTAAAGTTGAAGAGTCGGATCGTTACACATGCCGCCGGTGAATCCTGGCGTACAGATCGCGGAAAGGTCACCTTTGCGAAAGGCTTCGTTAGGAACATTCTGCGTTCCGGATCCCCCGTGGCTAAAGCGGAATCCCTCATAGTCAAAGAAGAAGAAGGTTTTGTTCCTTCCATCGTAAAGGTGGGGAATGCGCACCGGGCCCCCGGCAGTGGCGCCAAAGTCGTTATAAGTATCAATGTTTCTTTTCAGGCCCGCTCTGTTATTAAACCAACTGTTGGCGTCGAGCACGCGGTTCCGGAGAATCTCGTAAAGCGAGCCATGGAAGTCATTCGTGCCGGAGCGCATCGTGAGACTCACGATGCCGTCGCCGGATTCGCCGTATTCAGCAGAAAAGTTACTCTGCAGCACCTTGAATTCCTGTACGCCTTCCGACGAAACACCCTTGTTCCACTGTATGTTAGGCGAAACTAGGGAGATCGAAACGCCGTCCACGAGCACGTCTGTGCTGCCTGTCTGGCCGCCGTTAACCTTGAAGTTATCATTTGTATTGCTCCCCGGGTCGTTCCCCACACTTCCTGTAAATCCAGGGACCAGTTTTATGAATTCGACAGGGTTGCGGATGGTGCCCGGCACCTCCAGGGGCAAATTCTGAATCAGACTCGTTTGTAATGTCACTCCGATATCGGAGGTCGCGGTTTCAAGCTGCGTAGCGTCGGCGGTGACCGTCACGTTGTCCGAGACAGCGCCAATCTGCATCTGGACGTCCAAGGCGACCGTGGCATCGGTCTGCACCGTAACGCCTTCGCGCGTATACTTCTTCAGGTTAAGCGCCTCGATTGTGACGGCGTACCGGCCCGGCGGGAGGTTCGCCAACGAATAAAGCCCTGCATCGGTGGTGACAGTTGAGATCGTGAGCCCGGTCTCCAAGTTTCGGCCCGCCACTTTGGCCGCGCCGACCGTGGCGCCACTAGGGTCGGTTACGGTGCCCTGAATGTTGCCATTCGTTGTCTGAGCCAGAACATTTACGGGCGATGCCACTAGGAACAACGCGAACGTACAGACGAGTCTTTTCACGGATTTCTTCTCCCGTTGCCGCTGTAACTACACTCCAGTTGGAACGCAAAAACTGAGCTATTTGGGTCACTTTTCGATGAGGAACCCAAATTGACCCCAGCCAGTCAGCATAGTGTTTTTGCACTATGCTGCAGCGTGAGCGGATAATTTACCTCGGGAAGTTTTAAGGGAAGGGTCTAACACGTGAATTCATTGTGATTCACAGGAGTGAGCATTCCGAATCGGGACGGGATCCCCTCGCTAAAACATGCAGCGATGCCCGAAGCAAAGACAATTCGAAATCTCATATTCTCCGCTTGCAGTCTACGGGAAATCATTTCGCGAAATACTCAGATCCATTTCGAAAGCCGGCAAACACATTGCAGTTGAAATCGTTGAAATTGAACAGCTGGGTTTGCATCGCGAATAATGGTAAAATTCGTTTTTTTGATAGGGCCGTACGACGAATCGAAACGCTATGGCATCGCCGCAACAGTCGGTTCCGCAGGAAACAATTATTGCCGATCTTCAGGACGACAAGCGTTGGCAACTCGTACAACGGATTGTTTCCAGTCCACCCTTCCAGAAGAGCACCCGGCTCAGAGATCTGTTGCAATTCATCACCGAGCAGACCATCCACGGGAAGGCCCACGAATTAACCGAGCAGCACATCGGCAATGAGCTGTTTCACAAACCTTCCGATTACAGCCCCCTGGAGGACAGTTCCGTAAGAGTGCACGCTCGACAGCTGCGCCTGAAGCTGCACGAGTATTTCAATGAAGAGGGCCGTAACGAGCCGCTCATACTAGACATTCCCAAAGGCTCCTACGCCCCGGTATTCAGAACCCCTCTAAAGACCGCTGACCTCCCCGCGGCCATTGCGTCGGTGATTCCAGCCGCGGCGTGGCGTCGCCGAGGGTTGATTCCGTGGGCCCTATGCGGCGTTCTGGCCCTGCTGTGCATAGTCTTGTCGTATCGGGTCATCTCGCACCGGACAGCCGCCGCGGTGGCGAGCGCGGCTCCTCTTTCCTGGCCGTTTACTCAGGTTTTCGATGAGCGGCACGAGACGATTATCGTGGTTGCCGACAGCAACTATGGAATGGCTCGCATCCTCGCGGGTCAGCCTATATCGCTCGACCAGTATCTCCACCGGGATTTTCGCCTCAGCCCGGCCGGCAACAATATTGGCGAAGCCAATTCTCGACTGCGTGAGTATATTTCGAATTCTTCGCTGACTTCATTCGCAGATGTAGCGGACGTCGTCTCCCTGTTGAAAATGGCAGGTGCGCTGCAATCGCGGGTATCGGTGCGCTATCCGCGGGACTTGAGAATGCGCGATCTGGACCACAACAATTACATTTTCATAGGAAGCGCTGGCTCCAACCCCTGGGTCACCCTTCTCCAGGAGAAGCTTAACTTCCATGAGAGCGAGACCGCCGTGGGAAAGAGCGCCAAAGTGTTCGTGAACAAAAACCCTTTGGCCGGCGAACTGCCACAGTATGAAGGTCTGCGCTGGACGGGATCGATAGGAGAAGATTACGCGACCATTTGCCTTCTTCCCAATGAGACTCACGACGGAAGCGTGCTCGCGTTCCAGGGTCTGCAGCAGGAAGGAACCGAAGCTGCGGGCCGGTTTCTCGCGGATGAGGAAAATCGGCGTCAACTCATGAGCGCGCTTGGCATTTCTCCCGCGGATAGCATTTCTCAAAATATCTGGTTCGAGGCTCTGATTCGATCCCGCACCGTTTCCGGAGCGCCGAACTCCACGACTCTCGTCGCGGTCCGCCGAATTCATTAGCAATTCTGTTAACCGCCGGAATTGCGCCCTCAGACTGCAAGTGCCGGCCGGACTCGTCCAGTTTGAGGATTCTCAGAAAATTGGAAAGTGAAACTTCGCCGCGCGGTCAGGCTAGAATGAACTATCCAGCCATGAGTTTTTACTCGATCGCGGCGAGCATTATCTTGCGATTCCGCATTTTGCTACTCCTGTTCGCGACGCTGGCGGTCCTTGCCCTTAAATTGGCTGGACAAACCGCTCCCCTGCACTCCGCTCGGGATTCGGCCATTGAGTCCCATTTTTCCGCAGCCCAAAATGCGCAACGCGATAAGGACTATGCCACCGCGGAGCGGGAATACCAGGCGGTGCTTGCCCTCGTCCCTGATTTTGCTGAAGTCCACATGAACCTCGGATTGCTCTATCAGCTTCAAGATCGTCCTTCCGAAGCGATGGTTGAACTCCGACGCGCCCTCAAAATCAAACCGACTCTTGCCGGGGCCAATTTTTTCCTGGGAGTCGACTATTGCAAGTTAGGCGAAGGCGCGAAGGCCATCTCCTATCTCAAGGCCGCACTGCGCGCAGAACCCAATCGACCGGATATCTGGCTTTGGCTGGCGACCGCGCAAGAAATCTCGGGCCAGCTTCAGACCGAAATCACAACCCTTCACCGGGCGTTGGAACTGCAACCTAACGACGCCGATCTTCTCTATCTTTTGGGAAGCACTTACGAGCGGCTGGGGAAAAAAGAGGTCGCACACCTCGAGAAGGTGGCCCCAGGGGCTTCGCGCAGCGAACAGTTGCTCGGGGAGAGTTATGCCGCCAGCAATGAATGGCCAACCGCTGTGATTCATTTCAAGAATGCTCTCGCGGCTTCGCCCGAACGCGTTGGTTTGCACGCCGAACTGGGTGAGGTTCTGCTGCGCGCGGGAAAGGTGAACCCGGCGATTCGCGAATTTGACGAGGAGTTGCGGCGCAATCCGCGCAACCTGCTGGCGCTGGTGCGGCGCGGCGAAGTACGGTTGATCCAGGAAAACGTCGATGCTGCCTTGCAGGATTGGGAGAAGGCGACGACCATCGACGTTGAGCAAACGGAGAAGATCCTGGGTCTTCGTGAAACCGGATTCGGCGATTCCGCTCTCGAGCAGCTGCCCGATTCCACCCGCGAAAAAATCCAGAAACTCGGGCCGGCCCTGCAAGACCAAGACTCCCCAGCAGCGCACCTGGCGCTCGCGTTTCTCGCTGAGCAGAACGGAAATGCATCTCAAGCCGCGGCGGAGTCAAGCGTTGCCGGATCCACCGCCAAGCCGAACATTGCCGGCGGGACCTGTACCGAAGCAGACGTGAAAACTTCCCTTCAGCGGGAGCAGTTTTCGAAAATCGCGTCCTGCGCCGGAAGGGTTCTCACTTCACAAACCCCCGCTGATTTTCGTATCTGGGTGGCAAGCGCATTGTTGCAGGCAGGGCAGGCTGAGGCCGCACTCAACGCTCTCGAGGGGTTATCCGCAGCCGATAGCGCATTGGCAGAGGCAGCCTACTGGCGTGCGCGTTGCTACGAAAAGCTGGCAACGGCAGCTTATCTCCGGCTCTACCGGGCAAACCCCGATTCCTATCGCCTGCATCAACTGATGGGTGATCTCGAGGCGGCGAAAGGAGATGACGCAAAAGCAATTGAAGAGTACCGAGCCGCCGTTGCCCTGAGGCCATCCTCGCCGAACTTGCATTACAGCCTGGGCCATCTGTTGTGGAAAGACCTAAGAGTTCCCGAAGCGCGCACCGAACTCGAGGCCGAACTTGCTTTGAACCCGCGCCACCGCGGTGCGTTGAACGACCTCGGGGACACCTACCTGCTTGAACATCAGCCCAACAGGGCCTTACCCTATCTCCAAAAGGCACTGGCCGCTGATTCCGGAAATCCCGATTTACACCGTGATCTAGGCACCGCATACACCGAACTCGGCGACTATCGCAAAGCCGAAGAGCAGTTCAAGATCGCCGTAACCACCGATCACGATGGTTCAGTTCACTACAAGTTAGGGAGGGTTTATCAGGCCTTGGGCGAGAAGGCAAAAGCTGCTCATGAGTTTGCTCTATCGACTGCCCTGAATCGTGACTCACACGATAAGCTCGAAAAGCAAACCGAGCGTTTGGGAGAAGTGACCAGGTCCGCAGAAGATCCCTGAAATGAAGATGACATGAAATCGCTCCCGATTCTCGTTTTCTATCTTTGTTCGTGTGTCGTTTCTGTGCGCGCCTCATCTCCCGGTAAAGCCGCCGATCAGGTTCGCCCGCCGGGGGATGCATTTCAGAGGGGTCTCACCGCGCTAAAAGAGAATCGGCTTGAGGATGCCCTGGTAGAGCTGACCACCGCGGAACGCGAACACCCCGATGACGCGCGTGTTCGTAACTTTCGCGGGATCCTGCTCGCCCGGATGGGCAAGAATGCCGAGGCTGCTTCCGAATATCAAGAAGCGAATCGCCTCGATCCGCTCCTCGAAGATGCCTATCGCAACCTCGGATTTCTCAGATGGACCGAACATCAACTCGGGTCGGCCCGCGAGGCGTTGGAACGCTCCGTGACGCTTTCGCCCGGCGACGCTTTTGCCCACTACTACCTTGGGCGTGTGGAACTGGACGCCGAGTGCTACGACACAGCCTTCCATGAATTGGAACTATCCCATCAACCGTTGCCAGCCGATGCCGCGTTCTTGATTCAAACCACCACCGGATACATCTCTTTAGGACGCTTAGACAATGCGCGCAAATCCCTCGATCAACTCGCGCGAGTGTCCCTGAGTGATACGCAATCGATCCAGGCGGCTTCCTTGCTTCTCTCCATCCACGAGAACGACTCTGCGATCGTCCTCATAGAGAAACTAAATAGCGGCCATTCCCGAGCTCCGGCAGCGTGGGCGCAATTTGATCTGGCGTTGGCTTACCTGCTTGCCGGAAACTATGAAAAAGCTGTCGCGCAAGCTCTCGTCAATATCGAAACTCTACGCCCGGCAGTTTCAGGGTCTCCCGGACCGGCGCAAGCTTGGTCGGTGATGGGCATCGCCTATGCCCATCTGAAGCAGGGCGAACGGTCCGTGAATGCATTTTGGCAAGCTGCGAACCTCGCGTCCGGCGAGGAGGAGCACTGGCTCAACTTGACGCGTGAGTTGATGGAACTGAACCGCCCTCCCGAAGCCATCAAAGCGGTTCAGAGTGGTCTTGCCGCCAACCCAAAGTCTTACGCTTTGCACTTGCGGCTGGGTGCAGCCTACTTAGCCGCAGGCCGTTATGCGGAGGCGGAAAGTGTGTTTCGCGACCTCGTGGCCGCGGGCGATCCGCTTCCGACGGGGTACATCGGATTGGCGCAGGTGTTCCTGAGAACCGGCCGCGCCGAGGAAGCTGCCGCTGAGCTTGGCGATGCTGAGAAAAAGTTGGGATCAAAGTTTTTGATCAGCTATTTTCGAGGACTGGCTCTTGATCGCGCGGGGAAGCCGTCGGAAGCGTTGCTCGCTTTTCGGGAGGCCGTGCAATTGAATTCAATTAGCCCGGAAGCCCACATGAATTTGGGAAAGATGGAGCTCGCCCAGGGTCAAGTAAACGAGGGCATCGCCGAACTCCAGCAGGCGCTTCGCCTTAATCCGGGTGACCGGCAGGTCACGCGACTTCTAAGTCAAGCCTATCGCCGTGCAGGCGACGCGAAAAATGCGGCGAAGTTCGCCGAGGCATTCACAGAAGCGCCGATTTCCGCCGCAGCGGATCTTGTTGGTGACTTCATCGTTCCGCAATGGCAAGCTCCGGTCGAGGGTGCGGAAAAGTAGCGACCAGCCGAGCCCGGCGACTTGACCCGGTTGAAACCGCAACCTACTCTCTAATTGGGGAAAATATTTCGATGCGCCATTCGCACTTTGTCTTGTTCTCTGTGAGGTGGCAGCGATGAATCATCTGCTCGCGTGCCTCCCAACATCCAGTGTCGATTCGCCGCATCTGAGGTGAACGTGAGCAATGTCTGTTCGCGGGCCGATAGAAGGCTGGTCCACAAGATGTCGCTGTGGCCCGCGGTAGTGATTCTGCTGTTCAGCAACCCTCTGACTTCTCAGACTTCGCCGCAGAGAGTTGACGACCATCCGAGCATCGCGAATTTCATCGACGTCGCGGACAAAGCCGGGCTGACAGCACTGAATGTTTTTGGCGGCGTTGACACCAAGAAGTACATCATTGAAACGACCGGGACGGGCGTGGCCATCTTTGACTATGACAACGACGGATGGCCGGATATTTTTGTCGTGAACGGGACCACGCTCGCAGGGTTTCCGCCGGACCAGGCTCCCACCAATCATCTCTATCACAACAACCATGACGGGACCTTCACCGATGTCACCGCGAAGGCCGGGTTGATCGCGACGGGATGGGGCCAGGGAGTATGCGCTGGTGATTATGACAATGATGGTTGGGAAGATTTGTACGTCACCTATTACGGGAAAAATCGCCTATATCACAATGACCATGGAGTATTCACGGAAGTGGCCGAAAAGGCTGGAGTGGCTGGAACAGGAAAAGCCTGGGGAACAGGATGCGCGTTTGTCGATTACAACCGCGATGGCCGTCTGGATCTGATGGTCGCTAATTATGTGGACTTCAATCCTTCCACGACTCCGGTCCCGGGCGAGGGTAGTTCTTGCGTGTGGAAGGGTGTGGCCGTGATGTGCGGACCACGCGGTCTGCCGGGTGCGAAAAATATTCTATATGAGAATCGGGGCGACGGTACCTTTACAGACGTCAGCACCAAGGCTCACATTGACCGGACCAACGGTCATTACGCGTTCAGTGTTTCCACCTTCGACTTCGACGATGATGGCTGGCCGGATATTTACGTCGCTTGCGACAGCACGCCCAGCATTCTCTATCACAACAATCACGACGGCACCTTCACCGACGTTGCAGTAACGGCGGGGGTGGCGTTCAACGAAGATGGCCGCGAACAGGCGGGAATGGGCACTTCCATCGCCGATTACAACGGCGACGGCCGTCTCGACATTTTTAAGACCAACTTCTCCGATGATACCCCGGTCCTCTACCGCAATGATGGAGAAGGAATTTTTTCGGATGTTACTTTCGTCGCGGGACTCGGCCTGCATACTCAATACCTGGGCTGGGGCACCATGTTTTTCGACTTCGACAACGACAGCTGGCCCGATCTCATTCTCGCCAACGGGCATGTCTACCCGGAGGTCGACAAGTTTCACCTGGGCAGCGGATACCTGGAGCCGCGCCTTCTTTACCATAACAACGGCAATGCCACCTTCACCGACATCTCCGCAACAGCGGGACCCGGGATCAACGCGGTGTCCTCGGCGCGCGGCCTGGCAGTGGGTGATCTGTGGAACGATGGCCAGCTTTCAGTCGTCATTGTCAATGTTTACGCTAAACCGAGCCTCTTGGTGAACACGGTGCATTCCGGCAACCACTGGGTCGCCTTCAAAACGCTGGGCACCCGATCGAATCGTGACGGGATCGGCGCAAAGATCACGGTCAAAGTTGGAAAGAGAGCTTTAGTAGATGAAGTACGCAGCGGTTCGAGTTACATTTCCCAAAATGATCTGAGAGTGCACTTCGGCCTGGGTTCCGCCACAAAACTAGATGCGGTGCAAGTGCGCTGGCCCAGCGGGCTCCTTGAGTCTTTCGATAATTTATCCGTGGACACGATTAACACATTGAAAGAGGAATCTGGTATTTCCATCGCGGCGCCCCCGAAGAAACCTTGAGTGCAGGAAGAAATCCGGTCTAAAAGACTATGCCGCTTACCTGGGAGGGCTCTTTTCGGCAGCGTCGGCTGAAGGTTCCTGTACCTGAAGAATCTGATCCCCACGGATATCTCTAAGTGTCTGACGAATCCCACTCGGCCAACGAATGTCCACTGTTCGTGACACCGCCTCCGATCCAAGACCGAAATGTACGCGTTTGTCGCTCGAAGAAAGATAACTGCCTGCGGTCGTTACCGTGGCCCACTGGGAGCCTTTAGCAGTTACCACCCTTACTTCTGCCCCAATCGCATCGCGGTTGCTCTGGTGTCCCACCAACTCCAAAGTTAACCAATGGTTCTGGGTCTGCGTCGAATTATGTAAAACGTGCAAGCCTCCATCATTGGTGGTCACAACAGCGTCCAATCGACCGTCATTATCAATGTCACCAACCGCCAGGCCGCGTCCCACCCAGGCCTTTCGAAAAACCTCTCCGGCTTCTGCTGAAACGTCTACGAAATCCTTGCCGGTATTTCTCGCCAGCAGCATGGGTTCCTTGTAACGAAGGTCTGGAAAAGTCAATTGGATCGTATCCAAATCGTGCCCCTGGGTGATAAGGAGATCCTTCCATCCGTCGTTGTCATAATCCAGGAAACGCACGCCCCAACCTGAGTGCTTCATGGTCATGTGTCCAATTCCTGAGGGATAACTATCGTAGGTGAAGGTGCCATCGCCATTGTTGCGATAGAGGGCGTACATTTGACTGGCCAGGTCGGTCACAACCAAGTCCGGCAGACCATCGTTGTTATAATCCGCAAAGTCCGCGCCCATGCCTGCATAGGAATGGCCTTCACCATTTAGGGCCACGCCTGAATCCAATGCAACTTCCTCGAATCTGCCGCCCCCTTTGTTGTGATAGAGAAATTCGGGCATCGAGTCATTGGCGACAAAGAAGTCAAGCCGGCCGTCGCGGTCATAATCCGCGAAAGCAATCCCCAAGCCTTTGCCCGGAAGCCCAAGGCCAGCTTTCTCGGCAATTTCCGTGAAGTGCCCCTTGCCGTCGTTGTGGTACACCAGTGGCGCAATCGCGTGGAAACTATCTGGATGGCAGTATGCTCGGTAGGCTTCTCTGCGCTCGCCGCACCAGATATCTTCAAAGTCCCACTGCAGATATCGAAGAACAATTAAATCAAGCAATCCATCGCCGTCGAGGTCCACCCATGCCGCGCTCGTGGACCACCCACTCCCAGCAACGCCGGACTTTTCTGTCACATCGGTAAATGTTCCGTCTCCGTTGTTGTGATAAAGCTTGTTCCCTCCGTAGGCGGTTACATACAAATCTTCAAACCCATCATTGTCGTAATCTCCCACCGAAACTCCCATGCCACAGCCCACGCCCTGCAGTCCTGCCCTTTCCGTTACGTCTTCAAAAGTACCATCGCTCTTTTGATGGTAAAGCCGATTCCACTCCTTGGGACCTGCCTTCTGCGGAATGGTTCCTTTCGGCGTCGGATCGCTGAGGGACGCTCCGTTGACCACAAAAATGTCCAGACGCCCATCGTTGTCGTAGTCAAACAATGCTACGCCCGATCCCATCGTCTCAATCAGGTACTTCTTGGATGTGTGCGATGCGATGTACTCGAAGTTTATACCTAACGTGGAAGTTGCATCGTTGAACTTTGCTGTGTCGGGCGTCGAACCTGCAGTTTGAACCACACTGGCCGAGTTAGAAATCAACTTCTGTGCCTTCTGGGCTAGGGCGGAAGGAAGAAGGCTGAACAAGACCACGATGTACCCCCACTGACGGAGTGATGGATCGCCCCTAGCCACTGCCTGCCAAAATCTTTTCATTGGGCCAACGACAACTTACTTCAAGAAATGATACTGCACGTCGAGCGGTCACTGCCGATGTAGTCTGTCACTGCGAACATTTGACTGTCTGCATTCCACAGGAGAATAACGCGTTGCTCATAGTTGAACAGTGTCGGCGCGTTCGGAAAGACCGGTCTTCGAGAAGCACCGTGTGGCTCAGCTTCGTATCGCCGTCAACGCCGAGGACCGCATAGCGTCCATCGGGCGAAACGGCTTGAGATTGTTCAGGAAAAGAAACCGGAAACACATTTGCATCTACCGTGCAGGAACCGGGCGGATAAGACTGGACGTTGAGGACAAAAGCAATCGTCTGGTGCATGCCTGCTTTGACGTCAATGCGTTGTGTCGAAGGCCGAAGACCGGGACTTTTCACAGCCAAATGATAGGTGCCAGAGGCCAAGTGTAGTAACAATTTGCCCCCGCTGTCGGTTGTTAAGTTCTTTCCCACCATTTCCGGTAAGGGCAATATCTGGACCTGAGCATTTGCAACAACTGCTCCGCTTACATCTTCCACCTCAAGCAGGACGAAGCCAGTCTTATCTTGGGCCACAAGTGTAAGGTCCGAGGCTAACAGCATTCCAGCGCAAAGAAGGGTACGAACGATGGGATGGCCCATATCGAAAAAGTACCACG
>Ga0207146_10276_pt1 | contig 12437 bp, 11 predicted proteins | sample Alteio_BWMinHeat_36_FD_153539 | JGI IMG/M metagenome (GOLD analysis project Ga0207146, IMG submission 153539) | Enriched cells from forest soil in Barre Woods Harvard Forest LTER site, Petersham, Massachusetts, United States -... | ecosystem: Environmental > Terrestrial > Soil > Temperate forest >...
ACCGCTAGTAGGGCCAGCCCCACGACAAGCAAACCGGTGACCGCTCCGCCATTGAACGCGATGCGCAACGCTGCGGTGCGCGACTGACTTGCCGCCTGCGTCGTGCGCACATTTGCGATCACTGCGATGCGCATGCCGATGAAACCGGCCGAGAGCGAGCAGAATGCGCCGATCACAAAACCAATTGCCGTCGGATGATCTCTAAAAAAGAAAAGAAGAAGAAAAATGACAACCGCAATCGCGCTGATCGTGACTACCTGTCGATTCATGCACCGCGGCCGAAATCTGGCGCATGCGCTCGTTGCCCGCCGACTTGCGAATGACGGTCGCGATCAAAAAGAACGCGAAGACGAGACCGATGACCGCGCACAACATCGACAATGGCACGCCGGAATTGAGAAGGCTTAGGGCAAACAGCATCATGACCGCTTCGCGATGAAGCGCACGACTCTATGAAGAATTGGCTCGCTGGCAAAGGCTATTGTAGCCGTCGCTCTTTGGGCGATGCCGTGCAGATGTCTCTCGGACGCCTTATGCCAAGCTCGCCGCGGCGAACCTGGCACGTTATAATTCGAAAACCGACTGCAGCCGCTTCAAAAATGACGCTTTGTACTCGCGGGCTTTTCCTGCCTGATCAGCCGGGATAGCTGCGTCTTTCAGAATGCCTTCGTTTTCCATTTTACGCCGGGCGAGCAACTCGCTCAGTTGCTCCAGACATTGCGGAGAATCGCGCAGCACTTCGGCCATCACTGGCTTGCTGATTTCGATGACGTAGCAATCGCGCTCCGCGCGCACGGTCGCGCTGCGACGTTCGCCGGTCAGGAGCGACATCTCTCCAAAGCAATCGCCGGGGCGCAAACCGCCTACCCGAACGTTTGTTCCCTGTTTTACGACGGTCACGTGGGCCGTGCCGCGCAACAGGATAAACAGTGACTCGCCCTCCGCCCCTTCTTCGATGACGGCCTCGCCGCGTCCGAAGTGATCCAGCTTCGAATTCTTCAACAAATTGTCGAGATGACTGTCCGGCAGGCATTGAAAGAGCCGGTCGTTGCGCAAAAGGGCGCGCGCCTCTGCGTGATCTTCTTGCACCAAGGATCCGACATGGCGCTCTAACTGCAGCTTGCGAATGGGGAAAGGGACGGTAAGCCGTTGCCGTTTAAGCTCGTACCAAACGTTGGTGCGCACCGCGTCGTTGATCTCGTTGATTCGGGCGTGATTACCCATGTAAAACTTGATCTCGTAAATAACGGCGTACTCGCTGAAATCGACCAGGAAGACTTTTACCGGCGGATGAGCCAGGACTCCGTTGGCGCTCGAAGCCGCGCGCGCCAGCACGTCCTTTACCAGATTGGGCGGCACACGATACTCGAGCCCGACACGGATACGCATAGCGTGGACTTCTGTCGGATAATGGAGATTGACGATTGTCTGTTTGACGATCTCGTTGTTTGGAATGTCGAGATAGATGGCATCGTTCGTGCGCAGCCGGGTCGAGCGCCAGTTAATCTCCATCACTTCGGCGAAGCGCTCGCCAAGCTGCAACCAGTCACCCACTCGATAGGGCCGGTTGATCTGTAGCGATACACCGGCGATGATTCCGCCGAAAAGATTTTGACCGGCGAAGCCGAGAATGATCGCGGCCACGCCGGAGCCAGCCAGCAACCCGGTTAGCCAACGCTGGGCGTGATAGCCGTACCAAAGAACGAGAAGAAGGGCGACCAGGAAAATGAGGCCGGCAACAACTTCACGGAGAAAATGTGGGATCGGCGTCTGCCGTTTTTTCTCAAAATAAAAATCCCAAACATAGCGATTGACCAGCGCGACGATGAAAGCAGTGCTCAACAGCACCGCGGCCGAGGCGACATGTGTGCGAAATTGGAGCGGCACTCCGTACACCCACATCGCTGTGTAAAATGCAAGTGCGAGGCAGAAGAGCCGGAAAAGGAGACCGAGCCGCACGCCGGCGCGCCGCTTGAGCAAACGGCCGATCGCCAGCGCAATAAGGAATGTCCCGATGAATACAACCACCGTGACCCCGGCCGCATTTCGCGTCTCGAGCAAAGCGCTAAACATCTGCTGCGATTATATCAAAGAAACGGGCCGCCGAAACAAGTTCTCTCCTGTAGCGACGGAGCTTGCCCTGAGCGAAGTCGAATGGGCGTGTCGCCTGCGAAACTCGTGACAGAGCCGCCCGGGCTTGCCACGGGACGAGTCCGTGCGATTGGCGGACACGGCTGCCTCTACAGTTTCGGCATAACAATCAGCCACGCCCAGCCGGCGAGGAAACACAACCCGCCGAGCGGCGTGATCGCGCCGAGCCAGCGAAGATTCGTCAACGCCATCATGTACAAACTCCCGCTAAAAAGAAAAACGCCGGCGAAAAGCAGCCACCACGCGCCGCGATTGGCCGCGCCGTGAAGCGCGAGCACGAACAGCGCGACCGCGTGCAGGAAGTGATAAAGCACCGCTTTGTTCCAGACCTCGATCATACCGTGACTTTCGATTGTCGATTTTAGGCTGTGCGCGCCAAACGCGCCGAGCGCGACTGCCAGAAAACAAAGCGCTGCTGCAAGACGAAAAAGCATGACAGACATCTCGTCTAATATGTCATGTCGAACGCCTCTTTGTCACATCGCGCCGAGCCGAGAACGGAGCGAGCGGAGTCGGCGCGACATGGATGGGCCAGCCGCAGACCGAATGAGCGGGAGCGAATGAATCCACATCTCTACCTGTTTTCGTTCGCTGAGCGCGATCGCTTCCGACCGTACAACATAATCGGCGACGCCATAACGCGCGCTTGGCGGACGCTTCGAACATAAAAAAGTGTCCCAGCCAGACCGAGAGCCGCCGCGGCGAGGAAATTAAGCCTCGGACCCAGTTTCCAAAGACATGCACCGACGATTGCTGCTGCGCTCACGATCAGATCGCGCACCAGATAATACGCGCCGACCATTTGTCCGCGTCGCTCCGGTTCGCAGTAGCCGATGATGAGTGCTTTGCGCGATGTGTCGCCAAATTCCTTTAATCCGCGGATGGCAAATGCGACAGCAAGCGTTGTGAAACCGTGCGAGAGCAGCAGGCTAATCGGAAAGAGCGCGAACATGATAAACGTGATGACGACGAATGGTTCGCGTTGGAACTTATCGGCAAAGTAAGAAGCGGCGGACGTGGGCGCCGATCTCGTAGGCAAGATCGAGAAAGGCCTCGAGGAGGATGATCCGCGCAATCCGGCAACGATTGCCGACAACGTGGGCGACAACGTCGGCGATTGCGCGGGCATGGCGGCGGACGTTTTTGAAACGTATGCGGTGAGCTTGATTGGCGTGATCCTTGTGGGCGCGTTGACGATTGTCGGAAATCCGGCGGCCATCGTTTATCCGTTCGTGCTCGGTGGAATTTCTGTTCTGGGTGCGATCTGCGGAGTGTTGTTCGTCAACGTTGCCAACGCCAAGCCAGCCGGTGTGCTCATGGGCGCTGTCGGAGCGAGCGCGCTCGTCTCCGCGATTCTCTTCTGGCCGGCAACGCACCAGCTTTTTCCAAAGGGACTGACCATCGCAGGAGTCGCGCGTTCCCCCACGCAACTTTATTTCGCGTCCCTGATCGGCCTGGTCATGACGGCCGTCGTGGTCGTGATCACGAATTATTATACCTCGATGCGCTACCTGCCTGTGCAGAAAATCGCACATGCGTCCGAGACCGGCCACGCCACGAACATTATCGCCGGGCTGGCTGTCGGGCAACATGCGACCGCGTTGCCGGTCGGTTTCATCGGCATCGCGATTCTGCTCAGCTTTCACTTTGCCGGTCTCTACGGAATCGCCATTGCCGTGATGTCCATGTTGTCGATGGCCGGTATCATCATTTCGCTTGATGCGTTCGGGCCAATCACGGACAACGCCGGTGGTATCGCCGTGATGAGCAATTTGCCGAAGGAAATTCGCGCGGTCACTGATGAACTGGACGCGGTCGGCAACACCATGAAAGCCGTGACCAAAGGCTACGCCATCGCTTCGGCTGGTTTGGCCGCACTCGTTTTATTTGGGTCGTACGTGGAAGAATTGAAGATTCACAACGTCGCGTACGCGGAGTTCCATTTTTCGCTCACCGAACCTAAGGTAATCATCGGACTTTTTATCGGCGGATTGCTGCCGTTCATTTTCACGGCATTCAGCATGGACGCGGTGGGCAAAGCGGCCGGCGCAGTGGTGCGCGAAGTGCGCCGGCAATTGCAGGCGAAACCGGGAATTCTCACTGGGCAAGACAAGCCCGACTACGCCACTTGTGTGGACATTGTGACCAAGGCCGCGCTGCGCGAAATGATCGTGCCGGCGCTTTTGCCGCTGATATTTGTGGTCGCGGTTGCCGTTATTCCACAGCTGGGGCCGGTCGTCCTCGGAGGTTTGCTCGTTGGGACGATCGTGACCGGGCTGTTTATCGCGATTGCGATGACATCTGGGGGCGGCGCATGGGACAACGCGAAGAAGTTCATCGAAGAAGGGAACCTCGGCGGTAAAGGTTCATTCGCGCACGCTGCGGCGGTGACGGGCGACACGGTCGGCGATCCCTACAAAGACACCGCCGGGCCCGCGATCAATCCGATGATCAAAGTCGTGAACATTGTCGCCATCTTGATCATTCCTATTTTCTTTTAAGGAAGGTCGATCAGTAGTAGGATCGACAATCGATTTCTCGCCTGACGAGTGATTGAGACCAGATATGGAAAAAAATCACGATTTCCAGATTGTGGCGACGGATAAAAAGAGCTTGAGCAAACGAAGCCTGGCCAAGCCCGACCACGCTGCCACGCCATTCAAGATTGTAATCGATCCGAAGATGCGAATGGATTTGCGCCGCGCGCTGATCGATCTCATCGACTATCACGATGAGGCGCTGGCTGAGCATTTTGCCGAAGGTAAGCTCGCGCTCGAATCGTACAAAGAGTACATCGAGCTCTTCGCGCGCAGTCTGAAAGAAACGATGGAGAGTCGCGAAGGCGTTTCCTATTTGTTACGATCAGTCGGTTTCGACGTCCCCGCTCACGAGATCAATCTGGAGCCGAAACTGCGCTGGAAAAAAGGGCCGGGTGCATTCGGTGCCAGTTTATTGTAGAGAACTGTAGCGGCGGGCGTGTCGCACACAAAAGGTGCAACCGGCTCGCCACGGGGCAAGTCTGTCCAATTTGGCGGTCACAGTTGGCTCTACAGGTCACCGAGCTTCTTGAGACGGCTCAAGCAGTGCTCGTTCTTCCGGGCTTAGGCGATCGAGCGGAATGGTTCCGATCATTTCGCGCGCTTCGTCATTTCGATCGTTAGCGAGAAGAGCCGCAGCGTAAACGGCGCGCCAGGCGGGTTGAGCGCGCTTCCAGTCAATCGGCGCTGGGGCTTTGAACTGAGCAAGCGCCGAGCCGGCATCGTGATGTCTGAGATAACCCAACGCAGCGGTTACGCGAAACGAAAGCCGGTTCGGGTACTTTGCCGCCAGCTTCTCTGCTGTCGCGAGATTTGCTTCGACATCGGTCTCAAGGAGGAGGTTGAGATAAGCAAGCTGAGCGGCGGCATCTGGATCGTCAGGCGCGAACGCAGAAATTTTCTCCGCGGCAGCAAGTTGTGCGGAAACCTCGCCGGTTTGCTGGCTTTGTCGCTGGATTCCACGATAAGCAAAAACTGCGTGCTCGGGAAACTTGGCCAGTTGATCGTAGGCTTTGAGCGCGGCGGCGTTGGCGTGGCTCCGTTCCGCGAAATTCGCAACGAAGCGCAATTTGAACGGGTCGCCCGCGGCAAGCGCGACGGCGTGGTTCCAATGCAGCTCAGCATCGAGCGTCGCATTGCGCTCCTGGGCGGTACGAGCACGAAAGCTTTCCACGACCGAGGGATCAAACGACAGATCGGAGCGAGTCAAAAGCTCTTCTATTTCGTTCCAGCGCTGAAAAATTCCCAGGGCGTCGAGTCGCGTCAGGAAAAGCTCGTTATTTTTGAGCGCCTGTTCGACCGAGAACAACGAGAGAACGCGTTCGGGTTGCTGGTGGAGATTGAGCCATCGAGCGAGCTGGATCAAATCTGCTATTTCGCCCCGGCTCCAGCGCGCGATCGTCTCATCGTAGATCCGATCCGCATCTTCCGGGTGAAGTTGGATGCGCAAGTCGGACGCGAGCAAAGCATCCGTTATGTTCGGAGGAGAAAGAGTGTCGAGCGCTTCCAGGGCACGATTTCGTTCCGCACCAGATAACTCTGGCGCGTGGGCGAGCGCCTCGATGGCTGGTCTTTTGTGAATGCCGTCCGTGCCCGCGAGTTCCCAAAGGAGCTTGCGCGCTTCCGTTCGCTGGGCCAAATCCGTCGTTTGCGCGAGCAGCTCGGCCAGTTGGAAACGCGCGACCGAATCGTTGGGCGAGCGCTTGACCGCCACGCGGGCGAACTCGATCGCTTTGGCGCTATCGCCCATTTTTTGGGAATAGCCCGAGGCGAGATCGAGCGTCCGAGTGTCTGGATCGTTCTTGAGCAACCGCTCGATGATTCTTTGAGCGACATTTAACCGATCCAATTTTACGAGAAGCTCGCCATACTCCTGCCGATCGGCCGTCGTACACTGCGGCAGCTTGTAAACCTGCTCCCAAAGATCGACCGCTTCCGGGCGGCCAAGGCGGGTAGCGAGGCGCGCGCCGCCTTCCAATCCGCGGTAACCGAGCGGATCCAGTTGCAGCGAGGCGCGATATTTTTGTGCGGCGTCATTCCATTTGCCAGCCTGGACGAAGGCGTCGCCTGCGGCAGCAAATTGCTCCGCGCGCCGCGCTTTCAGCCAGCGATAAACAGGTTTTGTCCCCAAGGCAACGGTCAGCAGTACGACAAGAATTAAACTCCAGATAATCGCCGGCCTTATTCGCGATGAACGAGGTCGCCGGCGCTCTTGGCGCGGGGGTGACGCGCTCGATGCTGCTTCGCTCATTGAGGTTTATATTGGAAGACAGCTTGCAGAAGTGCCACCGCTATCTCTGGCGCCGGCGCAGTCCCGTCGGCGATCACGCTGCATGCTATGATCTCGGTGGCTGAGCGTCTCTTGCCTTCGAGGTGTAGCCACGGCGGAGGAACGGCCGCGCCGAGAACCTGAGCGGATTGGTAGTCGAGCGGGACCGCTTCGCCGTTGCGCCACACCCCCCAGAGTTCCAAAGCATGGGCATTGCCGCGTTGAAATCGAAAGATGTAGCAGCGAATGGAGCGACCATCGAGCGCAACGTCGAACGGCTCGGCCTCCCTATCCAGCTTCCATCCCACGCCCGGCATGCAAATATCTGGCCGATGCACGAGCGCAAAACGGTTCCATGCCGAAGGTTTCCAAAAAAAATGAAAGCAATCCGCGCCACCACGCGGCAATTCCGGACTCTCCCGTCGAACATACTCCCCGCTGGTCGGACGCAACTCGTTCCAGATGTCGCGCGGGATAGGTGCCTGCCGGTTTCCACTGGAATTGTCGATCCGCTCGGTAAAAAAAGGCGCGGTCTGCGTTCGATCCTGCGCTTCGAGCCGGGTGTAAAGGGCGCGCGCGCAAATGATTCCAGCGACAAAACAAAGCAGAAGAAGACGGAAGACAGGCCGTGCTTCGGTTCGCAACTTAGCCAGAAGGCGTCGCGCTGCTACCGCGATTTCGGCGGGCCGCGGGAGAGACCGGTGCTTCGCGCGGGGCGCGAGGAGTTTCCCAGCTACCCAAATTCCAACAATCAACGCCGTGATCGTGGTATTGCCGATAAAATCATGGACGCGGTCGAGTGAGTTGACCCCGTGCCATTCCGCTTGCATCGAGAGGGCCAACGTCCTCGCCAGATTAGTCGCGAGAGCCAGAACGATCGCCAGCAACAATAAAACGACGCGGCGCGCCGGCCGGAGCAAGAACCATTCGCCCATTGCGAGACCGAACATGATTCCCGCCTGGAGCGACCGAATTCCACTGCAAGCCTCCGTGATGCCCACGAGACCCGAGCGCAGCGCGATGGCCGCGCCCGAGGTTTGCGCTTCGATGCCGAGCCAATGAAGCAACTCTGCGGTCGCCGCGGCCACCCAACCCATCAACGCGCTCGTGATCGGTTGTTCGAAACGCGGCGGCCACGGCACCGCCGTCAAGAAAAAGAGCACGGGAAAAATTTCAACCCGCGCAAGATCGTTGCCGCCGAGGCCTCGGAACGCAGCGATTGTCGATGTTACCGTCAGCAAGCAAATCGCCCAGAGAACAATCTCCGGATGCCACATTTGTTCGCGTGAATATTCGAGCAGAAAAACGAGCCCGCCGAAACTCACGGTCGCCAAAATTTGCGTGCCGGCCGGCATTGGCGCGGCGAGATACGACCCCAGCGGTCGCGCATGATTCAATTTCCAATATCGGCGCAAGCCAAATCCGAGAGCGAGCGGCGGGACCGCCCAACCGTAGGAATAGTTCGGGTTTCCTTCCCAATGCTCCGCGCAACTCCAGATGGCCCATGTCCACATGCCAAGCAGCAGAAAAGTGGGCCAGGGAAGGGTGCGGGCGCTGCGGGAGATGCTTGCGGGGGCCAGATAGCTCATCAAAAACAGAGGATAAGGCAGGGGCGCACTATTTGCATTCCTTACGGGAAAAACGAAATTTACGCGAAAATTTCATTGACATAGGAAGGCCAATAATCTGACAATCATCGTCACTGGGGCGAACTCTGCAAAAACGATGAGGAAAATATGCGTTCTGGGCTTGGCGGCGTTCGCCGCGATGACGATCGCGGCCTACGCCGATGTGATACCAACTCTTAGTTCCATTACCGGCGGCGGGGGCGATTTCACTTGGAATTATTCCGCCAACGTAACCGTGGATCAAAGGGTTGAGGGAGGACCCGGCATAGTCGGCGAAGATTTCTTCACGATTTATGATTTTGGCAATTTCGTGCCCGGGTCGAACACGCAACCGGCCGGTTGGGCATTTTCTTCCGCGCTAGTGGGTCGCACCCCCGGGCTCGTTCTTCCGCATGACGATCCGAACATTCTAAATCTCACCTGGACTTACTTTGGCCGAACACCGATTGTGGGACCTGCGGCGCTCGGGATATTCTCCATCAACACCAGCACGAATCAGCTGGGCACATCGGATTTCGCAGCGCAGGCAACTCGAAACGGTGGTATAGATGACGGCACGAAGATTTCTAACGTCGGAAATGTATCGGTGCCAGTTCCCGAGATGTCCGCGCTGCTTCCCATTTTAAGTGTATGCAGCGCTGGCCTTCTCGCCCTCCTTCCGTCACTTCTTCGCAGACGACAGATCAGCTAGAGCACAACGCTATCTCCTAAAAGGCCACCGCAGATACCGCGCTGGCCTTTTTTCCCGGCGGGTTATCGATGCAAAAGAGGGTCAGTTTATTTTGCCCCTCTATTCCTGAATCCCGAGCGCTGAGCATGTCGTCCCAAAAACTCTTGGTTTCGCCGGAGTTGCGTGCCAGAATCCCGCGCTTCGTCCATGCCAACTGTTTCGCCATCTTCGACGCGAGTGAAACTCTGGGGAGTGCGCGGATCAATTCCCGTTCCCGGCACCGGGACGCTGCGCTACGGCGGCAACACGAGTTGCGTAGAGGTGCGCGCGGATGGCGAGATCATCGTCCTGGATACCGGGTCTGGCGTCCGGTTGCTCGGCCTGGCATTGGAGAAAGAATTTGGGACGCAACCGATCAAGCTCTCGCTGTTGAGCACTCACGCGCACTGGGACCACATTCAGGGGCTGCCCTTTTTCGGGCCAGCTTACGAAGAAAAAAACGAGATTCAGCTGCTCGGCTATAAGGGCGTCGGGGGCGGTTTCGCCGCCATTCTCGCTCGTCAAATGGCGGCGCCGTTCTTCCCGGTGCGATTGCGCGACTTGCCGTGCAAACTCACCATCGAGGAGCTCAACGAGATGGAATTTCACATCGGCTCCGTGCGTGTGACCTCAAAATTCGTGAATCATCCCGGCAATTGCGTCGGCTATCGGCTCTTTACTCGTTCCGGTTCGATTTCTTTTGTTCCCGACAATGAGCCGTATGAGTTCCGCAAGCTCCACGCCGCCGCGTGCGCTCGGGCTAGCGCCGAGCAGGCCCGCAGGTTTGCCATCAGCGAGCGCGCGAAGCTGGTCGAGTTTCTGCGCGGCTCCGATCTTCTTCTGCTGGATGCACAATATACCGACGAAGAATATCAGGAACACATCGGCTGGGGTCACGGCTCACTTAGCACCACCGTTGACATGGCCGTGGACGCGAAAGTGCGCAAGCTCCTCCTGTTTCATCACGATCCAAATCATGATGACGCGATGATTGACCAGATGGTCGAGCAGGCGCGGCAAATGGCGGCCGACAGAGGCAGCGCACTCGAAATAGATGCGGCGCAGGAAGGCGTGGAATTTTCGCTGCCGGAAAAATGACTCGGGCATTGTCCATCCGGTCGCGATTTGCACTTCGACCGAACGCGGCTTTAGGTTTTCGCCGCCTTTGCCTCGTGGTGTAATGGTAGCACCAGAGATTCTGGATCTCTTTGTCTAGGTTCGAGTCCTAGCGAGGCAGCCATTCTCACACGTTTGTCCAATCGCGCCAGAATGCGCATCTGTGTGCACAGGCTCCTTGGTCTCTGGGATTTGCGACCTTTCTGTTGCCAACTTCTCAGCGTCAGCAGATGCCACCGAATGACCTGAAAAGTCTGGATTGTGTGCGCAAGGATGTGCGTCTTTCAGCTGAAGCGGAAACATGGGTAGTTTCTCCACGGCCGCCGCCATCGGAAGCATTCCTTTGTCCGTGTAAACGTCGAGAGTCAACCGCAGGTCGCTCTGCCGCATCATCTCCTTACGCGTCTGAGGATCCACTGCGGCTTGCGCCAGGTGCGTATTAAAACTTCTTCGCAGCGCATGAAAGTCGCCCTGCCGTCCCTGATCGTCTTTGTAGCTCACCCCAGCCCGCTCCAAAACCTGCTTGAATCTCCACATGCTCGGGATTGCTCCCGGCCCAAAGACCCGCATATTCCCTGCAGCATCTTGCGGCTTTGCTTTCGCTAATTCTGCGAAGAACCAAGACGGCATGTATTGCCGCTGACTCTTGTGATTCTTCGTCGTCGAAGCGCGCGCAACGATGAAGACTCCCTCCGCCCCTTCCTGAATGTCTCCCCATTCAACCTGTTTCAGTTCGTTCCGGCGCAACCCTGTGTAATAGGCTGTGAGGATTGCCAGGCGATATTCGCCAGACTCCGCTATAACCCGCGACAGTTCATCGAGCGTAAAGGCGCGCCGCTTTCGCTTTTCGTTGCCCCTGGCTTCAACTTTGCCGACGTGTTTCAGTGGATTGCGCTCGATGTGCTCCGTTTTCTCCAGCCACCGAAAGAATGCGCACGCCGCTGCCAAATAATCATTCACTGTCTTAGCTGCCAGCGTTTGCTTTGCACGCCAGGTCTGAAATGACGCCGGCGTCACGTCGATGAGCTGTCGCCATCCGCACTCCTTCGCCAACTTTCTCAATCTCACTTCAACGGTAGCGACATAACCACCGGCCCGCTTTCGCGCTATAAGATCGGCAACGTAATCGAGCAGATGATCGCGAAATGATTTATTCGCCGCGTCCCTAATTCGCTTCGGCGCGATAATTCCGGCAACTTCGCGTTCTCGATCACGGATCGTCTCTCGCAGCTTCGCTTTCGCCGCCTGTTGATCGCTGACGTGCAGAGCCACTGTTATCGTTTTATTCTGCCCAGGTAGTCGGTAACGACCGCTATACAACCGTGACGCCACGCTCTTTCCGTTTTTCCGACGGCTCGGTTTGAATACATATTCTGTCATTTTGATTTTCTTTCTCGCTGCGCTCGAAGCCGCATCTGAAATTCGCTAATATCGGAATCGAACCAAATAGAACAGCGTCCAATTTTCACCGGCGCTGCCAATTCTCCGGTCGCGACAAGTCGCCATATTGCCCGCTTACTCAGCGCCAGAAGGTCAACAAGGTCCCGAATCCGATATTGGCGCGAACTCATTTATTTCGTTCTCTTCTGAGCACGGACTTTCCTTGTCCTTATGTGTTTGTCTCGAAGCCCACTCATGCTAACGAGACTCTTCACCATGTGAAGACCGAGCGAACTTATATCCCCGGGTTCCAGTCCGGGCCCTCGCTCCCACTTGTTTTTCCATTGCAGAAAATCTCCAGCCCAATCTGGTCTCGCCCCCTCTAATTCTTCTTCAGTGATCGATCCTTGCTTGACCGCGCGCTCTTCCAGCTCCTGACGCCACGCGCGAGCCTCACTCACCGGTATGTAACCGTACGGATTTTCTCTTAAGATTTTGTTCTTCCCGAACAATGTCGTTTTCCGGTGCGTGACGTGGAACAGGAAAATCGAGAGCTGCCCCTCTTTTAGCCGTTTATAAACTGCCGCACGAGAGACAGGGCAGTACATTCCAACTCCGCCAGGTGAAACAGACGGTCCGATAAGCTC
>Ga0207146_10278_pt1 | contig 12423 bp, 9 predicted proteins | sample Alteio_BWMinHeat_36_FD_153539 | JGI IMG/M metagenome (GOLD analysis project Ga0207146, IMG submission 153539) | Enriched cells from forest soil in Barre Woods Harvard Forest LTER site, Petersham, Massachusetts, United States -... | ecosystem: Environmental > Terrestrial > Soil > Temperate forest >...
AAACCAAGGATTTCGATCCGTTCCTGCTGCTGGACGACTTCCGCAATGAGAATCCAGAAGATTACATTGCGGGATTCCCCTGGCATCGAGACCATCACCTACGTACTTGCCGGTGCGGTCGAGCACGGCGACAGTCTCGGCAACAAAGGCAAAATGACCGCCGGCGACGTGCAGTGGATGACCGCCGGCAGCGGCATTCTCCACCAGGAGATGCCGAAGGGCGATACCCACGGCCGCATGCACGGTTTCCAGCTCTGGGCCAACCTGCCCTCGTCGCTGAAGATGACCGCTCCGCGTTACCAAGATATTCCGGCAAGCGCGATCCCGGAGGTGAGCGACGATGACGGCACTCGCGTGCGCATCATCTGTGGCGAGTTCTGGGGGAAGCGGGGACCGGTGGAAGGAGTGGCCGCGGATCCGAATTACCTCGACATCTCGGTTGCCCCGGGCCAGCGCAAGCGGCTCAAAATCGAGACCACGCGCAACGCCTTTGCCTACGTGTTCGCTGGCTCTGGCACGTTCCGCGACGCCTCAAATCCACGTCCGGTTCTAACCGAGCAGGTCGCGAAGCCGGATGCGCCGCCCGTCTACGACGTGGGCAATCACTCGCTGGTGCTCTTCGACCGCGGCGACGAGATCGTGGTGCAAGCCGCCGACGAGGGCGTCCGATTCCTGCTGGTATCGGGCAAGCCGATCGAGGAGCCGGTTGCATGGTACGGCCCGATTGTGATGAACACGCAAGAGCAGCTACGCCAGGCAATGGCCGAACTGCAAACCGGCGACTTCATCAAACATCGCTGAATCGGCGTCTGTCTAGGGCCGCCCGCGGCGCGAGCGTGCGCGGCCCTCGGTCCAGCCAGTGAGACAAATCGTAAGCTGGAATGCCCCAGTGGGCATCTACTGTGGGGCCGTTGGGAAGCAAAAAGGAAATTCCGGTTTGTGACAGGCAACCTTCATCTCAGGGGGGCCATCTTTTGGTAGCTCAGCATTAAGAGCGCCAAGGACACAATCCATGAGACGCTTTCGAAGTATTGTCCTATTGATCATCCTCGCCGGCGCAACCTCGCCGATTTCTCCGCAGTCCCCCGCCCATGGAATCAAGAATGTGTTTTGGCAGCCGAATGAGCTGCAGCAGGGATCGGTTGCTTTTATCACGGTGGAACTCGATCGGGTCCCGCGTCGGGTGACGGGCAAGTGGATTGGAAAGGATCTGGCATTCTTCAAGTCAGACAATACGAAGATCTGGTATGCGCTGGCGGGTGCGGATCTGGAGACGCAGCCTGGAACGTACGATTTAACCCTGACGGCAGTGATGATTGGGAGGAGGGTCATCCACAAAAGGGTGGACATCGGTGCGGCCAACTTTCGGAGCGGCGCCGTAGACGTCCCGGAAAACTTCGTCGAGCCGGATGCGGCAAGCAAGAAGCAAATTGCGGCGGATGAGGTGCTGAAGAACCGGGCATTCTCGCATCTAATCGCCGCGCCGCAGTGGTCGGGAGATTTTGTGACGCCGGTAAAGGCTAAGCCGACAGACTCGTTTGGGATGACCCGGCTGTTCAATGAGGAACGAACCAGTACACATCGGGGAACGGACTTCCCGGTAAACGAGGGTGCGCCGGTTGTGGTATCGAACTCGGGGACGGTGGTATTGGCGAAGGAATTATTCTACGAGGGCAACTGCGTGATCGTGGATCATGGGCAGCGGTTCTTCACTATCTATATGCACCTGTCGAAATTAGAGGTGAAGCCGGGGAACAAGTTGGGGAAGGGTGAGCGGCTGGGACTCTCCGGGCAAACGGGACGCGTGACGGGACCGCATCTGCATATGGGAGTCAGGTGGAATGGGGCGTATCTAGACCCGACGAAGCTGCTCGGGTTGACTCTGCCGAACCTGGGCTCTGAGAAGCAGAAGGCGGCGACGCATGCCCGGCCGTCATCTGCCATTGGCGGCGGGGCGAACGAGTCCAGCCGAAAACCCGGTTGAAGTTATTGAGAGTTGCTTCCAGCTGAAAAGTGGGGACGGAGAGCATCAGTAGCAAGATGCTGATTTTCGGTTTTCTCAGACGCCGCTGGTTGCTTCTTGCGCCCACTGCAGGGCCCGCCACTTTGAGGCGACTTCCTCATCGGATAGTTTCAATTGTTTGGCGAGTGCGCTCGATTGCGACCACTCACCCGATTCCTGAGCCAGCATGAGTTGATACGGCGGGCGCTGCTGAGACTTTCTCTTTGGCAGGAACTGGTTTCACACCTCTTACATCGGCATGGCCCTGGCGGAACTCAGGCGAAACTACGAGTCCGCAATCTCCGGAAGACAGGGACACCGCGAAGGACTGGTGTCCGACGCGCTTCACGCCGCGAATTGGGGTGTGGGAGTTCCCGGCCCACTTTGGTAATGCCCAAATGTGGAAAACTAAGGGCATTCCCCCCCTTGCGCAGTCGGCCATTTCATGAGTAACATCAAAGGTGTTCCCAATGGCCCTGCTTCCAGGCTGGCCGTTCGCGCCAAACAAGACTCCAGGCGCCAAGACAGTTTGAACATCGATAGTTTAAATAAAAGTTCTCGAGTAGCATCCAGCCGATGTGAGGTTTGGTCTGCGGGTTGATTGTCTAGTGACCACGCGTTGCGCCACACGTTGAGAGTACCGACTAGCGAGCTGACCGCAAGGGAAGACAAAACAATCAGGCCTGTGATCCAGGCCTGGTATTAGCATCAAAGATTAACAAGAGAAAAATATGAATGCAGGACCAGGACATCCCTCCGCAGGCGGGGGGAGACATAAAAGACGCCGTGGACGGCGTCCGCCAAAACGAGGCGCGGGTGGCCCGATGGGCCGCGACCGCCAGGAGCATCAGGGCATCTTTACCGCTCCCATGGATCACAGCTACCGCGCCAATATGGGCATGGATAGTGGCAACGGCAACGGCAGACCGCGACGGCCCGGTTTTTCCGCGTCCTACCCGGTGGCCGATCCTGAGCCGCTACCAGCTCCACGTGAGGACGCCGCTTCGCGCGTCTTCGCGTTCGTCGAAGACTTGTTTTTCCTGAGCAAGATTCAGGACACCGGTCGCAAGATGAACGTGAAGGTGGAGTTTGTGAAGACCGAGAAGGAACTCACCGAGCGGATGAAGATCAACGGCGTAGAGCAGCCTTCCCTGATCATCTTCGACTTGAACAACGCAAATGCCAAGCCGTTGACGCTCATCCCGAAACTGAAAAGCAAGTTGAAGAAGGGGACGTCGATCATTGGATTCCTCTCGCACGTGCAGGGCGATTTGAAGCAGAAGGCGCACGAAGTGGGATGTGACATGGTATTGCCGCGCTCGGCATTTTCGCAGAATCTGCCGCAGTTACTGCGCCGGCACGGCGCCATAGAGCCCGATGCCGGGGCCGCCGACTGAGAGCTCTGTGCTCGTGTGGGGACGGGCGCCTGGCCCGTCCAAGCCGAGCGAGGCTCAGGGGATGTGGGAATCGCCATGAACGGCAGACTGATGCAACGAACGTAGTGATCAAGAAACGTGATCACGAAAATCTCGCCCCCACTAGCTGCGGCCGAGCCTGATACAATTTCGCCGTGTTCCCTCACAGAATTCTGATTGTGACGGCGGCCTTGGCGATGGTCGTGCCGGCCTCCGCCCAGCAACCCCCCGTAAAAGTAAACGTCATCAACGTGTGCGCACCTTCAGCCGACGAGCAGAAGGAATTATCGTCGGCGCTAGCCAAGGTGCCGGCTAAGCCGGCATTCAGCAAAGACTACGAAGTGTCTCGCGGACATTCCACACTCGACCCGAGCATTCCGATCCCAGGCATGCAGCCCTTGCCGCCCGATGTGGTCTCGGCGGCCGACTGGGTCCGGGTTCGGCGCGAGTTCCCCAGCGCCACCCTGTTCAGCAACGTCCAGTACTCGTTCAGCGTCGATGCGAAGAATATGGTGGAGACGCTCGTGCTCCGCGTGCGCGACCCGAAAGACTTGATGCAGATTTCAATCGAGGACAGCGCTTCCGCCGTCGCTTCGGCGACCGCGATGTTGTCCACCACCACGCCGGTCTCGCGCGTCAAACTGGAGCGCTTTGGAAAAGCGTCGGTGGCGCTGGCGCGGTGCTCGGCAGCGGAAGGGACTCCGGCGACCGATCAAAGCGCGTACGAGCCGATCTTCCACGCCGCCTCGTCGATTATGGAGCGCTATCGCGACGCTCTGGGCGCGCGCAAACTGGTACCTCAGGAACTGGCTCGTCTGGGCGTGGGGACTACAACCAAGCAATCTGCGAGCACAAAGAAATCCCCGTAGTTCCGGTGGAGAGACGGTCTCACCCATCGGCATTGGAGTGGCCGGGCGAGGAAGCCCGACGCTCCATCGGCAAGCTTGAAGCGAAATCTGTCGCTCCGAATCTAAATAGTCACCGCTATGGATATACGCAATGTCGTGATCATGGGCTCCGGATGTGCCGGTCACACCGCCGCCCTCTACAACGCCCGCGCCAACCTCAAACCGCTCGTGATCGAAGGCCATGAACCGGGGGGACAATTGTCGCTGACCACGTCGGTGGAAAATTTTCCCGGCTTTCCCGATGGTATTCAGGGGCCTGAACTCATTGAAAATATGCGCAAGCAGGCCGCGCGTTTTGGCGCCGAGTACCGCATCGGTCATGTGGTCAAAGCCGATTTGAGCAAGCGTCCGTTCGAGTTAACCGTCGGCAAAGAGATCATCCAGACCCGCACGCTGATTATCGCCAGCGGAGCATCGGCGCGCTGGCTCGGCTTGCCGAACGAGCATGCGCTGATCGGTCACGGTGTTTCTTCCTGCGCGACTTGCGATGGCTTCTTTTTTACCGGCAAGGAAATCGTGGTGATCGGCGGTGGCGACTCCGCCATGGAAGAAGCGACATTTCTGACGCGCTTCGCGACCAAAGTAACGCTGATCCATCGTCGCGAGCAGTTTCGAGCTTCGAAAATCATGCTTGATCGCGCCCGTGCCAATTCCAAGATCGAATTTCTCACCGATACCGTGGTGGACGATGTTCTGGACGTTAGCAAAAAGGAAGTCACGGGTCTGCGTCTGCGCAATCTTAAGAGCGGCGAGGGTTGGGATTTCCCCACGAGCGCTATGTTTCTTGGTATCGGTCACATTCCGAACACGAAGATATTCGAAGGCCAGCTCGAAACTGATGCGGATGGCTACCTGGTCACGCAGAAGAATGTCTTCACCAGGGTGCCAGGAGTGTTCGCGTGCGGCGATGTGCAGGACCGCCGATACCGGCAAGCCATCACTGCTGCGGGTTCCGGCTGCATGGCCGCGTACGAAGTAGAGAAATTCCTCGAGGACGAAGGACATTGAAGGGCGTTTGTACGTCCCAAAGGTCCCGAATCGTGAACCGCTGGAAATGAATCCGTAACAGCGAGTAGCGGCAGTTCTACGCAATCCTGAAATCGTGAGGTGAAGCAAATGAAATATCGGTTGTTTGGAAATAGCGGTCTTCGAGTTTCCGAGGCGTCGCTCGGCACAATGACCTTCGGAGAAGACTGGGGATGGGGCGCGCCAAAGGATGAATCCCGCAAGATATATGACGCCTATCGCGCAGCCGGAGGAAACTTCATCGATACCGCCAACATATACACCAACGGGAGCAGCGAAAATCTGGTCGGCGAGTTCATTCACGATCACCGGCAATCCGTGGTGCTGGCTACGAAATACAGCAATGCAATGGCGGGCAACGATCCAAATGCGGCGGGCAATCACCGGAAGAGCATGGTGCAGGCCCTCGAAGCTTCCCTGCGACGATTGAAGACGGATTACGTCGACCTGTATTGGTTGCATATCTGGGATCAAATGACTCCGGTTGAAGAAGTCATGCGGGCCTTCGACGATCTGGTTGGTCAAGGCAAGATTCTCTACATTGGCGTTTCCGATGCGCCGGCATGGTGGATTGCGCAGGCCAATACGCTGGCCGAGCTGCGAGGCTGGACCCAATTCATTGGGCTGCAGATTGAGTATTCGCTGATCGAGCGCACCGTGGAGCGTGAACTGATCCCGATGGCGAAGGCGTTCAACCTTGGGCTGGTCGCGTGGTCGCCATTAGCCGGAGGGCTGCTGAGCGGGAAATACCATTCTGCGGCGGGCGGGGCGGCGGATGCCAGATTTTCGACCGAAATGGGCAAGTCTTTCCGGCGCATCGGAGACCGGCCGGATCGGGTTGTGGCCGCGCTCCAGAGAGTAAGCCAGCAGGTCGGCCGGTCGCCTGCCCAGGTTGCTCTGGCGTGGCTGCGGTATCGTGATATTCCCGTCATCCCCATCGTCGGAGCCCGGCGCGTGTCGCAGTTGGAGGATAACCTCGCAAGCCTCGAGTTCGAACTGACGCGCGAGCAGGCCGCTGCTCTGGATGAGGCAAGCGCCATTGAGATGGGATTCCCGCATGATTTTTACGAGAATGAAATGGTGAAGACGGTGAGGTATGGGGGCTTGCGCGACAAAATCCTGGCCGCGTGACCTTTCGAACGACGAATGGACTGAGTCGCCGAGACGACTGGCAGCTGCCGAGCTTGCGTTCGCCGTGGACGGGCGAGGGCGGCCGTCCCCACACCAGCAGGGCCAATTGCCTGCCTACGCATGAGTCTCTCCCTGCGTCCTGAACATCTTGTCATAGATCCAAAGTAGCAACGCGGTTGCCACGCCGACCGCCGCGACACTAAACCAGATCCGCTCCGGCTGATGGGTGACTTCGCCGAAGTGATGAACCAGCGTGCCGCCATACCAGCCACCGATCAGCGATCCAATTCCGATGGGCAGGAAGGCGAAGCCCATATAAGTGCCCTGCTGTCCGGGGGGCGCGAGCCGCGAGATGTATTCGTAATAGCGCGGAGATTGAATGATTTCGCCGAGCGCCAGCACAAACAGGGAGAGCACCGCCCCCCAGATTGTCGGCCGCAAGGCGAGGACTACCCAAGAGACAGAAGTGATCAGCGTGCCCAAAATCACGGCTTGAAATGCCGGGATCTTGCGTGTCAAGTAATTCACCGCGAGGGTCAGGCAGATCACGGTCAGTCCATCGGTCACGAGAATGATCTCGACGTCGGCGTTGGAGTTGATGTAGCCGTGAATGTAGCCGGGCAGACTGATGTACTGTTGCCAGAACACCACCCAGTATCCCGTGAAGAGCACAAGGAACCACATAAACCGGCTGATTCCAGCAAGCACGAGCACCAGTAGCGCGCACCAGACCCACCAAGGCACGGTGTATCTCGGATAGATCAGCAAACCGATGCGCAGCAAGAAGGCGATCAGCAACACCGGTAGAACCAGCCGGTAATTACCGACTACGACGCAGAAGTTTCGCGCGACCGTGGCAATCGAAGGCGGAGGCGCATCTCCGGGCTTGCGCGGTTCGCGGAAAAAGATGATGACCACAAAGAACATGGCGAAGACGCTGACCGCCGCTACGCGGTAGACATTCTCAACCCCCAGGTGGCGATGAGCCCAAGACGCGAAATAAGGGCCGAGCGCTCCGCCGATGTTGACCATCGTGTAATAAATCGAGTAGCCGATGGAACGGACGTTCTCCTTTGACGCGCGCGCGGTCGTGCCCACCACGCAAGGTTTTACCAGCGAGATGCCGAGCGCAGGCAGGATGAGAATGCAGCCGACAAACAATCCCAGCGGCACGGCGTTGCGCACCGGCGCAAGCCAGGACGCTCCAATCGATCCGATCAGGAAATAGGCTGCGGCCAGGACGAGGTAGGCCATCGACAGGGCGCGGCGGAAGCCGAGGCGGTCGGCGGCGGCTCCTCCGAAGATGGCGAGAAACCAGACCATGCCGCCGAACAAGCCCGTCAGAGTACCGGTTTGCTCTGTCGAGAAGTTCAGCTTCTCTTGCAGGTACAGCGCCAGGGAAGCAAAAGCTCCGTAGTAGGAAAGGCGTTCGAAGATTTCGGTGATGTTCGCGACCCAGAAGGGGCGTTCGAACCCGGTGCGGATTTCTTCGTAACGTTCGTGGAAGCGTTCGGAAAGGGTCAAGCGTTGCTCCTGAGGGACCGTGTGGCACGGGCGCCCTCGCCGGCGATCAATTGCCGAGGCGTTCTCCTACTTGCAGGGCTGTCAGGCCTGTCACACGGATCACTTTATTCCGGTTGTTCAGGCCGGCTGCAATAGTAACGGAGGAACGCGGTACCTTCAAAAGTTTTGCGAAGAACTCGATGCAGGCCTGGTTGGCTTTTCTGTCTACCGGAGGGGCAGTCAGGGCGAGTTTCAGTGCGTCGCCTACTTCGCCGGTGATGGCGTTGTTCTTCGCGCGCGGGTGGACTTTGACGGCGAACGTCGCTCCGTTGGCCGAATTTTGAATGGCTACCATCGAAAGGCGCTACCACAGGGGCACAGAGGTACAGGGGTGCACAGGGAACCTGCGTGCCCCTGTGGTTAAGTTCTTGCTCGTTCGCCGAAGATCGCCGTCCCCACGCGCACACACGTTGCGCCCTCTTCAATCGCTACTTCGAAATCATGCGACATGCCCATGGAAAGCGTAGCTAGGCGAATTTGCGGCAGGTTGCGCGCGGCGATACTGTCCCGAATCTGACGGAGTTGGCGGAAATACGGTCGCGAGCCCTCCGGATCTTCTGTATACGGCGGGACGGTCATCAGACCGTGAATATTTAGATTTCCCCAGCGCGGCGCGCCCCGGAGGATCTTTTCCAGTTCGTTCGAGCCTTGTTCGTCCGAGTTTGGGGCGACTCCGCTTTTTGCCTGCTCTCCCCCCACATTGATCTCGATCAGGGCGGATAATGTCTTGCCCGCGCTTTCGGCGCAGGCATTCAGCTTCTCCGCCATCCGCACCGAGTCAACGGAATCCACCGCATGAAACAACTCTGCCGCCTTCGCGGCTTTATTGGTTTGCAGATGTCCAATCAGATGCCATTCGGTGTCGCGCAAATCGTGCAAAGCATCCGCCTTAGCAGCAAACTCCTGCACCCGGTTCTCGCCGAAAACGCGCAGGCCGGCCGCACATGCCTCGCGGATGCGTTCTGCGGGAAACGTCTTGCTTACGCCCATCAGCGTAATCTCTTCTGGATTGCGGGCCGCCCGGCGCGCTGCTGCTGCGATCTGTTCCCGCACCCTGACAATATTTTCCGCAACCGACATAAGGTGAAAACCACGAAGGACACAAAGTATCACGAAGGAGAATCTCTGTTGGCATCGGCGCGATCGGCTGGGCCGAGCTGCGCTCGGCGGGGACGGACGAATGCGTCCGTCCCTACGCAATCTTTGGACGGGCGAGGACACCCGTCTCTCCCCGACCCGTTGCTTACATCATGCCGACCGGCGGCGCGGGTTCGTTGGGGTCGCCTGCGCTTGTGAGTGGAATCCTGATCATGAGGCCGGCCAATCCCGCCATGATGACGAGTCCCACGATATACGATGGATGTTGAAATATCTGCGGGATTTCCCAATTGCGCGCCTTGGATATCGCCACGACCCCGGCCCAAACCAGGCCGAGCAAGGATTCTCCGACAATGAGCCCGGAGGCGGTGAGCACTCCGGCGTTCTCCACGCGTGCCATTTGTGCGGGATTGAAACCGCGCCGCTTGGCGAGCCAATCCCCCAGTGCGCGAAAAACGCCGCCGAGGAAGATTGCGAAGGTCGTCTCGAAGGGCAAGTACATTCCCACCGCTACCAGCATGGGGCTGCGCACCTGCATCATGATCATGGCGATGCCCATGAAGATGCCCACAACCACCAGGGGCCACGGCATGTCTCCGCCCACAACCCCAACCGCCAGCGTGGCCATGAGTCCGGCCTGTGGGGCCGCCAATTCGCGGCTGCCGAAACCGAAAGACTTATTCAAGAGCGCGAGCGGGAAATACATGACCAAACTCGCCACAACCACAGCGATTAACTCGGCCACCTGAATCCTGCGCGGGGTGCCACCGAGAATATAACCGACTTTGAAGTCCTGTAACAGCTCTCCGGCGACGGCTGACGAAACACAAACCACTGCGGCCACGCTTAGCACGGCTAACACGCCCGAGGTTCCCGAGACCCCCAACGAAACCATGAGCAGGGCAGCGATGAGCAGGGTCGAAAGCGTCAAGCCTGAAATCGGGTTATTGGAAGAACCAATGAAGCCAACCAGATTTCCAGAAACTGTGGCGAAGAAAAAGCCGACCACGAGGAGCACCGCCGCCGCAAAAATTGCCGGCCCGACAAGACCGGTCAGATTCACATAGAGTACGCACATGAACACGAACATGAGCGCAATCAAACCAAAGACAGCTTTCGAGCTCATATATTGTTCGGTGCGTGAAAGCTCGGCCCGCTGGTCCGCAGTCTGACGTAAATCGCTGATCGCTTTGCCGAAGCCCGCCGTCAGGCTCTTTCCCATTTTGAACAAAGTGTAGGCCGCTCCCACGAGCATTCCCCCAACCGCGATCGGACGGACCACGAACTTCCAGACCGAAATCGACATCGTTATCCAGTCATCGGGCGCATCTGCCGGGAGATATTGTCTGATCTGCGGCCCGAGGAAATACATCAGCAGCGGTACCATCAACCCCCAAGCGAGTACGCCGCCAGCAAACTGGATGGATGCGAGCCGAAGTCCGATGATGTAACCGACTCCCAGATAAGCGGGACTTACACTAGGTGCGGCGAAAGTACTAACGCCGCCTGTTGCCACGATATTCTGGCTTCCGGCAAGACCAAGCCGGACCCGGCTGCGTCCAAGGCTGCCCACCGCAAAGTGAAAGTCCTTGCCGGCAGCGAATAATCCGAAGCTTCCGAGGATGTACACAATTCCGCCAACCCCGATGTTCCAAAAAAGATATTTCGCCGCTTGCGCGCCGCGCTGCCCAGCCTTGTGAATTTCCGACGCTGCCACCGACTCCGGGAAGGGAAGCTCGGGGTCTTCCACCATGACACGGCGAACCAGAGAGATAAAAAGGACCCCGAGAATGCTTCCCACCATAATCAATGCGGTCGACTTCCAATAGGAATCGAAGGACCAGAAGGACGGCCAGACTCCGGCAAGTACGAATGCCGGGAGGGTGAAAATTGCGCCTGCCGCCACCGATTCTCCGATGGATCCGGCGGTTCGAGCGATGTTTTCTTCGAGCAGCGATCCCTTCCAGGCGCGCAACACCGCCATGGAGATGACTGCGGCGGGATACGTCGCGGCGATGGTAATGCCGGCGCGCAAACCGAGATACGCATTCGCTGCGCCGAGAACCACCGTCAGGATCAGACCCAGAAAAATGGCCCGGAAGGTCAACTCCTTCATTTCCATGGTTTCCGGGACGTAGGGGCGATGCTTACGGATGCTTCCGGGGACATCCCCCGCGGGAGTGCTCATAGGTTCCTCGTGGTCATTCGGATTTCCTTGCCGATTCAAAGTAGCAGCGACGGCGCACCTTAACATGCCGAATGGCCGCTTTACAAGTGCAACGGTCTGGAAGAAAAAAGTCTGTAAGCTGAGACCTGGCCATTTGTCGGCAACTTTGCATCTTAGCCGGGGTTAAAATGGTTCTAGCCAGGAGGTATTTTGTGACTCCCGTTGCCAGCCCCTCTTGGAGCCGGTGTTTCGAGGAATTCCATTGCCGGGGATGTGGCGCACACGAAGCATGTCGGTCCCGCCCTCGCGGTTTCTTTGAGAAATATGTGCTTCCGTTTCTGTTGCTGCAAGCGGTCCGCTGTGAGCGTTGCTATCACCGGGGCTATGTCTTGCGGACGATTCCGGCGTTTGACCGGGTTCAGGCTGAGCGCAAGGCTTCACAGAGTCAACCGCCAGGCGGTTCGAAGTCCGGTAGCCGCGTGTTCTCGTCCAGAATGATTAGTGACACTCGAATAGAGTGTCAAAATGCAAATTCGCAAGGGGAAGCCGCCTGGTACGAGCCGACTGGCCGGAATCGGGGTGGAGCTGAGCCGGGAAGCTCGGGTGCGGTTGGCTTGGATGGATTTCTGTCGTCGCTGCGACAACGTGGCCCATACCTGCCGTCACTTCGGCATCAGTCGCCAGACGTTTTATCGTTGGCAGCGTCGTTATGATGCGTACGATTTGACCTCGTTGGAGGAACACAGCCACCGCCCTCGCCAGTGCCGTCAGCCGACGTGGGCTTTTTCCTTAGAAGAAAAGGTTTTGGGGTTGCGGTTGCAGTTTCCGCGTTGGGGCAAAGACAAGCTGGCGGTTCTGCTACGCCGCCAGAAGGTGGCCATTTCCGTTTCCATGGTGGGCCGCATTCTCACTCGACTCCAGCAGCAGGGCCGGCTCGTCGAAGCACCGCGCAGCGGAGTCCCCGGATCGCGCCGCGCCTTGCGTCTCCGCCCTTACGCGGTGCGCAAACCCAGGGAATATGCGGCTGCGGAGCCCGGCGACCTGGTCGAAGTCGATACCTTAGACGTCCGTCCCCTCCCCGGCGTGGTCTTCAAACAGTTCACCGCTCGCGAT
>Ga0207146_10280_pt1 | contig 12375 bp, 10 predicted proteins | sample Alteio_BWMinHeat_36_FD_153539 | JGI IMG/M metagenome (GOLD analysis project Ga0207146, IMG submission 153539) | Enriched cells from forest soil in Barre Woods Harvard Forest LTER site, Petersham, Massachusetts, United States -... | ecosystem: Environmental > Terrestrial > Soil > Temperate forest >...
TCGAGCAGGGTCGGATAGGCGACAACTACTTCCTGATGCCCGACGGCAAGCCGGCTGAGTTCTCGGCGGGCCCGCTTGTGATGAGCGTCGTCTGGATCAGCCGCAGCGTAGAGGGGTCCGGTGTCGGCCAGCACCGCCGACCTCACTTCTGTCTCCGCGCCAGGTAACGGTCGTGGTGCTGGCTTGCGTCGGAACGGCCACTGCCTTTCCCTGCGGGCGTGATCTCAAGAGTTTTTCGCGTCCTCAGAAAACCTCGCTCACTCAGATACTGCCGCAATGCCGCTTGCACCACGGTGGTCAGGGAGGGAGGCGCCTCTTGCGAAGCGAGATATCTGTCCAGCGCCTTGGCCAAGTCGTCCGGTAAGGTCATGGTTGCACGCTTCATGGAATCAATAATATCACCAATTGGTGCAAGTGATGAAAGTGGTGAACAATCAAAAACACTTAATCCGCGACAGCTTCGATTCGTGCCAACGCGTTCTAAATTCATCAACCACGAAGGACACGAAGTTACACAAAGGAGTGAACCCAGAGGACCCGGGACCAGCCGAGATTCGTGTACACTAACCTGTTTCACCGCGAAATCCTATGGCCCTTCGATCCTGCTCCACCTTGTTTTGCAGCCTCTTACTGTTGAGTGTTCCGCAAACTCAAACCGCACAAGGCGCTCCGAAATCCTCCACCGAGATCTTCGGCTTCCACAACTCCGCAACGGAAAGCGTCCGGGAAAGCAAGTTCCTGGCTGTGCCCGACCCCAAACTCGCGGAACAACATCTGCGCACTCTGACCATTGCTCCCCACGTTGCCGGCTCGCCCGAAGACAAGGCTACAGCCGATTACGTCGCGCAGAAATTCCGCGAGGCTGGCCTGGAGGCGGAAATCGTCGAATACCGGGTCTGGATCAATTACCCCGCCGAAATCAGCGTGGATGTGACCGCTCCCGCCGGCGTTCACATGCACGGGCCCACACGCGAGCACGTTGAGGGCGACTCCTTTCCCGACGATGCGCGTGTCATTACGCCGTTCAACGCCATGTCGCCGTCGGGCGACGCCGAGGCGGAAGTGGTCTACGCTAACTACGGCTCGCCGGAGGATTTCAAAAAGCTCGAGCAGATGAAAGTTGACCCGCGTCGAAAGATCGTTTTGGTTCGATACGGCCAGAACTTCCGCGGCGTGAAAGCGTTCGTCGCGCAGGAGCACGGCGCCGCCGGCCTGATCATGTACTCCGATCCCGCTGACGACGGATGGCGCCGCGGCGACAAGTATCCGGAAGGGCCGTGGCGCCCTGATTCCGGCGTGCAGCGCGGATCCATCGGCTACATGTTCCAGTTTCCCGGCGATCCTACGAGTCCGGGGATTGCTTCCGTACCTTCGCTTCCCGACGCCGAGCGCACGCCGCCTGAGCAATCCGCACAGCTTCCGAAAATCCCCACCACGCCGCTGTCCTATAACGATGCATGGCCCATCCTTGAGCATATGGGTGGGCCGGATTCTCCCCGCGAGTGGCAAGGCGCGCTTCCATTCACCTATCACCTCGGGCCCGGGCCGGTAAAGGTGAAGCTGCATCTCAAACAGGATTACCAGTTCCGCACAATTTGGGATGTGATCGGACGAGTGCGCGGCAGCGGACTTCCCGACGAATGGGTGGTCGCCGGCAATCATCGCGACGCCTGGGTGTACGGAGCGGTTGATCCGAACAGTGGTACCGCGGCCATGCTGGAGGCGGTGCATGGGCTGGGAGAACTGCTCAAATCTGGATGGAAGCCGAAGCGCACCATCGTTCTTGGGAGCTGGGACGGGGAAGAAGAAGGCCTGATCGGCTCCACCGAATGGGGCGAGCAGCACGAGACTGAATTGTCCAACGCCACGGCCTACTTCAATATGGACGTCGCGGTCGCAGGTCCGAAATTCGGAGCTGCCGCAGTGCCCAGCCTGAAACAATTTCTGCGCGACGTGACCAAAGCGGTCCCCGGAGCCAAGGGCGGGACGGTTTATGAGAACTGGGAAAAGACCAGCCAGTCGGAGGCGGCGAACCCGCAAGAGGGCAGCAACTATCGTCCGCCCGCGGCGCAGGGGAAAGCTGACGTGCCCGTCGGCGATTTGGGGAGCGGATCGGATTACACCGTCTTCCTGCAACATCTGGGAGTGCCTTCGACCGACATTGGTTCTACAGGGCCTTATGGCGTTTATCATTCGGCGTTCGACAACTTCAACTGGTTCAAGAAATTTGGCGATCCCGATTTTACCTACGAGCAGCAGATGGCCCGCGTCTTCGGGCTCTCGATCCTGCGCATGGCCGACGCCGACGTGCTGCCCTACGATTACGAGGAATACGGCAAGGAAATCGTCTCCTACATCGATTCCGCCAAGAAGAAAGCGCTGGCCGAGTTCGTCGATCAAACTGTCGACTTTTCCGAGCTTGCTCAGGCGGCACATCACTTCGAGCAAGCCGGCGCCAAGATTCTAGTCCGGCAACAGAATTCTTCACGCGATGCCGCCAAACTCAACCGAGCTTTGCGCGAGGCCGAGCGTGCCCTGCTCATGCCCGAGGGCCTGCCGAATCGCCCCTGGTACCGCCACGCCATCTATGCACCCGGCCAGTACACGGGATACGCGGCCGTGGTCATCCCCGGAATCAACGAAGCCATCGACAAGCACGATGTCGCCCGTACGCGGCAGCAGATCGCGGCCCTGGCAGCGGCCTTGAATCGCGCTAGCAAAGTGTTGGAGAGCGTTCGCTGAAGGTGGTCTCCGGGCAATTGTCTCTAAAATCGGTGGAGCCGAGGTTATTCGTTTTTGCCAACTCTCTCGAAAAATGAAGTCGATGTTTGACGACATAGCGGCAATTCGAAAAACGATATCGTCGAACTGAAAGCTGCAGAGGACTAAGTACACGGGCGAGGGCGCCCGCACCACACCAGCCAACTACTTGATCGATACCAACTTTTCCACCAACTCCGAGTAGTCTTTCTTGTCGAGGCCGTGGACTTGTTTGTTGTACTCGTCCACTTTGCTGGAATAGTTCATCGAGCAGAATTTCGGGCCGCACATGGAGCAGAAGGCGGCTTCTTTGTAGTAGTCGTCGGGCAGGGTTTCGTCGTGCATGGAGCGGGCTGTCTCGGGATCGAGTGACAGCGCGAATTGTTTTTCCCAGTCGAATTTGTAGCGGGCGTAGCTGAGCGCGTCGTCGCGATCCTGCGCGCCGGGACGATGGCGCGCAATATCCGCGGCGTGAGCGGCGATTTTGTAGGCAATGATTCCGTCTTTTACATCTTTCTCGTTGGGCAGGCCAAGATGCTCTTTGGGCGTGACGTAGCACAGCATGGCCGCGCCGTGCCAGCCGATCATGGCCGCGCCGATCGCCGAGGTGATGTGGTCGTATCCGGGCGCAATGTCGGTGACTAACGGGCCGAGCGTGTAGAACGGCGCCTCGTAGCAAAGTTCTTTTTCTTTATCGACCTGCTCTTTGATTTTGTCTAGCGGCACGTGGCCGGGGCCTTCGATCATCACTTGTACATCGTATTCCCAGGCTTTCTTGGTCAGTTCGCCTAAGGTCTTCAACTCAGCGAATTGGGCTTCGTCGCTAGCGTCGGCGATGCAGCCGGGACGGAGGCCGTCGCCCAGCGAGAAGGAAACGTCGTGCCTGGCGAAAATCTTGCAGATGTCGTCGAAGCGTTCGTAAAGAAAATTCTGCCGGTGATGGTGGGCCATCCATTGTGCCAGGATTGCGCCGCCGCGGCTCACGATCCCGGTGATGCGCCGGGAAACCATGGGCAGATACTGGATCAGCACGCCCGCGTGAATGGTCATGTAATCGACGCCCTGCTCGGCCTGCTCTTCAATCACTTCGAGCATCACGTCGGCGTTCAAGTCTTCGATGCGTTTCACTCGCGAGATGGCTTCGTAGATCGGAACCGTGCCAATCGGCACCGGCGAGTGACGAAGAATGGCTTCGCGAATCTCGTGAATGTTTCCACCGGTAGAAAGGTCCATGACCGTGTCGGCGCCGAAGTGGACCGAGGTGTGCAGCTTCTTGAGTTCCTCGTCGATGTTCGAGGTGACAGCGGAGTTCCCGATGTTGGAGTTGATTTTGCACAGCGAGGCCACGCCGATGCACATCGGCTCGAGTTCCGGGTGATGGATGTTGGCGGGAACAATCATGCGGCCGCGGGCGATTTCGTCGCGAACCAGTTCCGCAGAAAGCTTTTCGCGATCTGCTACGTACGCCATTTCTTCCGTGATCAGGCGCTGGCGGGCATAGTGCATCTGGGAGAAATTGCCGTCTGTGTTCTGAGCTCTGCGCTGCGTTATCCACTCGGCGCGCGGCCGGGGTACGTCGTGTCCGTTCTTGCCGTTGGTAGGAGTGCCGTTTGTAGGGGCCATGAGTGACATCATCCTCGCTGCGAAATCTATAAGCCAAATTATACGCTGCGCGATGCCGCCTCCTGCCCTCTAGCTCCAGGCATTTTCAATTTTCATCCCTTGCTTCGCTCGGGATGACCTGCGTGTTTAGTGAGCTTAGCTGAAAACCGATTAGCGGGACTGACACTGGGAGGGATCGCATCCACTTGGAGGCGTCGTTCTGATGTTGTTGGTTGCGTTCTTAAAATGGAGCGACGCCATAGCGGCGGGGTAGAGCCACCAGAATTTTCTGATGGTCCCGTCCCCGGGCAGCCAGGCATGAGGCTTTTTGATCTCGTAGGCCACTAGCAACTCAGCCGCGTAGATGACCGCGCCTTTCGCGATCAGGTTTGGGTGGGAGGGGCGGCTGGTGATCCATGGCGCGCCGGCATCGGCTTCGTTTTCTACCACCAGGGTTCGCGTGCTGTAACGCATGCCTTCGGCGGCTCCGAGTGCTCCCATGACCGCGATGAATTTCTTGTCGATCACCCTGTGCGGATGGGGCGTGGCTGGCAGGGAGACCTGCTGGGCCGCGGGCAAAGCTCCGGCGGCCGGCTGAGGTTCGGGGTGAGGTTCATTCTCCGCCATCGCGTGACTAGTCACCAGAAGCAACACCAACGCACACTGTAGTACTTGCAAACCGAATGTCCTCCGCTGACTTCTCGTCTCACGCCGGCCTTCCGGAAGCTCGACGCAAGAATGATCACGGCGAGACAGTTGGCGACGTACTCGACAGAGGAGCAAATGCCCATCCAACTGAGGCAGATTTATTCTTCAATGCGATAGGCGGCGCTTTCCCGATTCGGGACGGATTGCGGACCAGGATGTGCAAAAGTTTGGTTGCGGCAAGACGTGGTTTTTCCAACGGGGAGGTCTCGGCGTTTTGTTGAGACTTGGGCACACCCAAAGTCTTAAATCGCAGAGATCGCAGAGAACTGCCGCAGAGGGCGCAGAGCTAGGAAATTCCTTCGGAGGCGTCGGGTTTGCTGAGAATGACGCCCTACCTAACCCTCTCCTCCCTTGTCCGTCTAAGCGGGTGGGTCTAAAATCAACAGTCCATCCCAAAACGAGGTCATCATGCGGCTTTGCTCACTGTTGCTGATTTGCTTTGTGCTTACGCTTGCTTGTCTGGCGCAGTCCACTCCGGCGAAGACTGCCGCTGGTTTCAGCATTGACAACATCGACAAGACGCTCGATCCCTGCGTCGATTTCTATCAGTACGCTTGCGGCAACTGGCTCAAGCGCACGGAAATTCCCCCGGATCAGAGCGCGTGGGTCAGCTTTATCGAGTTGGACGAGCGCAATCTGGTGACTCTGCACGACATCCTGGAGAAAGCCTCAGTCAATGACCCCGGCCGAACTCCGATCGAGGCCAAGATCGGTGATTTTTACAGCTCTTGCATGGACGAAAAGGGAGTTGAGGCGAAAGGCCTCGGTTCGCTGCAGCCGGAGCTGGACCGGATTTCCGCGGTGAACGACAAGGCTAACCTGATTGACGCCATCGCGCGGGTGCATCTTATCGGTCCCAACCCGCTGTTTAATTTTTATTCCAGCCCAGACCTGCACAATGCGGATCAAGTGATCGCGTATATCGACCAGGGTGGATTGTCGCTGCCCGATCGCGATTACTACATCAAAGACGACGCCCGGATGACGGAGATGCGCAAACATCTGGCGGAGTATGTGACCCAGACGTTCACGCTGGCAGGGCAATCTTCCACGCAGGCGGCGGAGTCGGCGCAAACTGTTTTGCGCATTGAAACTGCGTTGGCCAAGGCCTCCATGGACCGGACCCTGCGGCGTGATCCGAAGACCCGGGACCACAAGATGACGCGGGATGCGGCCATCGCCCTGGCGCCGGGTTTTTATCTTGATCGATATTTTGCGGCGGAGGGCACGCCGGGTTTTGGCGAGTTGAATGTCAGCAATCCGGATTTCTTTAAACAGGTGAATGGCCTGCTGGACTCAGAATCGCTCGACAGCCTGAAGACCTATGTGAGCTGGCACCTGCTGCGAGGCGCAGCTCCCTGGCTCTCCCAGTCTTTCGTGGAGGCAAACTTCAAGATGCGCCAGGCGTTGACTGGGCAGAAGGAAATCCAGGCCCGATGGAAGCGTTGCGTGGAACTCACCGATGGATCGCTGGGCGAGGCGCTGGGCCAGAAATATGTGGAGCTCACTTTCGGGCCTGATGGCAAACAGCGCATGTTGAAAATGGTGGATGCGCTGGAAACATCGCTGGACGAAGACATCCGCAGCCTGCCCTGGATGACGGACGAGACCAAGAAGCAAGCCAAGCTCAAGCTGCAGGCCATTCGCAACAAGATCGGCTATCCCGACGTGTGGCGCGAATACAGTTCGCTGACCGTGGTGCGGGGAGACCTGCTGGGGAATTTTCTGCGGGCCAACGAATTCGAATCCAAGCGCCAAATCGCCAAGATTGGAAAACCGCTCGACCGCAAAGAATGGGGCATGACGCCGCCGACGGTCAACGCTTATTACAGCGGGTCTTACAACGAGATCGTGTTTCCGGCGGGCATTCTGCAGCCACCGTTCTTCGATAAGAAGATGGATGATGCGGTGAACTTCGGCGGCATCGGACTGGTGATTGGGCACGAGTTGACTCACGGCTTCGATGACCAGGGGCGCAAGTTCGATCCGCAGGGCAATCTGCGGGACTGGTGGACGGCTGAAGACGGCAAGGAATTTGAACAGCGAGTCAGTTGCGTTGCCGATGAGTACAGCAACTTTGTTGCTGTGGATGATCTCAAACTCAATGGACGACTGACGCTCGGCGAAAACACCGCCGACAATGGTGGGGCACGCATTGCGTTGAGGGCGCTCGAGCACATGATTGCCGACGACAAGACCGGCAAAGAGGGCCAGAAGATTGACGGCTACACGCCCGAGCAGCGTTTTTTCCTGGGCTTTGGGCGGGTGTGGTGCGAAAAGCGGCTGCCCGAGTCGGCGCGCATGCAGGTGACTACCAATCCTCATTCACCGGGGCGATGGCGCGTGAACGGCGTGGTGCAGAACATGCCTGAGTTCCAGCAGGCTTGGGGTTGCAAAGCCGGACAGCCGATGGTCAGCGCGAATGCCTGCCGGGTGTGGTGAGGCTTCCAGTGTCCTTGACCCGCCCGGAGCTGAGGAATAGAGTTTTCTTATGTCCGGCGAAAGCAGCACATATCTTAAATTTGGTGGTGCGACCTTAGTTATCCTGTTGGCGTTGGGGTACCTGGCTTACACCGGGGTGCAGGAGAGTAAGAGTTACTACGTGACCATCAAGGAGCTGCGCGGTATGGGAGACTCCGCCCACACCAAGCGGCTGCGGGTCGCGGGAAATGTGCAGCCCGGTTCGATCAAGCGGAACGGGACGAAAGTTGAATTCGTGCTGGTGGAGAACGACCAGACCCTTGCCGTCTCCTACAGCGGTACCGAGCCTCCGCCCGATACTTTCAAAGACAATTCCCAGGCGCTGGCCGACGGGAGTTTCGGACGCGATGGCGTCTTCCATGCCAAGCAACTGCAAGCCAAGTGCGCCTCGAAGTACGCTCCGCAACAGCCGGGAGCGCCCGCCGGCGGCACGTCTCCGGATGCGCCCGCGAAGAGCGTGACGTAGGTCGAGTGCCACTGCTCTCGACTTCGCAAGGCGCTTCGGTTATCTTCGGTTCCGATGCCTCCCGCCGTGATCGTTGCTGATCTCGTCAAGCAGTTCGGACGCTTCGCTGCACTGCGGGGCGTAAGTGCGGAATTTGCTTCCGGGCGCCTCTACGCCATTCTCGGCGACAACGGGGCAGGGAAGACGACCCTGCTGCGCGCGCTCGCTGGGTTGACACCGCCCACTCGTGGCAGCATTTCGATGTTGGGAACCACCGATCTTCGGTCCGTCTGCGGGCAACTGGGATACATGGCCCATCCTTCGTTGCTTTATGACGAGATGAGTGGGATGGAGAACCTGAGCTACTTCGCGCGGCTGTACGATGTCAACAATAAAGACCAGCGCTGTGCCGATGTGATTCGCGCCGTCAAACTTGATCCATCGCTTACGCGGCCCGTGGGTCAATATTCGCAAGGCATGCGGCAACGGATGTCGCTGGCTCGCGCCCTGCTGAACGATCCTAAAATACTTCTGCTGGACGAACCCTTTTCCAACGTCGACGTGCCTTCTTCGCGAGAGATGGTGAGCTTGCTCGCCGGCTTGCGCAATGCCGGCAAGACAATCTTCGTAGTCACGCACCAGGCCTCTCTGCTCGAAGGAACTGCCGATGAATTCGTTCACATGGAAGCTGGACAAATCGTCAGCCGAACTCCCGAAATGCAAGGTGCGGAGACCACATGAGCACCGTCGCCAGTCTCACGCGAGCCACTCTGGCCAAAGATCTTCGTCTGGAGTGGCGCTCCAAGGACGCCATCAACTCGATGCTGTTTTTCTCTTTGCTGGTGGTGGTGATCTTCAGTTTTTCTTTCGATCCGACTGCGGAAGAGTCGCGACAGATTGCCGGTGGATTGGTGTGGGTGGCATTTCTGTTTGCCGCCGTGGTGGCTTTGAACCAGACCTGGGCGCGGGAAATGCGCAATCAGGTGCTGGATGCTTACCGGGTTTCTCCTGCTCCTCCGAATGCTCTGTTCCTGGCAAAGGTCCTGGGGAATTTCATTTTCGTTACCGTGCTGCAGGCGCTGATGACGCCGCTCTTTATTGTGTTCTACAACCTGCGCGCGCTTGGGCCCGCGTATCAGTTGCCCATAGTCGCGGGGCTGGGGACGTGGGCGCTGGTGGTGAACGGGACGTTTTTCGCGGCCATGTCTTTGCGCACGCGCAGCCGCGAGATCATGCTCCCGCTGCTGCTGTTTCCCGTCTCCATCCCGGCGCTGTTGGCCATGGTCGAAGCCACGGGCGCCATTCTCACCGGAGAGTTCTCCGCTAAGTTCTGGATCGTGTTGCTTGCGGCCTACGATGTGGTGTTTACTATCGCTAGCCTCTTCTTATTCGGATTCGTATTGCAGGCGGAATGAAGCGCGTTTTCCCCATCCTTGCGGTGCTCACGGCTGGCCTGCTCAGCTATGCCCTGTATGAGGCGCTGGTCGCGGCTCCGACCGAGCAGACCATGGGCGACGTGCAGCGCATTTTTTACTACCACGTGCCTTCGGCGTGGACGGCTTTCATTTTGTTTTTCGTCAATTTCTTTGCCTCCGTCGCGTACCTGATCTGGCGTAACACGAAAGCAGATATGGTTGCCCAGGTGACGGCGGAAGTGGGCGTCATATTCTGCACCGTGGTGCTGGTGACTGGGCCGATCTGGGCGCGTCCGGTGTGGGGGATTTGGTGGACGTGGGATTTGCGGTTGACCCTGACCCTGGTGTTGTGGCTGATCTACGTCAGCTACCTGGTGCTGCGCCGGTTTTCGAGCAGCGGGCAGACGCCCTTGTTGGCCGCGGTGCTGGCCGTGTTTGGAGCGCTCGACGTTCCACTGGTTTATTTTTCCATTTGGTTTTTCCGCACTCAGCATCCGCAGCCTGTGGTTGGCGGAGGCGGTTCCATTGATCCCCGCATGCTGCATGTGCTGCTGATCAATTGGCTTGCCTTCTTCTGCTTCGCCGCTTTGGTGTGCTGGTCTCGCTACCGCTTGGAGGTGCTGCGGCGGGAAGTGGATGAAACCCTGGCGCTGGAAGCACTGCTCGAACCTCGGGCAAAGACTTCGCGGTCCAGGAGCGCCGGATGAACTATCTTTACGCGGCTTATATCGCGACCTGGGCGATCCACATTGGTTATCTAAGCACGCTCTTGCGGCGCTATACCCGGCTGCGGAATGAGATCCACGAATTCAAGGCAAGAATTGAAGACAAGTAGCAGTCGAGTTGCGAACAAGCTACGTCTCGGCTGCAGACCCGAGGACGCTCGCGCCTACAGTTTAGCGAACCACTAGCGTCACCACCGTGCTTCGCGTCGCGTTGCTGCCCGATGTGGCGTTGATGGTTATCGGATAAGTGCCCGCCGGCGTTCCGGATGTGATGCTCGAGTGCGACCTTGACCCACAAGCGGGCATGAACAAAATAAGCGCGAAGAATCCGCCCAGGAGCAGTCCCATCAGAACTCGCCGCTGCCTCGAGCCCTTGCCGCCCAGTCGCATCCCGAGCAGCGCCAGCCCGGACACGGGCAGCCATGCCGCATAGAGCGGAAGGCCCAGGCCATGCCGCAACTCGGTCGTGGTGGTCACGCGCGCAGTGGTGTTGAGGACCACCTGCGAACTCTGCGCGCCGGTGTTGAGATTCGGAATGGGGTTGTTGCTCCCCAGCAGACAAGTTGCGCCCGTGGGCAAACCGCTGCCACAGGAAATGGATACGCTGGCAGGAAATCCGTTGTTGGCGCTGGGCTTCACAGTGGCGGTGAAGGTCGCCGGCACGCCGGCCGGAACTGTGGCGGAAGCCGGGGCGACTTGAAGGCTGAAATCATTTACCTGAACGCTGGCAATGGCCGTCGCTAAGGTCGAGCCCCCGATTCCCGCCGAGCCGCTGTTCCCCAGGGTTACCGACCCTCCGGGGATGGTCGGTGCAACTGGAGTCACAACTATGGTCACGGTTGCGGTTGCGGTGGCGTTCAAAGTTCCGATCGCGCAGGTGACCGCGGTACCGACGGGCGCGCCGCAACTGCCCGGGCTCGCGCTTGCGGAGACGAAGGTCGCTCCCGACGCCTGCAACTGGTCGGTAAAGGTTACTCCGTTGGTAAAGTCGCCAGTGTTCGAAATCGTGTAAACGAAACTGACCGTGCTGCCCACGCTGGCCGGCGAAGGGGTAACCGTCGGTGCGGTCTTAAATGTCAAGCTCAGGACCGGTCCAAGCTTGCCGGCAAATGCATCCGTCGGTCCGGTGAGATTGCCGCGGAAGGGAATCCCGTGAAAGCCACCTGTCGAAGAGGTTTCGCCGGTCAGGTAGCTGGAACCCTGCTGGTCGATTGCGATGCTGGTGCCGAAATCGTTGCCGTTTCCGCCGAAGTAGCTGGAAGAACTCGCGGTGGAAAGCGTATCGATGCGGGCCAGGAACGCGTCGCTGAGGCCTCCTCCGAAAGTCGTCTGCAGGGGATGGCCGGACGCGGGGGTGGGGAAGTCTGTCGAATTTGTCCAGCCTGCAATGCGCGCTCCCTGATTGCTGTCCGCCGCGACCGCTGTACCGACGTCTGTTCCCGAGCCGCCGAGGTAGCTGAAGTAGCTCAGAGGAAGGGGCGTCGTGCAGCTCGAACCCGAGCAGGGGAGGCCGAACTTGGCGACGAAGGCATCCGGATTCGTACTTGCTGTACAGTTGGGCGGATGATGAAGTGGGTCACCCAGACAATCCTGAAAGGGAGTGGTTCCGGTAGGAATTGTAATGTCCGTTGAAGTGGTCCAACCGGTGACGTAGGCGTTCGTGGTGGAATCGACGGCGATCCCGTAGCCCACATCATCGCCCGTGCCGCCGAGATAGGTCGAATACAGCAGCTGTGTTCCGACGACCCCGGCCGGGTTGATCTTGGCTACGAACGCATCCAAGCCTCCCTTGGAAGAACCCTGGTAGGCATTTAGCACCGGTAAATCGGTGAAGTTTGTCCCTCCGGTAAAGTACGCGTTTGAATTGGTGTCTACCGTGATGCCGCCGCCCAAGGCCACCCCGGCTACGCCGGCGGGATTCCCTCCACCAAAATACGTCGAGTAAGGAACACTCGAGGCTCCGGAAAGGTTGGGATCAATCTTGCTCATAAAGAACTGGATAGCCGACCCTCTTGCGGGAGCTGTTTGATAGGAGCCGAGAGTGGAGGGAAATCCTGTTTCGACCTCTGTGGACTTGGTTGTTCCGGTTACGTATGCGTTGCCGCCGGGATCGAGCGCCAGGCCCGACGCGATATCGGCGCCGTTACCCGAAAGATAGGTTGAATACAGCAGCTTGGTTCCTGTGTTATTGAGTTGGCTCACAAAAATGTGATTGCCGCCGCTGGCGGGCCTGGGCTGA
>Ga0207146_10282_pt1 | contig 12296 bp, 8 predicted proteins | sample Alteio_BWMinHeat_36_FD_153539 | JGI IMG/M metagenome (GOLD analysis project Ga0207146, IMG submission 153539) | Enriched cells from forest soil in Barre Woods Harvard Forest LTER site, Petersham, Massachusetts, United States -... | ecosystem: Environmental > Terrestrial > Soil > Temperate forest >...
CCGCGGCTGATGACTATCACGCTGCTCCTTTCGACCACGTTCCTGATAAGCGGCTCCACGGTCCAACACCAGGCCCTGCTTAAACGGCAGATGCGCTTCAAAGCCCTCGCGCTGATAGAGGTCGGTTCCATGGCAGTCGGCGTTCTTATCGGGGTGCTTATGGCGTTGCGAGGATACCGCTACTGGTCCTTGGTGGGCTCGAGCTTGTCCATGGAGGTTACCGCGCTTTTGCTCACATGGTCAGCCTCCCGCTGGCGGCCACAGTTGCCCAGCAGACGAAGCGAAGTAGGTCCCTTAGTGAGTTTTGGAGCCCATCGAACTGCGGGTGATTTCATAATCTCTCTTGCCCGAGGAAGTGATAATCTGTTGATCGGCCGGGTTTACGGGTCTGAGTCAGTGGGTCTCTATTCCAGAGCAAGCGCATTGCTCATCCGACCCCTGGAGCAATTTCTTAGCCCGATTAACGCTGTTTTCATGCCGGCGTTGTGCCGGTTACAATCCCAGCCGGAGCGATACCGATCCACATTTCTGCGCCTTTATGAAGCAATCGCATTAATAGCCTTCTTTTTCACCGGCTTATTCCTGGCCCTGGCCCGCCCGGCGACTCTTGTCTTGCTGGGACCGAAATGGGAGCAGGCGGCTGTCATCTTTGGGGGGTTCACCATTGCGGCGCTTTGCGTTCCGCTTGCCAATGTTTCCGCTTGGTTGTTCACCAGTCAGGGTCGCGGCCGGGACATGTTCGTTGCCCAATCGATTAACGCTGGTGCCATCGTTCTCTCGTTCATCGTCGGCTTGCCATTTGGGCCCGTCGGTGTGGCGATCGCTTTTTCCGTTTCAAATCTCCTGATTCGCGTGCCCATCTACTATTATAGTGCCGGACGGCGCGGCCCAGTGAGGACAGCGGATTTGTGGATGGTGTTCTGCCGGCATCTACCTGTTTGGATGGTCGCCTTTTTTGCGACCTGGTTGACGCGCATCCTGGTTGTGGACTTGCCCCCGCTGATTCAACTGCTCATCTGCGCGCCAGTTGGCATCCTCGCCGGTGTTGCCCTTATTTGCAGTTCTAGTCCGCAGCGACGGGTAGCAGTTCATCTTTTAGAGACTCTGCGAGAATTAAGGAAAGAGCGATGAAACAAAAACGCCATTATGCAAGATAAAGATAAGAGTAACTGCAAGTATGTATTCGTGTGCGGTTTGCCGCGAAGCGGAACCAGCGTGCTCGGTCGCAATGTTGGGAGATTGGAGAATTGCACCGGCTTTGGCAATACAGGCGTACTCGAGGACGAGGGGCAGTTTCTGCAGGATGTTTATCCAATTGCATCTAAGCATGGTGGCGATGGCAGGTTCGGATTCGATCCACGTATGCACCTGACCGAAACCTCAGATTTGTTAACACCGGAGAACGTCGCTAAACTCCGGACAAGTTGGCATCCATACTGGGACAAGACCAAGGCAATCTTCATAGAGAAAACTCCTGGGAACCTTCTTATGACACGGTTTCTGCAAGCGGCATTTCCCAATTCGTACTTCGTTGTCATCAGACGCCATCCGGTGCCAGTGGGTCTGGCCACGCAAAAGTGGAAGGTGAACGTAACCTCGCTTTACAATTTGTTTGAACACTGGCTGCACTGCCATGCGCTTTTTGAACAGGACAAGAGATATTTGAAGCATGTGTACGAGTTAAGCTACGAAGATTATGTCGAAAATCCGGACAAGTATCATCAGGAAATTGCCGCCTTTATTGGCACGCGTGTTCCGGAACCGTCAAGAGAAGATAAATTTCGTACTGTGGCCGAGTGGCGTAATCCAACTGGCCGACTTGTTCCGGAAAAGGCGATGGAAGGAACAAGCGGAGCATACAACAAAAAATATTTCGACCGTTGGCATAATCTCCTGACAAACTCTTTCTTCAAGAGTTATTACCGTTACATTACCAGGAAGTATGAATCCAGATTTGCCAAGTATGGGTACTCATTGACAGAAGGGTTGGGTACGGGGGAGGAAGTGCTTGGCGGCGGAGGCAAAGCCTCCTCCGCCCTTGGCGCTTTGTATTGCCTTGGGGCGGATGCTGGTGCCTTTGTGTGGCGCTTATCGGTTCGCTCCAAGGAGCAGCTTAGAGTAATAACGAAGGCAGTGTTGCCCGAATTTGTGATCACGAGAATCAGGCAAGCCCGTGAGGGAGCGCAGTAAAAAACATCCAACATTCAACATCGGACATCCAACGTTCAATGAAGCAGAGGACCCGCCTATGCTCGGGATACGGTGTGACAAAGCAAAGGACAGAAGAGAGATGCCTTCGTATCCTTCTTCGTCGCAAAGGCTCTGGGGAATCCTTAGGCGGAAGGAACGCTGGGGCTTGTCATGGCGCGGTTGGTTGCTTGTCATTTCGGTTGGTCTGGTGGTCGCCTATCTAGTCTTTTCGAACATTTATCCTTTTCTGGCTATAACGCTTCGCGTGAATACAAAGGTCCTCGTCGTGGAGGGATGGATACAACGATACGCCATTCGCGGAGGTGCGGACGAGTTCAACCGCGGTTCCTATGAACGCATCTTTACGACCGGCGGACCCGAGAACGGCAGCGGAGGTTACGTTAACGATTACCAAACCTCCGCCAGCTGGGCGGCGGAGGCTTTGAAGAAATTCGGTATTCCAGATGATGTCGTTCAGATGGTTCCATCGCACGTGATTGGCCGGGAGAGAACTTACAGCTCAGCGGTCGCATTGCGCGATTGGTTTCACGAAAACAACATTCCAGTGCATAGTATTAATGTTTTGACCGAAGACGCCCATGCGCGCCGCACCCGCCTTCTTTATGAGAAAGCATTTGGGAGGGACGTCAATGTTGGCATTATTTCAGTCCCGAACCCGGATCATGACCCGAGGCATTGGTGGCGCTATAGCGATGGTGTTCGAGAAGTAATCGGTGAGAGTATTGCCTACATCTATGCGCGACTTTTCTTCTATCCCTCAGAATCGCCACGCGACGAAAAGCCAGCCGCACCTGCTCAAGCCTCTCACTGATATCGGACAATGAAAATAGCTGTAGTCGGTCTCGGCTATGTTGGGTTGCCGCTCGCGATCCAATTTGCGCGCACAAATGTCACGGTGCTGGGATTGGACGTTGACACAGCCAAGGTGGACCTAATCAATCGCGGTCAGAGTTATATTAAGCACATTTTGCAAGAGACAATTGAGGAGGTATCGAAGGGAGAACGCCTGTGCGCGTCCACTGACTTCAGCCGGATCAAAGAAGTAGAAGCCGTGATCATCTGTGTGCCCACGCCGCTTACTAAGAACCGTGAGCCTGACATCTCGTTCGTCATTCAGACAGGCCGGACGATCGCGCCGCATCTTTCGAAAGGCACATTAGTAGTACTCGAATCGACAACTTATCCGGGGACTACGGACGAGGACCTGCGCGTTGTACTAGAGGAAGGATCGGGGATGAAAGCAGGCGTGGATTTCCACCTCGCTTTTTCGCCGGAACGAGAGGATCCGGCTAACGAACAGAGCAACGTGAAGCTGGTCCCGAGGGTCGTAGGCGGTTACACTCCGGCATGCCTGGAGCGCGCTATGGCGCTTTATGGTAAAGCAATTGATACACTTGTGCCTGTTTCTTCCTGTCGCGCCGGGGAAGCAACCAAGTTGCTGGAGAACATTTTTCGGAGCGTTAATATCGCGCTGGTTAACGAACTCAAGATGGTTTACGCCGCCATGGGCATCGACATTTGGGAAGTGATCGAAGCGGCGAAGACGAAGCCGTTTGGATTCATGCCGTTTTATCCGGGGCCCGGTCTGGGAGGTCACTGCATTCCGATCGATCCCTTCTATCTCACTTGGAAGGCGCGCGAGTTTGGTCAGCACACGCGATTCATCGAGTTGGCCGGCGAGATCAATACGCGAATGCCGGAACATGTTGTTCATCGCGTCGCGGACGCATTGAACGACCGAGGTAGGGCTGTAAAGGGCAGCCGTGTGTTGATTCTCGGGCTGGCTTATAAACCAAACGTCGATGATGAACGCGAATCGCCGAGTTACGTATTGATGGACCTGCTGAATGAGCGCGGAGCGGACGTAGAATATCATGATCCTTACGTGCCGATGATAAGGCCCACGCGCGAGCATTTACACCAGGCGGGGAAAAAGTCGATAGACTGGAACGCGGGCAACATCGCGAGTTTTGATCTGGTGCTGGTTGCGACCAACCACGCTTGTGTAAACTACCAGGAACTCGCCGATTGGGCCCGGTGCATTGTAGACACGCGCAACGCCATGGCGGCCGTGCAGGTCGATCCTGGAAAGGTTTGGAAAGCATAATGGGAGTGACGACGGAGGACAGATTCATTCGTCCAAAACTTGCTCATCCTCCTGATTAACGGTAGCCAGGCACAGACGAAACACAGGAAGGCTCCGTGAAAATCTGTGTTAATCCGTGGCAAGCTAGAATTGGAAAGGTCGAAACAATTCAGAATGTAGTCGGATTCTGTCGGAAGCATTTTGGATGCGAAACCGGTAACAATTTTTCATGATCAGATCAAAGCTTTCACGCGAAAAGGTTGCGCCGCACCGCTTTGGCGATGGCGCACTAACAACCGCTCTGGGATCAGCGAGCTCGGCCACAGCGGGAGACGAGCGTACGCTCGATCTTCGGCAACGTGCCGCCCCGCTGCGGTTCATCGCCTTCGCAGTTTTACTGACAATGCTTTTCATCAAGCCCTTGTTCTCTCTGATGACCCAGGCGGCCCAGAGCGAACTGGATTCGTACATCGTGTTAGTACCCTTTATTTCAGGCTACCTGATCTATATTCGTCGCAAACAAATACCGAAGGAGTACGGTTTTTCACCGTGGGCCATCGTTCCGTTGCTAGCAGGGCTCGTTGCATTAACTACGGCGTTGACCGTGCATCGAGCAGGCGGCTCTCTCAGTGATCACGATTACCTGTCATTAATGGCTCTATCTTTCGTCTGCCTGCTTACGACCGGAGGATTCCTTTTTCTCGGACGAAAATGGATGGTTGCAGCGGCTTTCCCATTTGTCTTCCTGATCTTGACCGTGCCGATGCCCGACGCGATGGCAGATGCTCTCGAGACAGCTTCCAAGCTGGCTTCCGCCGAAGCCGCGAATCTTTTCTTTAATATGACAGGCACTCCCGTTTTGCGAGATGGAACGGTCTTTCAGTTGCCGAACATCGCGATTCAGGTCGCCCAGGAATGCAGCGGGATTCGGTCCAGCTGCGTGCTGATCATCACCAGTCTGCTGGCGGCAAACCTATTTTTGAACAGCACCTGGCGTCGCGCCATGTTGGTCGCTTTCGTGATCCCTCTGGGAATTGTGCGTAACGGGCTTCGAGTGTTTGTGATCGGAGTGCTTTGTGTTCACTTCGGGCCGCACATGATCCATAGCGTCATTCATCGCCGGGGCGGCCCGATATTTTTTGCGATCGCTTTAGTTCCTCTGTTTTTGTTGCTCTTGTGGTTGCGGCGTGGCGAGGGCACCGAAAATCGTCGGGAAAGAAACCGATTGCGGGGCGTATCGGCGAATTCAGCGGCGTAAATCCAGTGCGGGGGATCTCCGGAACCACTTACATTGCGTAAGGATTCGGGGCAGTGGGGGAACGGAACAACGGGCGTTTAGTCCACCAAGGGATGGGAATTTCCTTGGGAAATCCGCAAGCCCGCGGCTGGGGAGGGCCTCGGTTTATGTTTATTGACTCCGGCAGCGCCGCATGCGACGAATTGCCTACTGAAACCGCCTTTTCGCACAAGTTTGAAACCCTCCATTCTACCGGAGATGCCGAGAAGAATAAAAACAACAGCCCCATGATCTACAAAAAAAGCTACACCGAGAATCGGCAGCAAACGTTTCTTACCGGTATTTTTTTCCATCGAATTCTGCGAAGATTGAACCGCTCACCCGTAGGTTGCGTTTTTGCCGCCTTGCTCCTGCTCTCGTGCACCGGCTGTCAAACCTCCCAGACGCTGCCAGATCAACCGTTGCCTACTACGCCGGTCGCTCTGTCTCCCGGAGATGTGATCAAGCTTACATTTCCCTCGGCGTCCGATCTTAACCAATCACAGAAAATTCGGGCGGACGGGAAGGTTAGTCTTCCTATGATCGGCGAAGTGACCGCTGCCGGGAAAAAGCTGTTGGATTTTCAGAACGAGCTCACAGGTCTCTACAAGCCTCAACTCAGAAACAGCGATGTGGTGGTGACTCTGGAGAGCGGTACGGCAACCGTGATCGTTTCCGGCTATGTCACCAAACCCGCAAAATTCACATTTGATCGCCCGACGACCGTGTTCCAGGCGATCATGGAAGCGGGCGGTGTGAGCGAGTACGGAAGCCTGAGTAATGTTCATCTTGTTCGTATTGTTAACGGAGAACAACGTACTCAAGTGCTTAACATAAGATCCGCCATGAGCGGCAAAACTGCGAAGGTGAACTATATTAAGGACGGCGATGTGATTTACGTCGCGCACAGTCTTTTTTAACTTCAAAATGAGCTACGGCCCGCGCTATCAGTATCCCGGGCAGTAAAACGGCTCAGCGATCCCGAAAAGCGTTCTTGAATGAAATTTGCGCGATGAGTTTCATAGCCGCCAAGCCTGTGACAATTTTATAGTGCATCGCCGCCAAGTCCGTCCGCCGCACCTACGCCACCCCACTCGACCGAGGAACTGATTAATATCCGAACACATAATTGCCGGCCGGCGTAACGGATGGACTCGCGCGCAGAATCTCTTCGCTTTTTCGGAGCGCGGCGTATTGATAAGGAACGCAGAGCAAACCTGCGAAGTGGCTTGGCCCTTCGCAGCAATCGATTGTATATCAGACACGATATCGCGCCGCCAGACTCAGCTGATCGAACGAAACCGCCCCAGAGACAATCGCACGGTCCTTCGATCCTTCTTCCTCTTGACCAGCTTGCAGAGCAGTGGAGGAAATCGCGGTTTGGAACAAGGAGAATGTTCACAAGCCGTCTTTTCGCACGCATCGTGTTCGCGGCCGCTTGGATTTCTCTTCAGCCGACCCACGCTCGCGGGCAAGAGGTTGAAGTCGTTACGCAGAATAGTACGGTTTCTACCGCGACCTCGGGTGGTCCGAGTTTGCTGTCGCCCTTGCCTTTTCATCTCTCTCTGAAGATCGACGAGGGCTACGACGATAACGTTGGCACAAGGACGGCGGGGGGAGGGGGCTCGCTCTTTACCGACGGGACGCTTACGCTCGCCTACGATCGGAACGACGTGCGAACGAAGGTCAACCTGATTTGCGTAGCTGGCGGCACGTATTACTTATTAAATGTTCCGAATCCTTACGACATCAAGGCAACGCTGGCTTTGTCTCTCAGCCATAACATAACTGCGCGGCTGACGCTCGCTGCCAGCATTTACATTGGCTACCAGACGCAGCCCGATTTTAGCGCTAACGTTGGCCTGAATAACCGCGCAGGGAATTATCTTGATACAGTGGACAAATTTACAGCGACCTATCATTGGACATCGCGCTTTGCGACCGTGCCGACTTTCACTTTCCAACGAGTTCAATATGCGAATTCCACAGCTGGAGCGTCCCAAAATCGATCGCACTATACGTTTGGAGAACAGTTTCGGTTTCACTTGTCTCCTCGAACTCAGTTAGTTCCCGAATATCGTTATGAGATCGTCAATTACGACACCTTCACGCCGCGCGATTCCACCACCCACTATGTCCTTTTTGGCGTCGATGAGGATTTTAGTTCACGATTAAAGTTCGTGGTGCGGGGCGGGGCGACTTTTCGATCTTTCAACAGCGGTGGAAGCCGGACCGACCCGAATTTCGAAGGGTCGTTGGATTACGCGCTCGCCCCGCGCTCATCCCTGAGCTGGCAAACCACCTATGGGGTCGAAGAACCCAATTCGTCCACCGTCGTGACGTCCGCCCCCTTGAGCCGCACGACGTTGCGGACCGGCTTGCTGCTAAGGTACGCTCTGTCTGCGCGCATCACTGCGAACGTCACGGGCTATTACCACCACGATGAAAATCAGGGTACCACTTCATCTGGAACTGTCCAACCGGGGTTTTCGCAAGACTCCTATGATCTTTCTCTCATTCTCCGTTATGCTATTAACCGCCGTTTCACCTTCGATCTGGGTTTCCAACGCTCTCAGGTTATTTCGGGTCGATCCTCGGGTCAATTGGTTCAATTCACGCAGCCTTATTTGCGGGATCGCTATTCTGCCGGCCTGAGTTTCACCTATTAAGACTTAACGAACTGCTTGGTCAGGCTTCGGTCTCCTTTTCCCGTTCCCGTTACGGTTGCCCGAACCATGTTCACGAACTGATGCGTTTTATTTGACGGCCGGTAACCTGATTTACGTGTCTCAAAGCCTATTCTGATGCAGCTCAAGCCCACGCGCGATTAGCGGAGTCGCCAAGGAGCGATAGTCGATCGCGAAGGCTTGTCATCCCGCTCAAGGATCAAGGTCGTAAACTTCAACCATGCCGACCCCGGTGGTGTTGTTTACTCCCTTTACGATGGCCGTGTAATTTCCGGGTGGGATTGTCGCCATGATGGCCGATTCCTGCGGATTGCTCGGTGCTAATCCGCTGGCGCTAATCTGACTCGCTTGTCCGCCGGTCTGCCAGTTGTCGTTGCTTGCGATCAACGCACCGGTTGAGTCATGTAATTCCAGCATTGGATTGGCCAGTGCCCCAGCGACGCCGGCCGCAGTCAGCGATGGACCGATTGCACGCACGATTAATTGCTTGGGCTGCGCGCCGTTGACAATAAAGCCACCGATCAAGACAGCGTCGTTCACCCCAACTTGACCCCGCGCGGAAACATTCATGAGTCGTGTCGTGGTGGAATCCAGTTCATACACCTCGACCAATGCAATGCCAGTCGTACTGTTCACCCCGCGGACGATCGCCGTATAATTGCCGGATGGGAGTGTTGCGATGATGGCCGATTCCAGTGCATTGCTCGGCGCTAATCCGCTGGCGCTAATCTGGCTCACTTGTCCACCGGTCTGCCAGTTGTCGTTGCTTGCGATCAACGCACCGGTTGAATCATGTAATTCCAGCATTGGATTGGCCATTGCTCCTGTGACGCCGGCCGCGGTCAGCGATGGGCCGACTGCGCGTACGATTAATTGCTTGGGCTGCGAGCCGCTGACGATGAAGCCCCCAATTAAAACATTCTCATTCACACCCACATTCATGCGCGTGGAAATGTTCGCGAGATGACTCCGGCTGGGATACGAAACTTCGTTTGACGGGAGGCTTTCCACCCCGGCGGTATTGTACGCGGTCACTGCAAAAAAATTGGTCGTGCCATCTGTCAGATTCGAGATGACGGTTCTGGTTGTGTTTCCTACGTCGGTTGTTTGCGTATAGTCGCCGCTGGCAGTGCCCCAGTGTACGCGATACCCCGCCAGGCCGGGTTGCAAAATAGAATCCCAAGCAAGCGTAACAGTTTGAGCCCCTGGCATTTGGGAGGCATAACTGATAAGAAGGATGAGGCATCCGGTTAGGATTTTGACTACACGCATACTATGGTAAAGCTATTAACTATAGTAATTATAGCAGTCCCTGTGCCTCCTTCCGTACCAAAAATAGAGAAATTGACGCAAGAACCGCCCTTCTTTTTGGTTCCGGAACAGCGCAGATCGAGATGAACAAGCGCCAGGATCGGACAGCGATCCACCTACCGAAGGTCGAACGGTAAAGAACGAGGGAAGAGCCGATTCCTAAGGCGGCGTTATTTTAGCAAATGGTGTATGGCGCAACTCATCCCTGTTGTAAGCAAGCGCAAAAATAGGTACTTCTGGATGGAGAACAGATCCGAAGTATTGAACGGAAGCAAATCATGAGTTTGAATTCTGTGCTCGCTTTTCTGGCTGCTTTATTTAGCGCCGCGTTGGCTTTGGTGGTGATGCTTCGCAAGCCGCGCTCTGTCGCGGGCTGGTGCTTTTCCGCCGGCATGGTGGCGTTCGCAATCGAGGCCGTATTTCAGGGGCTGAGTTTCACCGCGGGGACGCCGGAGAGCGTCGGCTTCTGGCAGGGTCTCGCACTGATCATAAGGACATTTCTGCCCGGATTGTGGTTATGCTTCAGCCTGACTTATTCGCGAGGCAATTATAGGGAATTTCTTGTCAGATGGGGTGTTGTTTTGATCGCGATTTTTTTGCTGCCGCCCGCCCTAGCCTTGTTGTTCCGGGGCGAACTGGTTCAGGTTCTGCCTTACACGGAACCTATCCCCGGATGGTGGCTCCGTCTTCAAGGGCCGGCCAAGGCCTTAAATGGCGTTTTTCTTGTCGCGACGGTGCTTATTTTGACGAACCTCGAGAAAACCTTCCGAGCGACGGTGGGCACTATGCGGTGGCGGATCAAGTTGCTCGTCCTTGGACTGGGCGTTGTGTTTGGCGCAAGATTTTACACGTGGACCGAGGCGCTGATCTTCTCCGGCCACGATCTGGAGCTGACGAACGTCGAGACCGTGGCGCTCCTGCTGGGTTGCCTGTTGATGGCGATCGCCTATTTGCGAAGCGGCTTCAGCGAGATCGACGTCTATCCGTCCCGCGCAGTTCTGCACACTTCAGTGACCGTACTCTTGGCGGGAGGCTATCTCTTTGTTGTTGGAGTCCTTGCCCAAATCGTGGCGCACTTTGGGGGTGTTGCCAGCTTCCCTATCGAAGCTTTTCTCGTGTTGCTAGGCCTCGTCATTTTGGCCGCGTTGCTCCTCTCCAACCGCGTCCGGCAGGGTATACAGCTATTCATCAGTCGCCATTTCAGAAGACCGGAGCACGATTTTCGCCAAATTTGGACCGGCTTTACGCGAAGCCTGTCTGCCATCCTCGATGAGGCTGGTCTTTGCGCCGTAGCCTCAAGGTTAATCTCGGAAACGTTCAATGCATTATCTGTTTCGATTTGGCTTTTTGATGAGCAACAAGAGCGGCTGGTTCGGGTGAGCTCGACGTTGCATTCAGAACAGGAGCAAGCTGCCGACTCTACTCGGGAGGTGGCGGCCAAAGAATGGAATTCAGTAAGCTTGAAAAAACTTTCCCGACCTTTCGAACTCGAAAAAACAAAGGAAAAATGGGTGGAGGATCTGAAACAAATAAACGCTGGCCGATTTCGCACCGGAGGCAATCGTGTCTGGATTCCGTTGCTTGCCGGCGAACACCGCCTCGGCATCATCGTTCTAGCTGACCGTGTTAGCGGCCTTCGTTACACGGCGGAAGAATTGGACCTGCTGAAATGTATTGGCGACCAAGTGGCTGTGAGTCTCTTAAACCTTCGGCTTGCCAGAGAGACCATGCTCAGCAAAGAGTTGGAGGCATTTCAAACCATCTCCACCTTCTTTATCCACGACCTCAAGAATGCGGCATCAACCTTGAGCCTCATGCTGCAGAATCTGCCGCTTCACTTCGATAATCCCGCTTTCCGGCAAGACGCCTTGCAAGGTATCGGCAGCACGGCAAATCGGATCAATCATCTCATCGAGCGCCTGAGCGGCTTCCGGCATGAGCTTCGACTTAAACCGACCGAGTTTGATCTTAATCTTCTGGTAACCAATACGCTCAAAGATCTGAACAGTGATCCTGAAGTAGAGTTAGTGACGAAACTTAATCCCGTTTCAAAGATTGTTGCCGATCGAGAGCAACTTCATAGTGTGGTAACGAATTTGCTTCTCAATGCCCGTGATGCAGTTGGCCGGAGAGGACAGATTACGATCGAGACAAGACAGCGTGGCGGGTGGTTGACTTTGTCAATCGCGGATAACGGTTGCGGGATGACAGTGGCCTTCGTGAAGGATTCACTTTTTCGCCCCTTTCGCACAACAAAGAAAAAAGGCCTGGGCATCGGCATGTTCCAGGCCAAATTAATCGTCGAAGCACATCGCGGCAGTATTCAGGTCAAAAGCGAACCCGGTTCTGGCACGACGTTTCAGGTGACGCTGCCTCTACAATCAGGAGCGGTATGAAGCCAAAATTGCTCATCGTCGACGACGACCAGGAGATAGTGACGCAGATGAAATGGGCGCTCGGGTCAGAGTATGAAATTATGTCAGCGGAGGATCGAACCGGGGCGGCCGAGGCCTTCAAAGCGGCTCATCCGGAGGTTACCTTGCTTGACTTAGGCCTGCCGCCGCGGCCTAACGACTGCGAAGAAGGAATGGCCACCCTTTCGGATTTACTCGCCATCGACAGGGGCGCGAAGGTCATCGTCATTTCCGGCCAGGGTGAAAAGAAAAATGCCATCCAGGCGGTGGGCGCCGGGGCCTACGATTTTTTATGCAAGCCCGTTGATATT
>Ga0207146_10288_pt1 | contig 12198 bp, 5 predicted proteins | sample Alteio_BWMinHeat_36_FD_153539 | JGI IMG/M metagenome (GOLD analysis project Ga0207146, IMG submission 153539) | Enriched cells from forest soil in Barre Woods Harvard Forest LTER site, Petersham, Massachusetts, United States -... | ecosystem: Environmental > Terrestrial > Soil > Temperate forest >...
AAACATGCAGATGTGCATCGGTTCGTAAGACTTCTCATCGCGAGAAGGCTGTTGCGGGATGCGGGAGCTGAACGTCAGCGGATGACCTTGACTCAGCTGATAGCTCAAGGCATGACAGGATGGCACGGTGTAAAACTCGGTCGGCCCGATTGGAGCGAGCATTCGCACAGTATTGCGTTCAGCGCTGAACTGCCAAAAGAAGGCGCGCTCGTCTACTTCATCTTCAACGCATATTGGGAGCCACTCAACTTTGAACTGCCGCCAGTGAAGAACGGAGACTCATGGCGTCGATGGATCGACACCTCTCTACAAGCTCCATCGGATATTGTGCCGTGGCAGGAAGCGCCTTTCGTTCCGGAGCAAATATATCACGCAGGGCCGCGATCAGTGGTTGTGCTCTGGGCAGAAATAATGCTCTAAGCATGGGCGCGCGGGACCTTCCTCATGAAAACGTTAATGGACGAGGTTCGTTTCGAGCAGAGCGGAGCAGTTGTATCTATGCGCCGACAGATAAGAAAATAAAGCTGGCTGTCCGAGTAGGAGCCTCCACTGTTAGGTGCAGTCAGTACGAATATGTTACTTCGGTGGATTTAAGACTCATCGCGATGCATGCTTACTGCAACTGAACTGTAACTTGATCAATTTTTCCTGTGAACCGATTCGGGCTGTGGTAGGCAGAGCTGACAGCAGACCCGAGATCGCTGCCCACATCCAGCGTCTCTGTATAGGAACTGCCGTTGATATTGTCGAAGCTGGCTTTTCCTTGATCTGTATCGTTGATCGTAAGCTGTGCGGTTCCCGATTTCGCAAGCGAGCCAACAGGAGAGCCTGCAGCAATCTGCGGCTCTACCTTCAGCACAATATGCGCTTTGCCCGGCTTGAGCGGGCCTTGTGAGACGAGCCTTCCAGCGCGATTTCCAAAGGCATTCACCTCATACACGACGTGTCCACTTTCGAGATAGAGCGTGAACCCGCCATAACGGCTGCCTTGTGCAAGGATGACGCCGGTTGCTCCCGATGCCGGTATTTCGACATCCGCAGTGAGAGTGTAGCTGTGCCCGACGATATGCGGCAGAACTGCATTCGGCAAGCGCTCCACTCCATCGCGAAACACGAGCAGTTTTCTATCTCCTCCAGGCAGCAGTTGCTTACCAGACGGTTGGAAGATCGGATAGACATCATTACGTGTTGCTTCCTGCTCAAAAAGCTTTTGCAGCTCTTTGAGCTTTTCCGGATATTTCTCTGCCAGATTGTGGGCCTGACTATAGTCCTCGCTTACGTGGTATAGCTCCCAGGGCTGCTTGTCGGCTCCGCCCGGAGGCGCTGGTTCCCAGGAAGACCATGCACGGCGTCCCGCCCACCAGCCGTCTTTGTAAATGGCCAGATTGCCAACCGTGGCAAAGTACTGCAAAGGATGATTGCTGGGCTCATTCGGATGATCGAAGGTATACAGCAGGCTTGAGCCCTCGAGTGGAATCTGCTCCGTACCATTGACGACATCCGGTGCTTTGACTCCCGCAGCTTCGTAGATAGTGGGAGCGATATCCGTGACGTGCTGGAACTGCGTGCGCAGACCGCCTTTGTCGTGAATCCTTGTGGGCCAGGAAATGATCATCGGATCAGTGGTGCCGCCGAGGTGAGACGCATCCATCTTCGTTCCCTGGAATGGAGTGCTAAGTGCCCAGGCCCATGCCGCAGCGAAGTGATTCATGTATAGCTCGCTGCCGTCCGCGTCGCTCCCAGCCAGTCGTTGTTTGATGGGGAGTGGCTTTCCCTGAACGTCCTTGGCGTCGTAGCCATCCGGTCCGCCTTCGGCGCTGGCGCCGTTATCTCCGAAAATTTCAACGACGAGTGTGTTGTCGGCTCTTCCGGAATCATGGATTTCCTGGAGAAGCCTGCCGATTTCGTAGTCTGTTTGCTCGGTGAAAGCGGCATAGACCTCAGCCTGATGCGCCAGCAGTTTTTTCTCATCTGAGGGAAGGGAGTCCCATGCTGGTAGGCCGGCTGGCCGTGGCGTCAACTCTGCATTTGCCGGAATGATGCCGAGTTTCTTTTGGCGTTCAAACGTCTCTTTGCGGATCTCGTCCCAGCCCGCATCGAACCTGCCCTTATACTTTGCGATCCATGATTTCGGGACTTGATGCGGCGTGTGCGTAGCACCTGGAGCGTAATAGAGAAAGAAAGGCTTTTGCGGCGCAACCGCGTCCACCTGATGGAGCCAGCGGATGGCCTCATCAGTCATATCGGTCGTGAGCGAATAACCCTGTTCCGGCGTATGAGGCGGTTCTACGGGAACGGTATCGCGAAAGAGTCGCGGATAGTACTGGTTGTCGTATCCAGCAAGAAAGCCATAGAAGTGTTGAAAGCCAAGACCTGTAGGCCAGCGGTCGAATGGTCCCGCCGGACTTACCTGCCAGACCGGTGTGTTATGCCACTTTCCAAATGCCGCAGTGCTGTAGCCGTTGTCCTTCAACACTTCGGCAACGGAGGCTGCGTTCTTCGGCCACAGGCTGTTGTAGCCGGAAAAACCGCTGGCCGCTTCGGCAACCGTACCGAAACCGACTTGATGATTGTTTCTCCCCGAGAGCAAAGCAGCGCGCGTAGGAGAGCAAAGAGAATTGACGTGAAAGTTGTTATAGCGAAGACCGCTAGAGGCGAGCCTGTCGAAGTTCGGTGTTTGAATCGCGCCTCCAAATGTCGAAGTCGCGCTGAACCCGACGTCGTCCACCAGGATCAGTACGACATTCGGCGCGCCCTGCCTAGCTGTGACTTCCTCCGGAAATGCAGCCCGTGATTTCGCGGAGTCGGCACTGATGACGCCCTGAAACTGAGGATCGGGCTTTGGCAGAATTTGCTGCTCGGTGGAGTGCGAGCTTTTTCTGCCTGAGCAGCCTCCGAGGAAGAATGACCATCCAGCTGCGGCCACAACGGCCAGTTTCCAAAGTCCTCTCATCTAGTTCTCCAGGTAGAGGCGATGCGGTTGTCGCCAATGTCATCAAGACAGGTTTGTGGTGCACCTCGCCATAAGGAAGACAAGTGCACTAACGAGTTTTCACAGGAATTCTGTAACGAAGAAAAACTATCGAGAGAGGCAACAACAAAGAGACTGCGCTGAGATCGAGGTCCCGCGCGAGGATTGCTTACCGGCGAAATAAAGTGTAATTATCACAGCGGTCTTTGGCTCAAAGTAAAAGAGATCATGAGGATTGTCAATCACAGCCGGACGATGCAATCAGTCTTTCTTGATTGCGGATGTGCGGAGTGAACTGTTGCCCGTTTCCAAGAAGCGCATAACTGATGCTTTAAGTGCGGTCCATTCCGCGAAGTGCATGCAGGCAAGCGATGTGGTCCTGCTTGACAGTAAATTCGAGGCATGGTTGAATCGCAACATTGTGAGACATTTGCACGAGTCCCCATACTTTCCTGCGCGTACCACTGAGCCGACGTCCTGTCGACGCTCGTGTTGTTGATTCCCTCGTAAGTTTTCCCAATAAGGCAAATCTATAACGCTGCGAATTGAGCAGGTGCTGTTCTGCCTCGTGCTACGCGAGCTCTGACTGGCACATATTTGCTCTCCGCCAGGAGGCCATTCAGCGCCTTCGGGGATTCTCAGCCCGAAAGGCTTCGTCTGTTCGAACGAAGCTCCAGGAATTGTGATGGCTATGCGCATATTTTTCAGATACTTTGCACTTCTTATCGCCGGATTCGCGACTTTTGCACACGCACAGGTAGATACAGGCAGCATTTCCGGAACGGTAAAAGACCCGCACGGAGAGGTAATTTATAACGCCACAGTGACGGTTACAAATCCTGCCAGTGGATCGTCAGTAACCACGAAAACCAATCAGGACGGCCTCTACGCTGCTGTCGATCTCAGGCCCGGGACCTACAACGTCTCCGTTGCCTCAGAGGGATTCCAGGCCATAACAAAGACGGGCATCGATGTGCGCCTGCAGGACCGTCTTGCTATCAACTTCGATCTGCAGGTGGGACAAACCTCGACTTCCATTCAAGTTCAAGGCACCGCTCCGGCACTGGAAACCGAGACTTCCTCGCTGGGACAGGTAGTGGAAGGCACCGCCATTGAAAGTCTGCCGCTGAATGGCCGCAACTACATTCAGCTTGCGATCCTCGGTGCAGGCACTACTCCATCGCAGCGGAGCAACGAGCGCAATTCGTTCGTCGCGAACGGACAGCGCGAGATTCAGAACAGCTACATTCTGGATGGCATCGATAACAAGAACAAGATTGTCGGTTTCGACAGCTCGGATGCCGAATCCATCGAGCCCATCGTCGATGCGATTCAGGAATTCAAGGTGCAGACTGCAACCTTCTCCGCTGAGTTCGGGCAATCGGCAGGAGGTGTTGTGAATGCGTCCATCCGCTCAGGCACCGATCAGATTCACGGAAGCCTCTTCGAGTATCTGCGCAACTCCTGGCTTGATGCCGGTCCTTTTTTCCAGCCTGCGCTGACTGCCAAGCCGCAGTTTATTCAGAACCAGTATGGAGCCACCCTCGGTGGACCTATCGTGAAGAGTCGCACCTTCCTGTTCTTCGCATGGCAAAGTTCGCGCATCAGTGACGCATCGCCGCAGTTAGGTGTGGTGCCAACGCCATCTCAATTGCAGGGAAACTTCACAAGTCCCATTTATAACCCTGCCACGACTGAGCCTAATCCGAACGGCTCCGGATATGTGCGAACACTGTTTGCGGAAAATCACATTCCCACCTCCAGCTTCGATCCGGTGGCAGCAAAACTGCTCTCTCTGTTTCCGGCTCCCAACCTTACGGGGGCGAACAATTTTTTCTCCAACCAGAAAGAGACGGTGGATAACGATCAGTACATCGGTCGCATCGATCACAGCTTTTCCAGCAAGGACACGGTATTCGCGCACTACATCGCTAGTTTCAGCACCAACGTACTACCCGCTGCTCTGCCGCCACCGGCCAGCAGTCCCAGCATTGTGTCGCCGGAAGCGCATTCCTTTGTCATCAGCGAATCGCACATCTTCACACCGACCCTGCTGAACGAAGCCCGCGTCGGCTACCAGGAGACGCGCGAGCAGCAGACGATTCGCGGGCCACGCTTGTTCGATCAGTACGGTATTATCGGCGCACCCAACCTTCCCAACGTCACCGGGTTGCCAACCTTCGCTGTCAGCGGTCTTGCAACGATCGGCACAACTGGGCCGGGGACATTGCAGACTGCGGCAACAGGCTCGGGTAATCTCCCGATCGATAAACAGGGACGCACTATTCAGGTAAACAATAACCTCACCTGGGAGCGGGGACGCCATACGCTGAAATTCGGCTTCGACTTTCAGCAGGTCACCCTTTATGCGAACGTGACGCTGTCTGCGCGACCCAGCTACAGCTTCTCCGGTGTGTATACGCAGAATCCGCAGAGCCGTTCGAACACAGGCAATGCGCTAGCGGATTTCCTGCTCGGTTACACGAGCTCTTCTTCTGTCTCCACGCGCTCAGACAGTGAAAGCAGGCAGCATATCTGGCAGGGCTATGTTCAGGATGACTGGAAGGCAACTTCGCGGTTGACCGTCAATGCCGGCCTGCGTTACGAACTTCCGCTTCCGTTCTATGAAACTTCGAATCACTATGCGGATGTGATTCTGGAACAGGGACCGCTGTATGGGACGCTGTTGGATGCCAGCAATGCTGCGCAGTATGGCTATCGCAGATCGTTCGTAGATCCGAACTATCGTAACTTTGCTCCTCGTCTTGGATTCGCGTGGCAGGCTAACCCGAAAACAGTTGTTCGCGCAGCCGGCGGGATTTTTTATGCCCGCGATGAGAATGTGCCCGTAGCGGATCGTCCAACGAACAATCCGCCCTACTACATTCTGAGTTCCTATACGTCGGATCAGATCGATCCCAGCATTCTTCTCTCCACCGGATTTCCCGCAAACGCAATCAATCCGGCTTCTGTAAAAACTCCCTCCGTCAACTCGTATCTGAAGCACTCGCCAACGCCTTATGTGCAGCAGTGGACTTTGAACGCCCAGCATGATTTTGGCCTGGGTTTTGTGGGGCAGCTCACCTATGTCGGATCAAACACGCACCGTCTCTACTATCCGAACCAGATCGATCAGCCCACACCGGGGCCGGGGGCAATCCAGGCGCGCAGGCCGTTCCCACAGTACAGCGCGCTCCATGCCTATTCACCGGTAGTCGATGCGAATTACAACTCTCTCCAGGCTCAGATGGAGCGCAGATTCAACAATGGCTTGAGCCTGCTGGCCGCCTATACCTGGGGTCATGCCATCGATGATGGACCGAGCCAGGTAGATACGGTTGTCGGTCCGCAGAATGCCTATAATTTCGCTGCGGAGCGTGGCAGCTCCGCCTACGACATCCGCAACCGCCTTGTCGTCAGCAGCCTCTATGAGTTGCCCTTTGGGAAAGGAAAGCCATTTTTATCCAGCTCCCGTCTGGGCAATGCGATTGCAGGAGGATGGCTGCTGACTGCCATTTTCTCCGCGCAGGGCGGGCTGCCTTTCACTCCAGTAGAGAGCGTGGATGCGAGCAACACCGGCACAACAGAGCACCCCGACCGCATCGGCAGCGGCATTCTGCCGTCAAGCCAGAGAACTATCAGTCATTGGTTTGATACTTCCGCCTTTGCAACGCCGGCTCAGTATACCTTCGGTAACTCCGGACGGAACATTCTGCGCGGACCAGGCTTCCACAATATTGATTTAGGCCTTTCGCGCTCCATATCCCTGCTGGAGAGGACCAACCTGGAAATACGCGCCGAGGCATTCAACCTCTTCAACACTCCACAATTCGGGCTTCCCAACGCGACGCTCGGCCAATCCACAACTGCTGTCATCTCCTCGGTGACCAATCCGCAACGGCAAATTCAGCTCGCCGCCAAAATCCATTTCTAGAGCACGGCACAACTATCCGGAGGACGAGTAAAAAGAATGAGTGAAACAACACGACGCGATGTACTGAAAGGCGCAGTCCTGACAGGTTTGGCTGGTCTGGCGGGGTGCAAGTCTGACGAGAAGCATTCTTCCGCCCCAGTTTCTTCCGGAGCGCAACAAGCGCAGGGACACTGGGAAGCACCGCCGAAGCAAAAAGGAAATGACCTCAACCTGATTGTGCTGGTCTCGGATACTTTTCGCGCGGACAACCTTGAGGCTTATGGCAGTGAATGGGTTCAGACACCTTATCTTAATCAGTTCGCCAAAGAGGCTGTTCTCTTCGAAAATTTTTATCCGGAGGGATTGCCGACTATCCCCGTGCGCCGCCAGCTCTACACCGGCCGCCGCATTTTTCCAACGCACTTTTATTTTCAGCAGGACTCCGTCAAGATACCCGGCTGGCACGAACTCTTCCTTGAGGATGTGACACTCTCGGAAACTTTGCTGGCAGCGGGATACGACACGGCACTTATCGCTGACCTGCCGCACTTATTCAAGCCAGGGCGTAACTTCCATCGCGGGTTTAACTACTATGAATGGATACGCGGCCAGGAGATCGATTTTTATGCGCAAGCGCCGCGCACAAAACCCGATTTCAGCGGCTTGTATCCCGAAGATTACCTGAAGACCCTCGCGCTCTCTTCCGGATATGGTGGCGCGGGCGACGCCTTTTCCGCTTTTCTGAACCAATACATCGCGAATCGCAAGCAGTGGCTAAGGCGAGCGCCTTCGATTGCCGAATCCACCGCAACAAGCGCCATCAGCTGGTTAAAAGAGAATCACGATCAGGGCCCGTTCTATCTGCAGGTAGAGATATTCGATCCGCATGAGCCATGGGACCCTCCGGCCGAATTTCTGAACAAATACCTGAAGACCAAGACGGCGCACAGCTGGCCCGAACCGCCGTACCTCAACGTACAGGTCCCCGAAGAAGGCGTTACCAGGCTGCGTGCCAACTACGCGGGAGAAGCCTCCAACGTCGATCACTGGTATGGTCAGGTGCTAGCTACGATCAAGAGCCTCGGCCTGTACGACAACTCCATCATCGTTTTCCTGTCGGATCATGGGGCGCTGCTGAATGAGCAGGGGCAATGGGTAAAGGGGCCGGAGAAACTCAGGAAACAGGTTACGCATGTACCGCTGCTCGTCCATCTGCCGAAAGGCCAGTATGCCGGGAAGCGGGTCTCCGGATTTGCGCAGGCCGCCGATGTTCTGCCTACCGTCCTGGGACGGTTGAACCTCAAGTCGTCCGCGCGCGTCACGGGAGAAGATCTGTGGCCTTACATTACCGGCGAGAAGACGAATCAACGGGAATACGTCGTTTCGTCATATGGCTATATCGCATCCGTCCGCACTCCCGAATGGAACTATTCCGCAGTTTGGGATAAGTCGAAATACCAGGGAAATTACAAACCGCAGCTTTACGACCTCAAGAACGATCCCAATGAACTGAAGAGCGTAGCCGATCAGCACCCGCAGGTGGTCAAAGATCTGCAGGCGAAGCTCGATCAGTATCTGGATTCCGGACGCGACATTACTAACGGAACATTTTCGACGGAGATTTCATGAAGGCTCTCCAGACAATACAAAAGCACCAGAACAGAGAGAGGAAGGAATCGTGAGTAGACCAACACGGCGTGACATTCTGAAAGGCGGCGCGGCCGCAGGCCTAGCAGGAATGGTGGGTGCTGTTCCCGGGATTGCCGCAGCACAATCATCCCATGCACCCGAACTAAGATGGAAGGCTCCCGCGAAACAGACGGGGAATAACTTCAACCTGATTGTCCTGGTATCCGACACATTTCGTGCCGACAATCTCGCAGCTTACGGCAGTAAATGGGTGGAGACGCCCTATCTCAACCAGTTTGCCGAGCAATCCGTCCTCTTCGAGAGCTTCTATCCCGAAGGCATGCCAACCGTTCCAATTCGCCGTCAACTCTATACGGGGCGACGCATCTTTCCTGTACACACCTATTTTCAACACTCCACAACACAAAGCTACGGATGGCATCCGCTCTATCTGGAAGACGTGACTCTTTCAGAGACGCTGCAGGCTGCCGACTATCGCACCGCTCTGATTGCCGACGTGTATCACATCATGAAGCCGGGGTTCAATTTTCATCGCGGCTTCTCTTACTTCGAATGGATACGCGGCCAGGAGATCGACTTCTACGCTCAGGCTCCGCGCGTCAAGTCTGATTTCAGCGGCATCTACCCGGAGGAATACTTCGGGCTTGTCGATGCGGCCTCGCCAAATGGGCGCGGAGGCGAGGCACTCCGGAGCTTTCTGAATCAATATCTGGCCAACCGCAAACGCTGGCATCGCTACGGCGAATCGATAGCCGAGCAAACGGCAAAAAGCAGCATCCAATGGCTCAAGGAAAATCATGATCAGGGACCCTTCTATCTGCACGTGGAAGTATTCGATCCGCATGAGCCATGGGATCCACCCGTCCACTTTCTGGAAAAGTATCTGAAAGAACCGACGAAGCACAGCTGGCTCGAACCTCCTTATGCCAATGTTAAAGTTCCGGAAGAAGGCGTGCGAAGGCTACGCGCAAATTACGCAGGTGAAGCCTCCAATGTCGATTATTGGTATGGCCAAGTGCTCGAGACGGTTAAGAGCCTTGGTCTCTATGAGAACACGGTCATTGTGTTCCTCTCCGATCACGGAGCCATGCTCAACGAGCAGGGTCAATGGGTGAAGGGTCCGGAAAAAATTCGCAAACAGGTGACCCATGTTCCTCTGCTGATGCATGTGCCCGATAAGCAGTATGCGGGGAAGCGAGTCCCTGGCTTTGCGCAGACAGCGGACGTTGCGCCGACCGTTCTCGGAAGACTCAATCTCAAACCAGACTCGCGCGTCACAGGAGAAGATCTCTGGCCATTCGTAACCGGAGAGAAGACGAATCAGCGTGAATATATAGTCTCCTCATTTGGAGGAATTGCCGCCGTGCGCACGCCAGAATGGAACTACTCTGCTGTCTGGGATAAAGAAAGATACAAAGGAACCTATAAGCCGCAGCTCTACAGCCTGAAGGACGATCCCGATGAACTGAAGAGCGTGGCCGATGATCATCCTGAAGTGTTGACTCATCTTCAATCCAAACTGAATGACTACTTTGCTTCAGGAAAGGGCATCACGGAGGGCACCTTTTCGCAGGAATTGTGACACAGACAATCGATTGGCAACTGCGCAAAGACGAGCCATTGATTGTTCTCCTGAATCAGCGTCATCGCTGAATTCAGCTTATGTAACACCACATGCTAGTGGCTGACTCAATGTTTAAACAAACCGCCAGATGTCCTGCGGATTCTGCGATAGTGAGCAGTGATTTAGATTTTTGACTCCTCTGAGCACGCTACTTGCTTGCGTTGGAAGACACAGCAATACCACGGCCAGTAAGCTGGCGAATAAGCTCGACCTCATGCTGCCGATAGGGTGTATCGTCCTGCCGAAAGACATCGTGGAACCAGATGGTGGGTTGGATGAGGACATAGGGACGCTGCCAGGAATCCCAGGGGAAGTACGTCTGGGTTTTTCCGGCGACGAGGCCCCAGTTGATCGCCCCGACGTTGTACTTCTTTGCAATGGGTAGAGACTCGTCAAAGGTGCTACCAGCACCACGTGCCATGTACTCCGTGCAGATGATGGGCCTATGTTGTATTTGCAATTCCTTAATGCGGGCTTCGAATTCCTCAGGCCAGCCGTAATTGTGAAAGGAGATTACGTCGGACTCGGAGAGCTGGATCTTTGTGGTAACGCTTTCCTTCGACGGGTCAGACCAATCGCCGGTCCAAACACCGCTCGTGAGTGGCTGTGACGGATTTGCGGAGCGAGCCCAGGCGAATGCCTTGGGAAGAAGCTCATTGACACGCCTTACCTTTGCGGGAACATCAGATGCCTTGTCCCCACCGCCGTTGTCGGGTTCATTCCATACATCCCAGCCGAGGATACGGTCGTCAGAAGCGAAGGCGCCGACAACGCCTACAACATAGGCCTTCAACTTGGGTTCATATGCGGGGTCGAGGAGTTTACTTTTGCCGGGACTCTGTACCCATCCAGAATTGTGAATCCCAGGAATCGGAGGGTGCTGTGGGCCCAGGCGCGGATCGGTCTCCCAACATGAATCGAACAACACAAGCAGCGGCTTTATATGGTGCTTCGACGCGATGCTGAGAAAGATATCGAGACGCTTCTTAAAACCCTCGGGATCCTGTTGCCATAGCTGGTCCTGAAGGAAGACGCGCATTGTGTTCATCCCGATTGATTCACCCAGGCCCAGTTCTTTGTCGTTCAGGGCTGGATTGAATGTGGCCGCCTGAAACATCTCGAGCTGGTTGATGGCGTCAGAGGGTATAAAATTTGCGCCCACAAGCCACGACTGCTTTGCATACCAGTCGTTGGCTTGCTGTTCCGACCAACGCGCGCGCATCTGCCCGAATGCCATGGCTGATTCAAGGATCACAGCGCCAATTGTGAGGATGATTTTGAGATTCATGCTTGAACGCCTCCGAGGAGAACTTCTTGACGAACGCCTTTGCCACAACAACAGATTGCAATCTTTACATCTCCATTGAGAGTCGACTTGGCTTGCTGTACAGCTGCAGCGTCGATACTGAAAAAACATGGTTTACCTGTTTTAGCGACGATGAAAGACGAGTACCGTTACGCTTTCGTGGGGAAAGACATGTCGTAGACTGTTTGTCGTTAGATGGGCTCCAGTCCGCATCGGGATCACGTGTTCGGGATCATCTTCATTATTTGTGTCATCTATGCTACTTCCCTCTAGTGTCTGAATTTGAGCATCCGAACCCGCTGTGAAGCCAGCGAGTTGAATCGCGGCGGGAATGTCCGTGTCGAGACTACGGTTCACGCAAAATAGCGTAAGCGTATCCATCTTCTCGTTAAGCGCACCCACGACATCGAGATAAGGCACGTCCGCAATATCAGGCAGACGGCCTACTCCATGCTGAACTGAATAGCGTCCTGATTCGGTATGAACCTTGATCAGGCGATTCGGGTGGGCCGTCGAGTACATTCTGAACACGTAGTAGCCAGGTGCGGCATAGACCTGGCTGCGCTTCTTCCAGATGCCGGCGAACTCCATAATCCCGGTCATATTGGATATGGGAACAATCGAGCTGTTGCGCATCAGCATATTAAAGAAACCAGCCGTATCGATGGCGCCCCCCATATTGGTGAAGGTGGGGGTTCCAGGCTGCCTGCCGATGAACAACCATTCCGTGAAGG
>Ga0207146_10289_pt1 | contig 12167 bp, 9 predicted proteins | sample Alteio_BWMinHeat_36_FD_153539 | JGI IMG/M metagenome (GOLD analysis project Ga0207146, IMG submission 153539) | Enriched cells from forest soil in Barre Woods Harvard Forest LTER site, Petersham, Massachusetts, United States -... | ecosystem: Environmental > Terrestrial > Soil > Temperate forest >...
CCTCCAATGCTCAATGTGAAGGGTAGCGAGCTGCTCTTCGGCATTTTGCGTGGATTGATTGAGGTGCTCGTCTCGCGCGTCTATCGAGGAATATAGAAATGGCTAAGGAAAGTACGCAGCATAAACTGGACCGCGTGCGTTCGCCGCGCGTGCACATCACTTACGATGTCGAGATCGGCGACGCGATTGAACTCAAAGAGCTGCCCTTTGTTATGGGTGTGCTCGGAGACCTGACCGGCCAGCCTGAACAACCGCTTGCCGCCTTGAAAGACCGCAAATTCGTCGAGATCAATCCCGACAACTTTGACACTGTTTTGAAGGGAATGCAGCCTCATCTTGCCTATTCGGTCGCGAATAAATTGAGCGATGATCCGAATGCCGGCCAGATTTCTGTCAACCTCAAATTCGAGAGCCTCGACGACTTCTCACCGGAGAATGTTGCCAAGCAGGTCGGCCCCTTGAAGGAACTATTGGATCTGCGGCAGAGGCTTTCCGATCTGCGCGGAAGCCTGCAGGGCAACGACAAGCTGGACGAAGCTCTGTTTGATGCTGTTTCCAACACGGAGTCGCGTGAAAAGCTCCGTGGTGAACTGGGCACCACCGGGGGTGAGAAATGAGCACAACCAATACCGCAGCGGCTGCCGCCGGCCAGTCAGTCGAACAGACAACTGCTGAGCCGACCCTGCTGGACCAGATTGTTTCGCAGGGCCGATTTAACCGCGATGCAGCCACGCTCGAGCGCGGCCGGGACATGGTGAAGGAGTTCGTCTCGCAGGTGCTTGAGGGTCACATGACCTTGACCCGCGACGCCGAGGCTACGATCCAGACGCGCATCGCACAGATTGACCACCTCATCTCGCTGCAATTGAATGAAGTACTGCATTACCCTGCTTTTCAGAAACTGGAAGGCACATGGCGCGGCCTTAAGTACCTGCTTGATCAGTCGGAAACAAGCGACATGCTCAAGATCAAGGTACTCAACGTCTCCAAACGCGAGGTGCTAAAAGACCTGCAGCGTGCGTCGGAGTTCGATCAGAGCGCTTTGTTCAAGAAAGTCTACGAAGAAGAATTTGGCGTCTTCGGCGGCGCGCCCTTTGCCTCAATCGTTGGAGATTTCGAATTCGGGCGCGGACCAGAGGACATGGAGTTGCTGGAGCGCATCTCGCAGGTTGCTTCTGCTGCCCATGCTCCATTCCTCACGGCTGCGTCTTCTGATCTGCTGAACCTGAGCAGCTATACGCAGCTTGGCGCACCACGCGACATCGGCAAAATTTTCGATTCGACGGAATATGCCAAGTGGAAGTCATTCCGTCAATCGGACGATTCCCGCTACGTTGCCCTGACTCTACCGCATATTCTTATGCGACTCCCATACGGGAAAGATACAAAGACAATCGATGCGTTCGACTACGAGGAAGCGGTCGATGGCAGCGATCACTCGAAGTATCTGTGGGGCAATGCTGCGTGGGGTCTGGCCGCAAGGCTCACTAACTCCTTTGCGCGCCACGGCTGGTGTGCTGCCATCCGGGGTGTGGAAGGCGGGGGTCTGGTTGAGGGCTTGCCCGCGCATACGTTCCGCACCGACGAGGGTGATGTGGCTCTCAAGTGCCCGACAGAAGTTGCGATTACGGATCGCCGCGAAAAAGAACTCGCTGACCAGGGCCTGGTGCCGCTCGTGCATTGCAAGGGAACCGATTATGCGGCCTTCTTCAGTGTGCAGACGGCGAATAAGCCGAAGCTTTACGACAAGGACGCAGCCAACGCAAACGCCCGGCTGTCAGCCCAGCTGCCATACATTCTTGCCATGTCACGATTTGCTCACTATCTGAAAGTGATGATGCGCGACAAGATCGGCAGTTTCATGAGCCGTCAGGATTGCGAACGCTTCCTGAACCAGTGGATTGCCAACTATGTTTGCGCGGATGATGATGCGTCGCAAGCGGCGAAGGCGAAACTGCCTTTGAGAGAAGCTGCGATCCAGGTTTCGGAAATCCCTGGAAAACCAGGCGCGTATCGCGCTGTTGCATTTCTTAAACCTCATTTCCAACTCGACGAGCTGTCAGTATCGCTCCGTCTGGTCGCCGATCTACCGGCATCGGCAAGGAAGTAACCCCCATGCCGGCGTTGAATCGCGGCGTTGTCCGCTTCAGCGATTTTTCAAGGGATGAAAGGAGCCATACATGGCAGTAGATTATTTTCTCGACTTAGATGGGATTCCAGGCGAATCCCAAGACGAAAAATTTAAAGATAAAATTCAAGTCCTCAGCTGGAGTTGGGGAGCCTCGAATGTATCCTCAGTTGCAGGCACAGGCGGTTCGGGTGCCGGCAAAGTGGACATGTCCGATGTGAGCATGATGCTCAACTTCGACAAGTCAACGCCGAAGTTCTTCAAGTCCATTTCCAAAGGCACGCACATTACGAAGGCCACCATGAGCGCGGTGAAAAGCGGCGCCGATGGAAAGCCTTATCTCAAAGTGAACTTCACGGAGATTTTTATCACCGGGCTGCAAATGTCCGCGTCCTCTGAGGTTCCCACAGTGAGCCTATCGTTCACCTATAACGAGATTGGCATTGATTACTCGATCCAGGATGAAAAGGGCACGCTGAACAGCACTGGCGAAGTCAAGTACAGCACGAAACAAAACAAAGCTTCGTAAGGCGGCACTCCCATGGATGGGCTCTCTTACTACCGTGATGGCCAGCTACAGCTGGCCATCAATGCGCTTGGCGACGAATTGAAAAAACAGCCTCTCGACGCCAAGCGCCGTACTTTCTTATTTGAACTATTATGCTTTGCGGGCGAATATGACCGTGCCGCCAAGCAGCTCGATGTTCTCTCAGACGCAAGTCCCGAAGCGGCGGCGGGGGCCATGCTCTATCGCTCCGCGCTGCATGCGGAGCGGACACGCCAAGAGATGTTTGCGAAGAATACGCTGCCGATGGGAACCACACATCCCTCGCCCTCGGGATCCTGGAATGGCGAGGAATTTGCAGGTCTATCCGACGCTGATCCTCGCATCGGTGCGAACCTTGAAGCGTTTATCGCAGGCAGCTACACCTGGATTCCGTTCGCGTATGTTGAGTCGATCGAAGTACAGCCTCCAAAAAAGCTGCGCGATCTGCTCTGGATGCCGGCGATTCTACACACCACTTCAGATTTTCGGCTGACGGACTTAGGAGAGGTACTACTGCCGGCCATTGCGCCGCTTTCATGGAAACATCCGGATGATGCGATTCGTTTAGGCCGCGCAACTGCATGGGAGGATGACGAAACCCATGGAGCAGTTCCTTGTGGTCAGAAAATGTTGCTGCGTGGGGAGGAAGAAGAGCCGTTTCTTGAACTGCGCAATCTGACCTTCCACCACGCTGGGGAGACGGCCGAAAGTGCCACTACGTGATGATCTGCTGAATCCGATTCCAGGCGACAATCCCTCGGGTGTCAATCTCCGTTACGACCGCATCTATGACCAAATCAAAGAAGCGCGAACGGAGGACGATGAAAGTATTCCAACCGGCGCCTGGCAGCGTCAGGCAAAGAAGGCCGATCTCCCTCTGGTGATTAAAATTGCCGGGGAGGCGCTGGCAACAAAAAGCAAAGACCTTCAACTGGCGGCGTGGCTGACGGAAGCGCATGTCAGGCGGGAGGGGCTCGCTCTGATCCAACCCTGTCTTCAGTTGTTCCGCGATTTGCAGGAGCAGTTCTGGGAAACGATTTACCCCGAGATCGAAGACGGAGACATAGGCATGCGAGCCATGCCGATCGAATGGGTGTCGAACCGTGTTGCTGCGCTGATGCGTGAAGCTCCCATTACCAAGAGTGGCCTGAATTACTACCAGTACAAGGAATCACGTGCGGTCGGCTATGAATCCGATGTTGAATATAGTGACAGCAAGCGCGAGGCACGAAAGCAGGCCATTGACGAAGGCAAGGTAACGGGCGAGGACTTCGACGCGGCATTTGCTGGCACATCAAAGGCGTTTTATGTCGGGCTGCAGACAGCGGTGCAGTCTGCGACGGAAACGCTCGACGGTTTACGCGCATACTGCGACGAAAAGTACGGAGACGATGGACCGGCCTTCAGCAAGCTCAATACTTCGCTCGAAGAAGTTGGCCAAGTCATCAACAGCCTGCTGAACGAAAAGCGCAAACTTGAGCCCGATCCCGTTGAAGAAGTTACAAAGGAAGAACCTGAAGAGACAGAAGCCGAGCCGGAAGTAGTAGCCGAAGTCGAAGAAACAGTCGAAGTTGCTGCTCCAAAAGCGAAGAAAGGCAAAGCGCTTTCGGTCGAGCCCGAGAGTTGGGACGATGCCATCAGCCGCATTCAGGTCTGCGCTCTGTACATGCAGAAAGAGCGTCCGACGAGCCCAGTCCCGTATCTGCTGCAAACGGCGATGCGACTGGGGGAAATGCGCGAGCAAGGCAGCTATGCCTCGTATGATTTTCTGGTCTCGCCCGCAACAGAGATACGCCAAAGCTTGAAACGGCTTTCCGCTGAAGCGAACTGGGAAGAGCTGCTGCGCGTCGCGCTGGCCGCAGCGGGTGAACCGTGCGGTCGGGCCTGGCTCGATGTGCAGCGCTATCTCTGGAAGGCAAGCAACGAAGCAGGCTACTACCCGATTGCGGCCACGGTGATCGCCACGCTCCAGTCTTTACTGAAAGACATTCCGGAGCTGCCGACGTGGTCGCTCGATGACGACACGCCAACGGCGAATCCTGAGACGCAGCGATGGCTGGAAGAGATGGTGATCCCCAAACCACCGGAGCCGCCTCCCCAGGTGGAAGCACAGCCCGAACCAGAGCCGGTCTATGCGGCGCACACCGAGAGCCCACGCGAAGACGCGGAAGAATCCGTGCCCGATGCGTATGACATGGCGCGCGATCTAATTCGCCGCGGCCAATTACCGCAGGCGATTCAATTGCTCGTGCGCGATGCTGCCCAGCAACCCAGCGGACGCGCTCGCTTCCAGCGCCGTCTTCAGGTGGCGCAGCTCTGCGTAGGCGCAGGGCAGAACAAGGTCGCGCATCCAGTACTGGAAGAGCTGGTGAAGGAAATTGAGCATCGCAGCCTCGAAGAGTGGGAGGCAAGCGAAATGATTGCACAGCCTCTGGCACTACTCTTAAAGTGTCTTGATTCCTCCAATGACACGAATGGCCAAAGAGAAGCGCTGTTTTCGAGGCTCTGCCGAATCGATCCCATCGCGGCCATGGATATTTCTCATTAACCTTTTGCACTGCCAAGGAGCAAGTAAGCGTGCCACGCACGGCTACAGAAACGCTGGTAACTCAATCCGTCCTCGATCGCCTGGTAGCGGTCGAAGAATGGCCAACCACGCGCGCCCAGTCGTTGCGATTCTTCAAAGACGCTCTTAAACGCGATCTGGAATGGCTGCTGAATACACGTCAGCCGCCGATGCCCGAAATTGCTGACTATCCACTCGCAAAGGCCTCGACAATTAACTATGGACTGCCGGATATTACTTCGCTGGGATTAAGCTCGGCTTCCGACAACCGCCGTCTCCGTCTTTCGATTGAAGCTTGCCTGAGGAATTATGAGCCTCGCCTCAGCGATGTGCGGGTCACGCTTGAAAAGAGCGATACCGCGGAGCGCCGACTGCGCTTTCACATTGAAGGCAGCATGAAGCTCGACCCAGCGCCGGAAGAGGTTTCCTTCGATACCGTGCTCGAGCTTTCCAGCGGCGAGTACAAGGTGAAATAAGCGATGCGCGAAGAACTGCTCGAATACTATGAACGCGAGCTTGCTTACTTTCGGCAGCTGGGGGCGCAGTTCGCTCAAAAATACCCGCGTGTCGCCAGCCGGCTGCTGCTCGAGCCGGATCGCTGCGACGATCCGCATGTCGAAAGACTTATTGAGGCTTTCGCCTTTATGTCGGCGCGCGTCCATCTGCGCATCGATGATGATTTTCCTGAAATTACGTCGGCGCTCCTTGGGCTTGTCTCGCCGCATTATCTTCGCCCGATACCGTCCATGTCTGTCATCGAGTGCCAGCTCGACCCCGAGCAGGGGAAACAGACTACCGGCCTGCGCGTGCCTGCCGGGACACAGCTCGCCACCAAACGGACCTTCGATGGATTGCCCTGCCGTTTTCGCACATCGTATCCCGTCCATCTATGGCCATTTTCCATTGGTGAATGCGAGTGGCGTCATCCGGAGCGGCTGGCACAGCCGGTGCGTGTGCCCGGAGCCGCGGGTGTCATCCGCATGCGCCTTGATTGCGCACGCGATGTCCTCTTCGACAAGCTGAGCATCGGCAAATTGTCCTTTCATCTCACAGGCGAAACGAATGTTGTCCACACGCTTTACGAGTTGATGTGCCGCAATTGCATTGCGATCTTTGTGCGCGACCCTCAGCAGCGCGGGGGAAAGCTGGTAAGGATTCCGATTACGGAATTGCGCCCGATGGGATTTGAAGAAGATGAAGCGCTATTGCCTTATCCGAAACGCTCGTTTGAGGGCTATCGGTTGCTGCAGGAGTACTTCACCTTTTCAGAAAAGTTCCTCTTCTTTGAGCTAAATGGCCTGGAAGCGATTGCAGAAGCAGGCTGCAAGGAACGGGCGGAAATTCTCTTCTGCTTCTCGCGCTTCGATCGGCCGGAGCGCCAGCAGGATCTGGAGATCGGCGTCACGTCGCGAACTCTAAGATTGGGGTGCACCCCGATTGTCAATCTTTTCGCGCAGACCGCCGAACCGATTCTCGTGACGCACACGAAACACGAATATCCGATCATTCCGGACGTGCGGCATCAGGAAACAACGGAAATTTTTTCGATTGATGATGTGATGGTCTCGAACACAAGCCGTCGCGAAAGCATCGAGATCGACCCACTTTACTCTTATCGTTTTGAAGGGCGAAAGACAACTGGCCGTACCTACTGGCACGCGGTGCGTCGCTCCAACGTTCTGGGCGAGCGAGAGCCCTCTACCATGCACATTTCTCTGGTCGACGTAGATGGGCTGGTTACGCATCCGGATGCGGAGGTATTGACCGTTCGTACGACCTGCTCGAATTTCGACCTGCCATCACGGCTCCCGTTCGGCCTTGAAGAAGGAGACTTCTCGGCAGAAGACTTTCCAGCGGTGCAAAAGGTCGCCGCATTGCGCCGCCCTACTCCCAGTTACGACCCGCCGGATGAGAAAGGTCAGTTATGGCGGCTCGTTTCCCAGCTTTCGTTGAATTATCTTTCCCTTGTCGAAGAAGGGGTCGCGGCGTTGCAGGAGATTCTGCGATTGCATAACTTCACCGATTCGTCGTACCTCGAAAATCAAATAGGCGGCATCACGGCGTTGTCCTCGCGGCCGCATTTCGCCATTATGCAGTCTGGCTTTGGGAATATTCCGGCGCGAGGCACACGGTTGGAGATGGACTTTGACGAGCGGCAGTTTGTCGGCGGAGGCGTTTATCTCTTCGCAAATGTGCTCGACCGTTTTCTGGGTTCATACACGTCAATCAATAGCTTTTGTCAGTTGGCAGCGCGCACAAATCAAAGAAAGGAGATGCTCGGCGAATGGCCACCCAGAGCAGGGAACAAGCCCCTCATCTGAATACCGACCTGAAAGTGAACCCTATATTTCAGCTCCTGCAGGAATTGCTGGAGCGCGATCCATACAGCGTTCAGTTCTTCCAGGCAGTTCGTTTGCTCGAGCGTCTCTATCCGGAACGGCGTCCGGTGGGTCTATTTGTGTCTCCCAGCTCCGAAGTTGTTCGGTTTTCGTCAGTGCCGACGTTTTCTTTTCCTGCGAGCGAGATTCAAGATTTGCAAAGGGAGAAAGACGGCCAGCTGAAGTTGTCGGTCAATTTCATGGGCCTCAGCGCTGCGGTGGGAGCAATGCCCCATGTCTACACTGACTTTCTGCTGGAACGGGCCAGGGCAAAGGATCGTGGCCCCGCAGATTTCTTCGACCTTTTCAATCACCGGATCGTTTCTCTCTTTTATCGAGCCTGGCAAAAATACCGCTTCTATGTTGCGTACGAACGCACAGGCGCAGGCGACGATGTCATCAGCACAAGACTGCTCGATTTGATCGGACTGGGCACAAAGGGCCTTGGCCACCGCATGGATATTGCCGATGAAGCCTGTCTCTACTACGCGGGACTTCTATCGCAGCGCCGTCCAACTGCTCAGGGCTTGAAACAGTTGCTCGAAGACTATTTCGGAGTTCCAGTGCAGATTCTCCAGTTCACCGGCACATGGAACAGGCTCCCTCCGGAGAACCAGTCGTTTCTCCGCGACGTTGGAGCTTACTGTGAACGTCTCGGAATGGGCACGATTGTCGGCGACGAAGTATGGGATCAGCACGGCACTGTCACGATTCGTCTTGGCCCTATGAATTTCGAGCGCTATCAACAGTTTTTGCCGGGAGCCGAGGCGCATCGTGAACTGCGATCGTGGCTGCGTTTCTACGCCAATCGCGAATTTGATTTTATAGTTCAGCTCGTGCTCGAACGCGAAGAGACACCCGGAATGGAATTGGGCGTCATGGGGCCTGCCGCTTCGCGGCTCGGGCTTGTGAGCTGGATCAAGAACCGTCCGCTGCATCGCGATCCGGACGAGGCCACGTACAAATTGTCTTAAAACGTATTCATTTCATCGGGGGAGCAAGAAAGATGAGCCTGAACCTGAAATCGCTAATCAGCAAATTGGATGACGCGGCCCGCAGTGCCTTTGAAGCTGCCGCAGGTCTCTGCATGTCGCGCACGAATTACGAAATCGAAGTGGAGCACTACCTGATGAAGGCGCTCGACAGCTCCGACAATGATATCGCCTTCATCCTGAAGCAATATGGCGTCGATAAGACGCGCCTGACCAATGAGCTGCAACGCAGCCTCGACAGGTTGAAGAGGGGCAATGCGCGCGGCATCGAGTTCAGTCCGTCGCTGGCAAAAATGCTGACGGAAGCATGGACGATCGCAACACTCGACTTCGACGCGAATGAAATTCGCACCGGACATACGCTGCTGGCGCTGCTCTCGAATGATGAACTCGTTCGCCTCATCCGCGATGTCAGCAAAGAGCTGCAGCTGATTCCGGTAGAAACACTGCGCAATGACTACTTCACTGTCACGGCTAAATCGCGCGAAGAACACTCCGCGGCTGGTACGGCGGCTGCCCCCGCTGCCGCTGGTGAAGGCGGAGCGCCAAGGCCGGCAGGCTCAGGCAAGACACAGCACCTCGACCAATACACAGAGAACCTTACGGCTAAAGCAAAGGCTGGCAAGATCGATCCCGTGCTGGGACGCGATGCGGAGATTCGACAGGTAGTCGACATCCTCATGCGGCGACGCCAGAACAATCCGATCCTCACCGGCGAAGCAGGCGTAGGCAAAACAGCTGTCGTCGAAGGCTTTGCACTGCGCGTAAGCCAGGGCGATGTGCCACCGGCGCTGCGTAACGTCCAGGTACACAGCCTGGATCTGGCCCTGCTGCAAGCAGGTGCAGGCGTAAAAGGCGAATTTGAAAACCGCCTAAAAGGCCTCATCAATGAAGTAAAATCCTCGCCTCATCCGATTATTCTTTTCATTGACGAAGCGCATACGATGATCGGAGCCGGCGGGCAGGCTGGGCAGAATGATGCAGCCAATTTGCTGAAACCAGCGCTGGCGCGCGGCGAGCTGCGTACCATCGCTGCGACTACATGGTCGGAGTATAAGAAATTTTTCGAGAAGGATGCGGCCTTAGCGCGGCGCTTCCAGGTTGTGAAGGTCGAAGAACCCAGCGAAGAACAGTGCGCCACCATGCTGCGCGGAATTATCGCCGCGCTCGAAAAGCACCACAGCCTGCGCATTCTCGACGAAGCTGTTACCTCAACCGTGAAACTGTCGCATCGGTATCTGGCTGGACGCCAGCTCCCGGACAAGGCAGTCAGCGTCCTCGATACGGCGTGCGCACGTCTCTCGCTCGGACAAAACACGATCCCGCCGGCAGTCGAAGACGCGTCGCGACGCATCGACGACCTTAAAGTGCAGAAGCAGATTCTCGAACGCGAAACAACCGTAGGCGAAGATCACGCCGAGCGGTTGACCTTGATCGAAGAGCAACTTGCCGCTACGGAAGCGTCTCTGGCAAAGCTGAAAACGCAATGGGAACAGGAGGTCGATCTCGTGAGTCGCATCCGCGTCATGCGAGAGGCACTCGAATCCGGCGCAGAGACAGTCAAGGCCGAAGGCGATGGAAAACCTGAAGTCAAGCCTTCGCTCGAAGCTCTGGAGGCCCTCGAAGACGAACTCGAAAAAGTGCAGGGCGAAAACCCGCTGTTGCATGTCTGCGTTGATGAGCAGATTGTGGGCGAAGTCATCTCGGCGTGGACCGGTATCCCGCTCGGAAAGATGGTGAAAGACGAAATTGCCTCCGTTCTCGAGCTCGATGCGCATCTGAAAAAGCGTGTCATTGGGCAGGATCACGGCCTGGCGGCAATTGCACAGCGCATCATTACCTCACGCGCCAGTCTCGATGATCCGGGCAAGCCGGTCGGCGTCTTCATGCTGGTAGGACCGAGCGGCGTCGGCAAAACTGAGACTGCGCTCGCGCTCTCTGACCTTCTTTACGGAGGAGAGCGCAATCTGATTACGATCAATATGTCGGAGTTTCAGGAGGCGCACACTGTTTCTTCGCTGAAAGGTTCGCCTCCGGGATATGTCGGATACGGCGAGGGTGGTGTGTTAACGGAAGCTGTGCGCCGCCGTCCCTATTCCGTCGTTCTTCTGGACGAAGTGGAAAAGGCTCATCCCGATGTACTCGAGCTTTTCTACCAGGTCTTCGACAAGGGCAATATGGAAGATGGCGAAGGCCGCTCGATCAATTTCAAGAACACGATCATCATTCTCACCAGCAATGCCGCAACCGATACGCTGGCCAAGCTCACCGCTGACAAGGAAACGATGCCGGACAGCGATGGACTTCTGGCCGCAATTAAGCCGGAGCTGAACAAGATATTTAAGCCCGCATTTCTTGGGCGCATGATGGTGATTCCATATTTCCCAGTGCGCGATGAGGCGCTGAAGCAGATCATCCGCCTGAAGATAGCGAAGATTCAACGTCGTACACAGGAGACCCACAAGATCGCACTCACCTATGACGATGCGGTGCTTGAAGAGGTCGCCAAGCGTTGTACGGAAGTCGAGAGCGGCGCGCGCAACGTCGACAACATTCTTACCAATACCATGCTGCCGGAAATTTCACGTGAAATACTGTCGCGCATGGCGGAAGAGAAGTTGACGGAAAGGGTCAAAGTCGGCGTCTCTCCCGAGGGGCATTTTCTTTACGAATGGTAGTCAGGCGCAGGCAACTGTGGCGTGCGCATAGTTGCCTTTCGACTGCATGAAAGTTGTGGCTAACTCGTATGACACCTTTACAGACAGACCGGATTCTTAACTTCACCAGCTCTCTTGGGACGGATGTTCTCTTGCCGGAATTCGTCGCCGGCGGGGAAGGCATCTCCGAGCTTTTTTATTACCAGGTGGAATTGGTTGCGGACGTAAATACAACCATCAACCCCAAGAGCATCATCGGCAGCAAGGTCACTATTGGCATCCTGGCCGACGATAGCGGGAAGCAGCGTTATATCAACGGTATCGTTGCAAGTTTCGAATCTTGCGGCGGAGATGATGAATATAACAACTACAAGGCTTATATCGTCCCCAATATCTGGCTGCTGACACTCAATGTAAACACCCGCGTCTTCCAGGACAAGACGGTCACAGATGTCATCAAGGCCGTCCTTTCCGCTTACAACATCAGCCCCTCCATCCAAACCTCCGGCACCTATACTCCCATGGAGTATTGCACCCAGTACCGCGAGACGGATTTCGCCTTCATCTCGCGGTTGATGGAGCAGCACGGCATTCTGTATTACTTTCAGCACACGGACAGCGATCATACTTTTACGCTGCAGGATACCTCCAGCAAGCTCAGCGCATGCGCTATTCAGGACGCCTTCCGGTATGCTCCCCAAGGTGACCGGAGTGAAGGGTTCTATGACTTTGTTCTGAGCAGTTTGCGCTCGAAAACCAATCTGGTAACGGGAAAATATACCGCATGGGATTACAGCTTCATCCGTTACAAAAGCCTGCCCGATCCATTGTCCGGAATACAGACGGCGGGCCCTTTGGGTTCAAATAGCCACGAGCAATACGATTATGCGGACAGCGCT
>Ga0207146_10271_pt1 | contig 12139 bp, 14 predicted proteins | sample Alteio_BWMinHeat_36_FD_153539 | JGI IMG/M metagenome (GOLD analysis project Ga0207146, IMG submission 153539) | Enriched cells from forest soil in Barre Woods Harvard Forest LTER site, Petersham, Massachusetts, United States -... | ecosystem: Environmental > Terrestrial > Soil > Temperate forest >...
GGCATCGGTCTCGATAAGACGAAGGTCACTCCGGAAAAGGGCTTTATCAAAACAGACGAGTGGATGCAGACTGATGAGCCTGGCATTTACGCAATTGGCGATATCGTTGCTGGATTGCCGCAGTTGGCGCACTCCGGTTCTATGGCGGGTATGGTGGTAGCCGCAAAGATCGCGGGTAAATATGCACGCCCCATCATCCGTCAGCGTGTTCCCGGTTGTACCTATACCGAGCCACAGATCGGCAGCGTAGGCCTTACAGAAGCGCAGGCTAAGGAAAAGGGTCATACCCTGAAGGTCGGCAAGTTCCCGTTCTCCGCCAATTCCAAGGCCTCGATCGTCGATTCGCATGAAGGCTTTGTCAAAGTCGTCAGCGATGCGAAATACGGCGAGATTCTGGGCGTACACATCATTGGTCCGCAAGCCACGGAGCTGATTGCCGAGGCGGTCACGGCCATTGAGCTCGAAGCGACGGTCGACGATATGCTTTATATGATTCACGCGCATCCGACGCTGGCAGAAGCGATGCTGGATGGCTTCGGCAGCGTTGAAGGTCTGGCGATTAACGTATAAACGAGGTTTGAAACGAAGCCCGGCGCCAAACCGGGCTTCCGGCTTTCTGAATGAGATGATTCTCTCTGTCCTTGATCTCGGACGTCTGGACTACGCCACGGGATTGGCGCTCCAAAAAACATTAGTCGAGCTGCGACACCAGCAACGCATCGGCAATGTACTGCTGCTGCTGGAACATCCTCCCGTGTTGACGCTGGGCCGAAACTCCAGCCGCTCAAATATCCTTGCCAGCGATGAGTTTCTGTCCGCGCGCGGCGTAGAGATACATGAGATCAATCGTGGTGGCGATGTAACCTATCACGGCCCCGGACAACTCGTCGGCTATCCCATCTTCGATTTGCGCAGCTTTGATCCGCGCCTCGGCGCTGTCGACTATGTTCGCAAGCTTGAAGAGGTTCTGATCCGCGCTTGCGGGGAGTATGGCGTCCGCACACAACGAATTGGCGGCAGAACGGGCGTGTGGACATCTGCAGGCGGCGCTATTCAGGAGAAGAAAGTTGCCGCGCTCGGCGTGCATATTTCGCGCGGTATCACCTCGCACGGCTTTGCGCTCAACGTGACAACCGATTTGCGCGACTTCAATCTGATCGTTCCCTGCGGCATTGTGGACCGCGAGGTTACGAGTCTTGAACTGGAGATCGACGCGAGTGTTCACGCCATGCCTGATCTGCAAACTGTCATGCACACCGTCTCCCGCTACTTCGGACAGGTTTTTGACCATCAGATACTGTGGTTGGAGTCGCTGGAGGACCTGCTTCCTAACCCTGCGACGAGTCCAGCGCAGGATATTCCGTTGTCGATCCCGGATGAGGTGAAACGCCTGCGGGGTGAGAAGGAATCGCATTTCGCGTAAACTAAACCGTTTGGTCTCGTGCAAGCCCTGGACCGGAACACCGATTTATAATCAACAATTGCGCTTTACCTAAGGTTATTGCAGCACTGCGGAAAGGGAATTCATGCCGACTGACGTAATCATGCCCCAGATGGGCGAGTCGATTTTCGAGGGAACGATCACCAAATGGCTCAAAAAGCCAGGCGAAACCGTGCAACGCGACGAGCCGCTCTTTGAGATTTCGACGGACAAAGTCGATGCTGAGATTCCATCACCTGCGGCAGGCGTTCTCTCTGAGATCAAAATTGCCGAAGGAACCACTGTACAGATCAACACCGTGGTTGGGGTGATTGCCGAATCCGGTGCAGCGGCAGCACCCACTCCAACTGCGCCGCAAGCCGTCCCGAAAGCTGAAGCTGAGGCGGAAGCACCTGCAGCACCGGCTCCATCGCAACCAGCCGCCGGACATGGAACCGATGGACCTGGAACAGATATCGTCATGCCCCAGATGGGAGAGTCAATCTTCGAGGGAACGATCACCAAATGGCTCAAGCAGGTCGGCGACAGCGTACAGCGTGACGAGCCACTCTTTGAAATTTCAACGGACAAAGTAGACGCCGAGATTCCATCGCCTGCTGCAGGCGTTCTTTCGGAGATCAAGGTTCCCGCTGGAACCACCGTACAGATCAACACGGTCGTAGGTGTGATCGGTGGAACCGCTGGAGCAAGTGCAGCCCCCGCAGCGCCAGCCCCGGCACCGACGAAAGCAGAACCACCTGCGGCTGTGCCACAGGAGCCGGCAGCCAGCGTTGGTGAGAACGTGCGCTCCTCTCCGCTGGTGCGCAAAATCGCCAAAGACAACAATCTCGATCTGACCCAGGTTTCAGGAACTGGCGCAGGCGGCCGCATCACGAAGACAGACGTAACCAGTTTCCTTGAGAAGCACAGCGCCGGAACGGGCGCGCCAGTGGCTGCTCCAGCACCACAGCCTGCCGCTGTGTCAGCCAAGCCAGCAATACCGGCCGCCCCTACGACGCCGGCACTTCCAGGCGAACTGGTGCCGCTCTCCAGAATGCGCTCGATCATTGCACAGCGCATGGTCGATTCCAAACATACAAACGCCCACGTACACACGGTCTTCAAAATCGACTTCACGCGCATCGTCAAAATGCGCGAGAAAGAGAAGTCGAAGTACGAGCAACGCAATGGTGTAAAGCTCACCTACATGCCGTTCATCTCTCGGGCTGTGATCGCGACGTTGCGCAAGATGCCGATTGTCAATGCATCCATGGAAGGCGACGCGATCCGGTATCACAAAAACATCAACCTAGGCATTGCCGTCGCACTCGATTGGGGTTTGATCGTCCCGGTCATCAAGCAGGCAGAGGAACGCAGCTTCGTGGGAGTGGCCAGGGCCATTGCAGATCTGGCAGAGCGCGCGCGCGGGAAGAAGCTGAAGCCGGACGAGGTGGGATCTGGCACATTCACGATTACAAATCCGGGAATCTTCGGAGAGCAGTTCGGAACGCCGATCATCAATCAGCCGGAGAGCGCCATTCTTGGCGTAGGCGGGCTCTTCAAGGAGCCTGCGGTCATCACCGATGACTCAGGTACAGATTCGATTGCCATTCGCCATATGATTCATTTGACACTCGGCTTCGATCACCGCATCATCGACGGCGCCGATGCAGGTAAGTTCATGGCTGAGGTGAAGAAGTACCTCGAAAACTGGAATGAAGATATCGGCTGATCATTGCGAATCAATCGGCAACAAAAGAAGGCAGGCATAGCACCTGCCTTCTTTGTTTTGGACTCAACCTACAGCAGATCTTTTGCTTGCAACACTCGAGCCACCGCCTCTTCCGGTGTCTCGCCAATCGCGGAAAGGTGCCCCATTTTCCGTCCGGCACGCGGCATGTGCTTCTCATAAAGATGCAGACGTACTCCCGGCACTGCCAGAGCGCGATCAAACCTTGGTTCGTGCTCCAGCCAGAGATCGCCCAACAGATTCGCGATTGCCGCCGGTGTTATCACTGAAACATCGCCCAGAGGCAAATCGCAAACCGCTCGTACGATCTGCTCAAACTGGCTCGTCACACATGAGCGCTCGCTTGCGTGATAGCTGTTATGGGGGCGCGGCGCCAATTCGTTCACCAGCAACAGTCCATCCCGCGTAAGAAACAGCTCGACCGCTAGCACGCCCTCCAACCGCATTTCTTCCGCGATATTTCTCGCGATTTCCTGCGCTCTCGTTTCTAGTTCCGCGGAGATGGAAGAAGGGATAACACTCCACGCCAGAATCTGATGCTCATGGTGATTGGCGGCCGAAGGGTAGCTCTTAAGTTCCCCGCTCGGTGTGCGCGCTACCATCACCGAAATTTCTTTCTCGAGATCGAGGGCCTTTTCGGCTATAGACGGAAGCTGGCCGAGCAGGCGCCATGCATCTCGACTCTCACCTTCAGCAGAGGCCGCGACCTCGTCAAAGCCAATCTTTACCTGGCTGCGGCCATCATAGCCGCCCCGCGCACTTTTCACGAAGCAGCGGCCGCCGAGCGCAGACAGGGCCTCAATCAGATCAGTCTCGGAGTAGATCGTACGGAAATCCCCAACCGGGAAACCGTGCTCAGCCAGCCACGTCTTTTGCAGGATCCGGTCCTGAATAATCCGCATCATGGTCTTGCCGGGACGCACGGGAGCATATTTCTCTGCTGCTTCGAGGCTGGCGATTGCGATCTGCTCAATCTCCAACGTGACGACATCGCAACCGCGTGCCAGATCGGCAGCGGCGCGCGCATCATCCCATCCCCCCTCAAAACATGCGTCGACAACAAACCGTGCCGGACAGGACGGATCGGGATCCATCACCTGAATGCGATAACCAAGCGACCGTGCAGCCATAGCCGTCATGCGGCCCAGCTGTCCGCCGCCCAGGATGCCAATCGTTGCGCCGGGAAGAATCGCGCTCACTGTGGCAGTTCCTCGGCAAGCACTTCTTCCTTGCGCGATTCACGCCATGCGCGCAACCGCTCGCGCAAGCTGGTATCGGTGGTGGCAAGAATCTCAGCCGCGAATAGCGCAGCATTGGCTGCTCCCGGTTTCCCGATAGCGAGTGTGCCTACTGGCACGCCCTTCGGCATTTGCACAATCGAAAGTAGCGAGTCGATGCCATTCAGCATCGTTGCCGGAACAGGCACGCCAAGCACTGGAACAAGCGTCTTCGCAGCGAGCATGCCAGGCAGGTGTGCTGCACCACCGGCACCGGCGATAATCACGCGCAACCCGCGCGACTCTGCCTGCGCGGCATAGGTAAAAAGCCAATCGGGAGTGCGATGGGCAGAAACCACTCGCACTTCATAGGGGATAGAGAATTCTTTCAGCATGTCGACGGCAGCCTTCAGCACCTCATAATCGGTCTTGCTGCCCATCACCACGCCGACAAGCGGGGCGTGCTCCATGCATGTGATTATAGTGCCCAGACCGCATGGAACCAGAACCGCCCAGCTCGTCTGGACGACTAGGCTTATATTTCAGACTAGAGTTTGATGCCGATGGACCCCGAAAACAGCACGATCGCAGGCCAGACGGTCTTCAGGTCCTGGATTGTGGCGGCATCCAACGAAAAATTTAAGGGATTCGCTACGACCCCACTGACATCGCCAAGCGTTTTCGCCACAGTGCCCAGTAAGACCCCCAGCCCCGCAACCACATCAGGTTCAACCTTGCTGTTGGCAACTTTTGCGCCGCTCACAAACTTGAGAAGGTCTTCTGCTGCTACCTCTGCGCCGTGTCCAATGCCAAGTAGTATGTTTGCCATTACTCGTTCTCCTTATCTGTGATGTTTCTTTCATGCTGTTCTGGCGAATGACTGGGAGACGCAGGTCCAAGAACCCTGTCCAGATTTGCCGCCAGAAGGTGGGTGAAACGATAGAGCCAGCCATAAAAACGGCTGCCTTCTGCTTCGGGGGGATCCATTGCGCTCACTGCGGCAGAGAAGATCCAAAGCATCCCGGCGCCCGTCCAGAAAGACGGTATGGTCCCAGTCGCCCAGATGCCCGTGGCCAAGATGGTCATAATTTGTCCGCTTTCATTGCTCGGCAAAGACAGCTTGTCTTAACGGCAAGATGGCATGATGCGCCGCATTCCTGAAAAGTAGCCGCTTGTTTAAAGCGGCACGTTGACGAAGATTGCGCTTGAGAATCGCGAGTAGTTCGGTGGTGCGGAGCCGTCATACATGCGAATGTAGTACTGCTCGATCGCAGCCTGGCGTGGAATGACGAAGTTGCTCACCGGACTTCGCAGCACGAGGTCAGAATCAGTGCCTGGCCCAAACGACCAGTCGCGACGGCGCACCTCAAAGCCGCCTCCTGAAGGAGGTGTTAGCCCCGCATTCACTTGGATTGCGGTTGAACTAATCGACGAAGCGACCAAAGTCAGTAGTAGATTGGTCAAAGGCTCCGCCGTTTGCGGTTGCTGCGGTAGCCACGTATCCGCCGGTACAGTTGAAGATGTTTTTATCGCGAGAGCATCCGCCCAATCGTTGGCAAATTGAATGGTGTATTTGTTTAACTGCGGCGATGAGCAGGCCACCTCAATCTGCACGCTGCGCACGACCAGATTCGCGGTAATATCTGCCGAGGCAGTTGAGACGGCCAGCATATCCCCAGGCCAGATATCTCCAAGTGTCTCGAAATTCCAGCCTGTATAAGTACCCTTCCACGCTGCCGCCCGGCTTGACGACAAACTAAGCAGCGCAGATGCCGCATTCTCGCAATCTTCCGAGCTCATCGCCTTTGGCGTTGTCACGGTCCCAATCCATCGTGAAGTAGCTGGAAGCTGATTGGAGTTTTGCGAGGAAGGGCTTACCGCATTCGCCTTGCGCGCCACTGCACGGTTATTTGTTCGGTAGGAGATAAATACCTGCTCCCCCATTTGAGGAGTACTAGTCGCGTAAAAGCGAAGTTTACCGGTTCGTTCAACCTTGCAATCGGCTCCCTGGGCAGTAGTGCCGATACGACGCGTCATCATACTTCCGCCCGGCGGAAGGCTCGTTACCCACACTGGGCCTTCCTGCGTTACATCCACGCTGCGGATGGAACAGATCAGGTTCGTGCTATTGAGCAGACCAAAAGTGCTGATAGAAGGCGTAACAGCGAGTGCGCCATCATAAAGCACAACAGGTGTTTGGCTCACCCCGTTCGTCATGTCTTGCACTTCCAGCACAAGGTTCACTCCGCACGGAACGGCTGTACCGCCCCATAGCTCTGTTCCGTCATCGCCCAGCGAATAGTAGGCCTGTAGAACACGCTGCATTTCCTTTCCATACACGCGTGTGCGCAACGTATACATATGACCTGAAATCGGTGAGAATGAGCTCCCCGACGCAACACCGGCAATCAAAGGCGCAATGGTAGTGCTTCCACCTACCTGATTTACTTGAAACCCGGCAACGCAGTCCGCGGTGTTTATATCCCCGGTATACAGGCCGCTCAGTATGCCCTCGCTTCCAGCGCTGAGCAGCACCCCATTCGCTTCAATAACAAGAGACCCGCCAAGCTCCAGATTGCTGATCGCGCACAGCGTCGTTTCCCCATCCAGCCCGTTTCCGCCAACGCAGGTCACCCCATTCGACGTCAGCGAGACATGCGCTCCCGGATCCTGCAATTGCCATACCTGTGGATTGATCGCTGGCGTCTGGAAAAGATCCACCAAGGGTCGCGTCTTGGAAGATGGTGGGAAAAAAGGATCTTCCGTCAAATCAAACAGGACAGTTGTTCCATCACCCGCAAAGACTTCTGTGACATAGGCGGATGGTTCTTCCTCGCCGCACACAGTCACATCATTCGCAAGGGTCTTTACCATCGACGCCTGCAAATTATTGACCTGCAGCGTCCCATCGCTCTCGTTCAATGTATGCACTACATCGCCCACCGGCGCCATACTCACGCTGCCGGATGCAACTCGATAGGTATTGCGCGAACTCGAAGCAAGAAGGCCGGCATTACTTGACCAGCTTTCCGCTGGCTCCGCTGTAAATCGTCCCACGACGCCTGTAGCCTGCGCGGTGTTGAATGTGAAGCGGGTCGGATCCACTGTGTTGGTGAGGGTTTCCAACGTTTGCCCCGCTGGTTGAGCGAAACTGGATGTCATATTCGAAATGCCCTGTATGTCGAGCAGCACATCGTCGCTGATTGCTGAGACCGTGGCCACATACATGGGGCCGGAGAAACCTTCGCCGGCGAGCTCCAGAGCTGGTTCTGTTGCTATATAGCCGGTGAACAGAACCGCTCCGCTATCGTCCGCAATAACTATCCTCGCAAGGCGCAGCGGCACAGGCAGATTCGTGATATTTGGCGCCAGTTTGAAATTGCAAATCGTCGGCTCATTCAACTGGCGCTCAATGCGCAGCGGCACGCCGGGAATGACAGCGCCTGTGTAGTCTAAAGCTCCATTACCGTCGAGATTGTCGATCGTTACATTCACTTGATCTCCTTGGAGAACTACAACGGCGTTACGCCACTAGGAAGAAAGCTGCGGAAGCAAACCACCTGTTCGCCATCATTGCTGTCCGCCACTGGAAGCGCTCGAAAGCTCGCATTGAGTGCGATGCGTTCAAGCGGGGACACGAGTGTGTCCATCGTTTCCGCAGAGCCTTGCATTGCTTGCAGCCGGGGATAGTGGAAGATCACACGCTCACCTTGCTCGCCCGGCATGACAAATAAAGCCGACCACTCCTGGAAGAAACTGCCACCCTCTCTATCGACGAAGCCCAAAATAGGCTGTACCTTCATACTGGTAGCTGGCCCCCCCGCGATCAGTGGCTGAGCAAGCTGCAATCCGCTTGTGCTTACTGCAGAAACACGCGCGACATTAAATGTCACACGGCGAATGTAGTCGGGATCATTATTGATTGCGGCAGCGCTTCGAACATATGCGGCCGATACCCCGCTGCCCACAAATCCAGTTTGACCTGCATAATCTGCGTCTATCGCCACCATGCAGCCTGTCGAGAATTGCGTCGTATCGGCCGCATTCAGCACAATGGATGTTGCAGTTGACCCCGCCTGCACGCTGACGGCTGCGATTCCTTTCGCGCCAGACCCATTCGCCGTACTTCCGCTGGCAGGCTGAATAAGATTCATGTGCTGTGATCCAGCGGCCAGCGCCATCGTCAATTTATTCCATACCTTAAACCGGAATGAAACCGTCGCGCCTGTTGTCTCACGCACCTGATATTGAGCGACACCGGGAACGCCGCTGCTCAGCGCGCCAATGGTGCTCGTAGACTTGCGCAAAAAGTTCTCGATCCACCCCAGATCGATCCAGGGAGACGGTGGAGCGTTAAGCGAAAACTGCCCTATCTGTGATGGGTCGAAGATCGATGGAAGCTGATTCACTCGATCGACAGGAGCAAAGAACGCGCGCACGCACCGACTGACAATCGGAAGAGCTGCATAATTTGTAACCGTAGCAGTGCTCATTGTTCACCTTGCTCTTGAAATGCAAAGACCGATACTTTGGCCAGCCGTGTTATTCGGTCGCGCAAAGTAGTAGCAGGTCCAAATTGAGGCTCTGTCCAAAACACTCGTGTCTCCATTGCGACTGCGGGGTTTTGCGTGTAGTTCATTTTTTTAGCGCAATTTGGGCTGAGGATTGCCAGCAGCTCTGCATCCATCTCTGCCAGCGCGCGCCCCCGATCTAGACCCGCGTTGGTTTGCGTGCCGCTTGTTGTGTAGTGGATCTCACAACCCATCTCTGCTAGGACGGATGGCAATTGTGTGTCTGTCGCAAGCCCCGTCCAGCGCAGCACGAAGGCATCGGCCGGTATTTGTGGAACGACAGCTTCTGCTTCCTCCACGAGAATTCCTGGTCTTTGCAGGCCGCGCAGAATGATGACACGCTGAGGATTCAGTGCGGCCAGCCGGTTACGCAGTGTCACGTAGAAAGTATCTTTCGCATTTTCCATAGGCGCCTTTTAGAGGGTTATAGAGCCGGTTGTTGCAGAGCATGTGATTCTCGTAACAGAAGTCGATACAAATAGATTTGCCCAAGCGCCTCTGAAATGGAACGCGATTCAATCAGGAACTGCGATCCGTTAATCTCGACCCCGGCAGCCGTGTCAAACAATGCGTCCGCTGAGGCCAGTTGCAATGCGCTCACCTGTTGCTGCACCGCAGAAGCCGAAACCAGAAGCTCGTACTGCGAGAGTTGATCTTCCTGCATCGCGACCCGGATTTTGCGGAAGATTGCGGGAGACAGCGGCAATTGCTGAAAGTTAGGGGCATTTACGCCTACCTGGCCTGCGTCAGTGCTGTCGCCGATGAGCGGTGCCACAAGTAGCGACACAACCATCCCTCCACCTGCGCGCAACAATGCGTCCGCCATTAGCAAGGGACTGTTGTTAGGATTTCGTACGCTAAGATCGACGCTCATCATTTTACCCCAACCGGTTTGCGACCCATGGCTTCAATAAGCTCTGCACAGTGCCGTCAAGAAGTGTGTTAGAAAAATATTGCATTTGCAGTGTGTCGATCTTGCTGCTCTTCACATTCAATCCCGGAGTCGCCTGCGCGTTTTTCACGATCAGCGCACAGGCTGCCATCACAGAATCGGGAATCGTGCTGAGCCCTGCTGTATAGGTCACCTGCACTTCGTTATAAGGAAGCCCAAGTACGTTCATCGGGAAAATCAGCTCTCCCGTCTCCGGAACAAGATCAACCGTGGATGGGTCCAATTGTGTCCATGCTCCCGGCAAAGCGAACGCCCACGCAACTTCTTCCTGCATTGGATAAATCATTTGTCCGCGCCGCGGACGCGCATAGCGTGCCTGAATGTTTACGAATGGCGACGTAGCAGGAGCGATCGAGGTAAGTGGCAGATAACTCAACTGCACCGTCTGCGATCCGGTAGTAAGCCTGAGCCGCTCCATATATTGTGTGGGATTCAGGCTGAGCCGCCGGCAGTGGCTATCGATCAACGCGGACGCGACAGTAATCCAGTCGTCCGTGGTATCCGATGCAAGCCCAAAGTCCTCATAATTAGTCGGTTGCAAATATCCCATCGTCATCTCCGCGTCAGTTGGGTATGCTTCCTGGTCCTGAAAAAGGCAAGGCTGGTCTCGCTGCAAAGACCAGCCCTGTGACTGCTTACACATCCTTCAAGAGCTACAGACTAGCGATCGACCAGTACCTGGTAGTGCGCGTAGTTCGCGCCCTTCACCACCACGCCGCCGAACTTCACCACAACATACTGTGAAGCCAGCGATCCAGGTACGCCAAGTTGAAAGACACGCGGCGTTGGATCACTCAGCCAGTGATACTCGATCATGTCTTCCGTCACGATGTATGCCGGAAGCACAGCCGAGCCGGAGCCAGGAGTTCCCGTATAGCTCAATGCCCAGTCCGGAATCAGCGGTAGATCACCAGCCTGTGTCGAGAGCGTCTTTACCGTGAAACCCGCATTGATCTCTCGTGTGTTCAGAACGACATTAAAGTCCGTCTTCATCTCACGGTCGATAAGATCCAGCAGCACCGGGTTGGCATAGATGGCAGTTGGACGGACAGCATAGCTGCTGCTCGCCACCATCTGTGCAACGGTCGATTTGAGACCGTCGACAATGCTGGACGACATACCGATCGTCGTCGTATTTCCGCCTGCAGCAATCTGCGAGGAGACACCATAGTATTGCGGCGAAGCCGGAGTGCTCAAAGAACTGTCATTGCCGTTCCACAGTGCAATGTCATGCGAAAGAAGGACGCCTTCCACCGTATCGACCAGGTCTTTTGCCTGCAGATAAGCAAATTGTTTCTGCTGCGTACCCAGTTCAATATCGAACAGGTTGTAATTCAACTGAGCCACAATGGCCTTGAGCGGCACGCTGCGCTCCACGCGCGTTGGGCTGACGATCGGCGCAACAATGTTGCGTGGATCGACAAAGCCGGCCGTACCCGGGGTCGGGATCGCAGTTTCTTCAAAGAAGCGCGACGGATGGCCAGTCGCCGGAACCTGCTTGATGCGCTGACCGAAGATGCCCCGGCGGCGAACGATGTCGGTGATCTCGGTCTGGTAAAACGGCACTTCAATGGCGCCAGGCCCGATATAATCCGCAGCTGCATGAATGTCGTAGAAATTCGCGTTCATTCGATTCTTTCTGCCTGATAACAGGCGGATGAGACTTCCATTTGTATTGGCAGCGAGAGTTGCGTAGCAGCGACCGTCTTACTGCGTCAGCATCCCGGCGCGCAACAGTTGTGCCTTCACGGCAATGCGCTGTTCCAGGCTCAAACCCGTGAGAGCAGCATCCAGCGCTCCAGCCTGAATAGAATCCAGAGTTGATAGTCCCTGCTTTGCCAGCAACTGCGTCGTCGAAGCCGGAAGTGTCTGTCGCGCCGCTATAGAGCGGCTTCCCGGTGCCCGCAATTCCGCAATCTGTTGCTCCGCAGCTTCCAGCTTCTGCAGCAACTCGCGTTCGCGTTGCAGTAATTCGCTCTGGTTTTCTACTGCGGCCGTCATCTTCTCAACAGCTCCTGCCGCAACAGGCTCGCGTTGTTCGAGCCATGCCACAGTCCGTTCCAGTAGGCTCGCTGCGGAGCTGAGGCGATCAATGCTTTCTCCCAACGAGGCAAAAATGCTATCCGTTTCCATTAAGCTTCCTTCCTTCTTTGTATTTGCCAAAAGGCTGTTTCTCAAAACGCCGCGCGGAGCCTGCCGCAAGTTTCGCCGCAGTCTCCGTGCGCTGCG
>Ga0207146_10292_pt1 | contig 12111 bp, 9 predicted proteins | sample Alteio_BWMinHeat_36_FD_153539 | JGI IMG/M metagenome (GOLD analysis project Ga0207146, IMG submission 153539) | Enriched cells from forest soil in Barre Woods Harvard Forest LTER site, Petersham, Massachusetts, United States -... | ecosystem: Environmental > Terrestrial > Soil > Temperate forest >...
ACTGCAAAAGAAGCTGTCACCAGGTTCATGGATCTTGCTCTCGAGGCACTATGTTAGCGGCGTTAAGCTATAAAATGGGGCACTGGCCGGTCAAAACTGTCAGTTGCGCTGTGGCGGCAAGAGAATTGTTGCCTAGATCGGTGTGAAGAGCGCCGATAGGCAAGGTATTGGTAAACGTGCCTGCTTGCGAAACAATTACTTTAACTCTGACTACACATGATCCAACGGGTGGTATTGCGCCACCTGTTAACGTCACTTTCGAACTACCTGTCACGGCTGTAACTGTGCCGCCGCATGTGCTGCTCGCACCCACCACTTTTACTGCACTCGGCAAGTTATCAATCAGTGGCGTGGTCAAGTTTGCGGGCGCGCTATTCGTGTTAGTTAAGGTGATAACGAGCGTCGAAACCCCGCATTGCCGGATGGTGCTTGGACTGAACGCTTTGGTTAGTGTTGGAGGGCTGGCACAGACAGCGTCCGGCGCAAGCCCCAAAAGCCAGGGGTTGAAATTGGCAGCCACCAGAGTGCCTTCTGCAACGTCGCCGGTCCCCCCCGGGTTAAGCGTTGGATTTGTAGGCCCCGTGGCACTGCCCCACCAATTGCAGATGGCATAATTGATCGGGCCTACCGGCGCGTCGTCGACGTGAAGGCCTGCGACCGCAAAACCAAAAATATTGTTCAAATGAATGGCCACGTTGGTATTTGGGGGATTGGGGTTTGGTGGGTCGGTAAGAAAGGCTCGCAGATGAATCCCGTATTTTGCTCCTGTTTCGACGTTGTTGCGCAGAATAGAAACATTGCTCGCACCGCCAAACAAGGAAATGCCTGCACTCGATCCGTGGTCAGTCGGAGCGGGCAAGTTCGTGATCGTATTGTCAGTGATCGTCAAGTTTGATGTATTAAAAAAATACACCCCGCGACCGCAGTTGTTGATGACGTTGTTGGTGACCGTAATGTTGGAGTCGGTTTTAGTCAGGTCCGTGTTATTGAAACCAACGCCGCCATTGTCATTGTTCACGAACAGATTCTCGTTGATCAGAACATTAGAAACGGCGCCGCTCGTAAATTGATCTGTGTAGATGCCAGTCCCAGCAGCTCCACCTGGTCGATTGTTGTTTTGAAACAGATTGTGCTGAACAAGACACTGCGTCGTGCCGAGGTTTGATATGCCTAAGCCAACAATGTTGAGTTGGAAGATGTTGTTGATGACCTGAGTTCCGTCTTTCCCAGGGTTTATCCAAAGGCCATAGCCAGTGAAAGCCGAAATCTGGCTGTCCTGAATCGTCAAGCCATCAAAGACGCAGTTGTTCGCGCCGACGGAAATCCCTTGGGTGTTGCTCAAGACAGACTCTGCGCCCGAACGAGTTCTCGCATCTACGCCAGCTTGGGCGCCCAGAAAGGTCAGAGTCTTGGTGACACTAATTAGCCCAGTAACCGAATACGTACCTGCCGCAATGTTAATGGTATCTCCGGCGGAGGCCTGATCGTGAGCATGCTGAACCGTGAGACAGGGGCTAAGCAAGACCGAACAATCATTGAGGGTGTCCGAGCCGGTCGTGGCAACGTATCTATTTGTTGCATTGGCGGCGCCAGCCAAAAAAATAGCGGCCATGAAAATCGGTTTGAAGTCCATCGTCCCCCCAAAGCATCTAAATCAGTTCCCGTCAGCGGTAGCGGTGGCTAGTTGCAAGCCCCCGCTTGGCAAGCCCCGCCGCAACATACCGGTGTATTGGGGTCGCATACGTTGGCACAGCGGCCACAATTGCGGTTATCTGTATCAAAGTTGCGGCATGCACCATTGCAGCAGGTTTCACCGACGCTACACCCGAGGCCGCATGCACCACAGTTGCTGTTGCTCGTGGAAAGATTGACGCAGAACGGGTCATCTCCGTCGCCATCAGTACAAGCGGTCGTGCAGCTCGACACAGCGGGGTTACAATCGTCAACCGGAATAAGATGCGCGCATACGCCCTGGTGACATTCATCGATGGTACAGCTAAGTCCATCGTCAGGACATGGCGTTCCGTCACTCGCATTCGCAAATATGCATCCCTCGGCAGGATCACACTCAACAAAAGGTTCGCATGTTGTACCGGCACCGCAGTTGACCGGGGTTTTGACAACCATCCCATTTTCACACATGGCGCTACTGAAGCAAAGCTCATCTATCACGACGTTGGTACCGTTAGGGAGAGCGACATGTGAGCATGTGCCGACTGTCGCTTGGTCTATGAAGGAGCAACTGTCGCTGGTGCAGGGATTATTGTCATTGCAGTTTACTGCTGCGTTGTCCGCAGTGCATTCTGTGCATCCATCAATAGCCTGATGCACACAGCCCGTTGCTTCATCGCACGAATCTGTTGTGCATGGGTTGCCATCATCGCAGCTGATCGTTGTGTGAACACAGACGTGGGTTTCGAGGCTGCACGCATCCGTGGTGCATTGGTTGTTGTCGCGACAATCATCGTCACAATCGCAGACATCACGATTTTTATCATCGTCGTGGTCGTCACAATCATCATCATCGCCATCGTCATCGTCTGGGTAAGACGGTTTGTCATCTCCGTCGTGAGGATAGCTCGGCTTGTGGTGCGGATACCCTGGCTCTTCATCCCTGCGATCGTCTGTGTCGTCATCGATGTCATCGTCTATACTGTCATCGAGTCGGCATGGGCCTCTGAAAAAGTCGCCATCAAATTCATGTCGCTTAAACCTGCCTCGACGAAAGTCTTCTCGCTCGCGTCCATCAAAACGGTGGCGCGGATTGCGTCGACGGAATTCATCCTCATCATCGAAGCACCGGTCTTTATCAAGACGCCTGAAGTCATCCTCGTCGATCAATAAATGTCTTAAATCGTCTGAGTCTCGTCCTGCAAAACAAAGCTCGATTTCCACAACAACGACGGGTTCTATCACGGGCTCTATAATTGGTTCCACGATAACTGGGTCGATATCGCGGTCACCAATGAAGGGCCGATCAAAAACGTCGCTTGGGCGATCCCATCCACCCCATCGCGCCAATGCGCCGCGGTACCCCCAGATCTCCATCTCATAGGGGCGAAGAAAACGGCAAGCTCCAAGTCGATCATAATAGCGACGCTCACAGGCATCCCTTAGAGGGCCGAAATCACTGTTTTGGATAGCAAACAAGTCGTTTGGTGTTATCGAATAGCAATTGCCTCTCGGATGACATCGGTTATGCCTTTGAATAATTGCTAGAATAGTGGCGGCCACTTCGTTGCTCTGACCGGCACTCTCATCGGCTTCGGCCGGTGTGCTGGCGTGATTGTCGCCCGCTTCAGCAGGCACACTCGGCCCGACTGGCACAGTTGGAAGCGCTGGCAATGACCGAGCGGGTGGAGCCGGCCACCAAGGAGGGGTACCATACTGCAAGGAGCCCTCGGCCGCTGCCCTGCTTTTCGGTGCCGCTGCATCGCATGCAGTGCCCATGAATGGCAGGGCAACCAACGCGGCAATCGCGCAAATGGTTGTTTTTATGGTATAAGTATTCACTGGCACTCCTTCGGAGCGCAAAAAAAATTGTGGCTATGGCTACCTAACAATCCGGTGAAAGGTTCGCCAATTGGCTGCAGATCCCCCACCCGAAGTACATGTGTCCAAAAATGCGAGCGCCCTCGCCTCCCAAATCACATGGGAAGCAAGGGCGCTGCAGTTTTGGTATAAGGGTCGAAACCCGAAAAAGGCCTTATTCGCCTGGATTTGTGATGATGCTTAGAACTGCTTCAGCTGAGGCTGTATTGCTGCCCAGTGTGGTCTGCAATGCGCCAGCCGCAATCGTGTTGACGTGATCACCGACCACGCTGCTGGTTACGCGTACGCTGACTTTGCATGATCCCATGGCCGGGATGATTCCGCCTGTCAACGTAAGGGTCGAGCCGCCAACCGGCGCGCTTGTAGTTCCACCACAGGTGTTGCTGTCACTGCCAAAAACCGTCACGCCAGCGGGCAGAGTGTCGACCAGCGGCGCGGTCAAGATCGCCGGCGATGATGATGTGTTTTTCAGCGTGATCATCAAATAGGACTTGTGCCCCGCAAACATTTCGTCAGGGTTGAAGCGTTTGCTCACGGTTGGCGGGGTTACAGTAGGGCAAGCGCCGAACGGACTCACCGACCAGGGGAAGAAGTTCGCCAAAATGACGCTGCCAGCAATGGAATCTCCTGTTCCGGCTGGGTTCAGAGTTGCGTTGAATGGACCGGTTGCGCTACCCCACCAGTTGCAGGTTGCGTAATCAACCGGGCCCGTTGCAGGTGCATCATCGACTAACATGCCGTCGATTGCAAAGTTCAGGATGTTGTTCGTGTGAATCAAAATGTTGTCATTTGTGGCTGGCGGAATCACCGAGCGAACGCGAATTCCGTAGCCGGGGCCCGTTTGAAATGCATTTCCTGTCACAGTGAAGTTGCTCACGCCACCGTCAATGGCAAGACCTGTGCTCGTGCCGCCATCGGTCGGAACGGTGAGGTTGCTGACGGTGTTGTTTTCGAAGGTTGAGGAGGTGGTGGCAAAAACGTACATGCCGCGACCGCAGCTATCGATGACGTTGTTGCTGATCGTGAGGTTGTTGTCGAGATTCGTGGTGTCGGTGCTGCTAAGCCCAATGCCTGCATTTTCATTGTTGAGGAAGTTGTTGGAGTCGATAAGAACGTTGGAGACCTGTCCACCCACGAATTGATCGGTGTAGATACCAGTTCCCGACGCGCCGCCGGCCAGATTGTTGTTTTGAAAGACGTTGTGCTGGATAACCGCTTGCGTCGTGCCAAGATTGGACAAGCCTAAACCAACAATGTTGTTTTGGATGATGTTGTTAACGATTTGGGTGCCGTCCATACCGGGATTAATCCACACGCCATAACCCGTGAATGCGGCAACGCTGCTGTCTTGAATGGTGAAACCATCGAAGACAACGCCGCTGGCTGCAACAGAGATACCCTGGGTGTTGCTAAGCACAGACTCCGCACCACTGCGTGTGCGCGCGTCCACACCTGCCTGGGCACCCAAGATGGTAAGCGTCTTGTTAATCGTCACCAAACCTGAGACCGTGTAAGTACCTGCAGCTGCGTGAATGGTGTCGCCCGACGAGCTCTGATCGTTCGCGTTTTGCAGTGTTGCGCAAGGGCTGGCTAAAACAGAGCAGTCGTTGGAGACGTCTGACCCAGCTGGATCAATGTACCTGTCGGTCGCGAGCAGCGACCCGCTAACTGAAAGCAGCGAGAGCAATAAGATGTTACCTGGTTTGGTTAAACGCATGAAACCCCCTACGTGTTGTACGTTTCACAAATCGTATCCGCGGGGCTCATGCAAATGCAAATTTGACTGCTGTATTTTAAAATTATGGCGATACGAACGCATTGCGCACCGGCAAGACGGCCAGCATAACAATTAGAGATACGTGATCAACAGCAATAAAAACGACGCCAGTTGCGTTTCAGTTGTGCCTTGCCTCAATCATCAGCGAGGGAATTGATGTCGCAAAAATCCTTTTTTTTGGTACGCGAATTCGCATTGTTCCTTGTTCTGCTATTCCCAGCATCCGCAATCCAGGCCAAAAAGGCTGGCGAAGAAATAACGGCCGGTGAAGCAAAAACAGCCGGCGAGGAAAAAACATTCGGCGAAGAAAAGAAAAACGATACCGCATCGATTATGGACGCATTGCGGCGGGCCGACCCAAATTATGTGCGAAGCCGGCCGCTGACCGAAGCTGAGCTCTATGGCGATGGTTGGAAGGAGGAGGCGCGTCGCATAGACGAGGCCATGGCGGCCGGGTCCGATTCGGATGACGACGACGAACCTACTCTTGAAGCTCCCGCGCCCGAATCCAAAACCGCCCAGCCGATACCCGTGTTATCGACCAGCGACTCCCCATTTCGCGTCTCTCGCAATTTTCGTTTGGACTTCAAAAGGTCATCGCTCCTACCCTTAATACGCAATATCCCGGGAGCCACGATCAGCACCTGCCGGCACATTGCAGATGGAGCCGTGATCACGGTCAAGTCAAGCAAGATCGGCGCCGGGACAGACAGTAAAGATAGTCAAGATCCAATTTGGGAATACGACCTTTTTCAAGTTCTTCGCGGCACCCCCGGATTGGTTCAATATTTTGGCCGCTATGAACACGAAGCCCGAGTTTGGGCAATATTTGAATGGTCGATTCCGTTGGCTTCGCTGCTTTCTGAAAAAACATTTTTCCGCCCATCAGCGGCGCGAATTCTACTGCACAAGATCGGCACCGCCGTTCAGAATTTGCACAAGCGCGGTGTAGCTCACCTGAACATTGAGCCTGAAAATATTTGGATTGCGGCCACAGAGGATACCAAAGTGGCTAATTGGGATGTTCGACTCGCCAATTTGAGCGGCGCGGTTTTGCTGAACGCTAACGGTTCTGGCAAGTGGGGGAAACGTTCTTCTTTGGCATTCGGCTCGCCGCCGTTTCGGGCACCTGAACTTAATAAACCTGGTGATACCATCGCTAAGACCAATCTGCGTAAGGCGGACGCCTATTCGCTTGGCATTGTCCTGCGGATGCTGCTGACTGGCACGCGGCTTAGCAAAATACCGAACGGGGACTCATGCGCCACCAACGTTATCGCGGGGTTAACACACCCACTTCCTGAACATCGCTGGACCATTGGCCAAGCGCTCGCCTATAAAAATACGCGGTCACCACTTACATCGGACAACTGCCATCGCATGACGAAGAAGACGGCGGTTTCGCCTTCTTGTCCTTGAGAACCAGCCCAGCAAAATGATTTTTGCATTTGCTCCCGTCCTTGCTAAGCCCCCGTTCACAGTCGGCGGCGTACGCTGCAATCACGTTGGCAACGGGTCCGCCTTTCTCAAAACCTTTGAGAACATCGGCTACAGCGTTGGCTCGTTTCGCATTGCGGCCAGAAAACCCGTCCTCAAGCTCAAATGCGATGGCGTAATATTCTTTGGTGAGCTGCGCAACATGCCGCTCGTTTGCGGCCGAAACCTTTGCTGCAGCAGCGAGGTCCGTCACAATCCACTGCAACTTGGTGGCGCGGCCCTTTGCAAAAACGCGGGCTTTCTCGGACCATTTCAGTGCTGCTGCCTGGTTGCCAGCCTTCTCTTCGAGGCCGGCGTGAGCCGACGCGTAATACCAAGGGGTATCAGTGACCTCAAACTCTTTATCGAGAAGCTTGCGTGCGGCATCGAACTCGCCAACGCTTCCAAGCAAGCTTGCTGCCCAAGACAACACCGATTTCCGTTGATAGGGCGTCGACGCGCGCGCGTCAGCCTTTGCCGCTGCCGCAACAATTTGGTCGCGAACTGCGGCATCGACAGGGCCTTTGGGGTGCTCAAACTGGTTAAAAGCAAGAGCCGGGTATGCGGCCGACAGCCGGTTCGCGACCGACAACGTCTCGTCAGCCTCAAGCACTGCTGCCGCGGCAAGCCAACGCGCTTTTAGCGCATTGTATTCGATGCCACTTGGCGTTCGGTGAAGCCAAGGAATGATATTTTTCATGCTCGGCGAAATGATGGTGGCGCGGGCCGCATGGATTGCTTCAAGGCCCGCAAAGATTCGGTCGAGATAGACCTGGGCGTCGATCTTTCTGCCGTTTGCAGCAGCAGCGTCTAGCAATCGACCCGCCAGCAGCGCACGTTCTTTAACCATGTTTTCGGGAACACCGTCGGCCATGTCTTTATGAAGCTTGAGCAGGTCAGCCCCAGCCACATTCAACGCTTCCCAATTTGAGAGCGCAATGAGTCGCCAGTCGCTCTCGGCAGCTTTGCCGCTTCTCGCCAATTCGATCGTCTCGGCCAGTGGGCGGTTTGCGCTGAGCGCCGCGGATAACGCGGCCTCAAACTCGCCCATATTCACGGTCTCAAGAACGCGAGCGATTTCCTTGCCTTCAGCGCTCAAAACGAGCATGGTCGGGTAACCGGAAGCATTCAATTTTTCGCCCCAGTGCTGCGCGCGCTCCGAGTCGCCATCGAGATAAACCGGAACAAAAGGCTTCATAAGCTCAGGGAATTGCGCCTTGCTGAGCAGTTCAGATTTCACTTCGTTACACGGTGGGCACCATGCAGCGTTCCAAAACAAAAAGATTGGGCGCTTAAGCTCGCGCGCCTCAGCAAAAGCTTGCTCCACGGTCCCTTCAAACCAAAGCTCTGGATTAGGAATCGCTTCTTTCACAGCAATGTCAGTTTTCATGCACGTGGCGCCATGTGTAGAGGTTGTTGCGCATCCTGCGAAGAACAGGACAGCTGGCAGTGCCATCATCGAAATAAGATGCATACCCGCTCCATGTTTGGGAAGTTTCTCGTCCTGCCCTATACATCTTCAAGTGCACCAAATATTCTAAAAATGAACGTCAGAATGTTTGCGCCAGATTGGCGGTCAGCAACAGCATATTTTGAAGCTGGTATTTGTCGACGATGGCTGGTATGCGCATTGCGCTAAAATTCCATTCAAGGCCAAGCCATGGCAAGAACTGAAACGCCGCCCCAACTTCAAAGTCGGTATCCATATTGTCCCACACGGTTTTACCAGGATCGAGTGCTATGTTTTCCCATAAGGGCAACATGGCCTCGGCAGAGGCATGATAATGAATGCGGTCTTCCCAGGTGGCGCCCTTAAAATAAACGCCTACTGCCGGGCCGACCTGCTGCACGTCGACCAGCGTTTTCACCTTTATCAAAACATCGGTGGCGTCCGTTATCACCCTTTGCCCGTCGGCAAAAATTTCGTTGGCGGCGCCGGCGACCTTAAAGTTTAGGTTGGCGTACTTTTCTTGCACCGCACGCGCGCGCAAACCAAGCTCTTCAGTCAGCATAAGAGGCTTGAAAGGAGTGGTTAGCGCCAAACGATCGGCGTTTTGGGTGGTCGTTCCGCCAGCGGCATCGGTGATCTGGTAGTCGATTGCCTTGGGCCTAATGTCTTCGCCGGCAAAAACCGATGCTTGAAGTTTGAACTCTCCGTAGGCTCCGAGCCAGTCCAAGAAATTGTATATGTAGGTTTGGTGGTAACGGAGCATGTCTGAAGATTTAAAAAAATCATCAAAAATGGGGGTCTTTGTAAATGCTTCAAGGAGCGATAACTCGTTACGCCACTCGTGTTTGTTTTTCGCGTACGTTATGTCGCCACCAAACTGTCCGCCTAGGTTGAAGGCATCGCCAGACAAGGCACCGACAACATCACGCGCAAAGTTCCACCCAAGAGCGGCGCCTAATTTCACATTGGCAGTCCAGTCATGCTTCTTGGTCTGCTTGGCCTCTGCCTTCGTTTCGGCGTCGGCAGCATGGACGATCGATGAAATAAGCAAGGGCATCGCAAATGCCCAAAGACCCAGCCTACCCAACTGCCCCATGGCTCTTTGCATGGTTGCCCCCCGCCAAAAACAGTGTAAGTTTTTGGCCGCGCAAGAGTCAAATCGGCGCGATGACTTTGTCTTTCTAGGCTCACGGGTAAACTATGACCAGCGAACAGCCCCACGTTTCGATTTATTGCGATGGCGCATGCCTCGGCAATCCAGGCCCGGGCGGCTACGCAGCGCTGCTCGTCGGCATGGTCGGCGAAAAGAAGGTCGAGAAAATCGTGGCCGGCGGCGAAGGCAACACCACCAACAACCGCATGGAAATCATGGCTGCTCTCGAAGGACTGCGCGCTCTTAAGAAGCCATGCAAGGTCACGGTGTACAGCGACAGCCAATATGTTGTTAAAGCGATGCGCGAATGGATTAAAGACTGGGTGGCCAGAGGCTGGAAAACTGCGTCAAGAAAGCCTGTCGTCAACGCTGACCTTTGGCAAGACATGCTGAACGCCGTAGATAACCACTCAGTTCAATGGAAATGGGTGAAAGGCCATGCCGGCCACCCCGAAAACGAACGCGTCGATGCGCTCGCCATGGCCGAGGCCCTGGTCATACAAGAGCGCATTGGCAAGAAAGCGAGCAAGCCCACGGCGAAGCATAAAGCCGCGCTTAAAAAAGCCGCGGCAGAAAAAACCAAAGCCGCAGAGACAGCGCGATGACGCTAAAAGCCATCATTGGGATTGGCTCATCACACCCCAGGGGCGCCGAGCTGGTTCAACGCGCCGCGCTCTTCTTGGACACCCAAAAACATGTGCACGTCGCCGCGTGCAGCAGCGTCTACAAGAACGCCGCAAAGAACATGCCTTTCGCCGTGAGTTATGTGAACGCGGCGGTTGCCGTTGAAACCACCCTGCCCCCAGATGCCCTGTGGCTCTGCCTGCATAAGGCCGAAGCCAAATTGGGCCGCTTGCGCTGGCCAATGCCCTACATCGTCAACCGCACGCTCGACCTCGATGTGCTCTGGTATTCGGGCCAACCACAACGCTCCATGTTCCTCACGATTCCTCATCCGCACCTAAAGGCACGCCCTTTCGCTCTGCGCCCGCTTCGAGAAGTGGCGACTAAGCTTCATTGGACTCATACCCAGGCCATTTCTATTCGTTGACCTGCGATGCTTCGCCCTTGCTTCCCAGGGTTATTTGGAAGGTGCGGGGGCTCGTTTTGGAGCAGATCTGGGGCCAACTGGCATGCTTTTTGTCCAATTGTTATGCTGGCGGTAACCGCAAAGATTTTTTGCGCTCCGTGGGAGTGCCAATGGGTACTTATAACCTCAAAACATCGATCTACGCGACCGCTACGTTGGTTGCGCTGATTGCCTTGCCAATTTTGGGCACCGCTTGCGAAATACCGTTCGCGGCTGACGGGGACGCGGCAGAAGGCACCCTGGAGTACGGTAGCTATGGTTGGAGGCCGGCTCCTATCGCGCGGCCCAAGCCACCCGCTCCTATAACTGCCAGCACGCCCGTCACTGCCGATAAAACGGTCCAGAAGTACCATGAAAAGAATGAAGTGACCGCGACTATTTTAGCCATCTTAAAACGGCACAACCTATGTCGCCCGAAGAGCCACTGCCATGCCATAAGGCCAAACGACTGGGTTATCATCGAAAATGGCGACTACGGCCCAATTAGGCGAGCCTGCGAGCGTCGCTATCACGATCGTCTTGGTGCTTGCCGTTTTTTTCGCCCATATGAGCGGGAGATATGGGGATACAGGCATGCATTGGATCGATGGGGTGGATGGGATCGACGGCGCGCATGGAATCCGAGACGCTGGGCCGACGAGAATGAACTCCGTCACCGCCATCTCATCGATGAAGACTTCTTCGGTGACCTCGACGGCGAGCCTGTTATCGTTGAACCAATTATTGAGCCTGTTATCGTTGAGCCTGTTGTAGAGCCTGTTGTAGAGCTCGAGCCCGGACATGAAGAACCATCGCGTGATTCGGACGATGATGACGAAGCTTGTGATGCCTGCGACTGTGATGATGACTGCCGCGATGATGACCACTGCACGACAGACACGTGCGACATCTCAAGCCATGAGTGCGTCCATGAAGCGACCAAATGCGATGACTATAACATGTGTACGACAGACTCATGCGACGAAACGACGGGTTGCATACATGTGGCCATCAATGGCTGCACGCCATGCACGCTGGCCGATGAAACAGTCAACTGCGATGACAACAACCCCTGCACCGCCGATAGTTGCACTTTTGTGGACTGCGCCACAGCCGGCACGTGCTCGCATGTGCCCGTCCCTGATGGTACCAACGTCCCCATCAATGAACTATGCTTCAGAAGCGCCAAGTGCGAGGTAGGAGTTGTTGTTAAAACACCGGTCGACTGCGGGGCCGGAAGCGCTTGCTCGCCCTTCGCCGAGTGTGACCCTGCCTTCGGATGTCTGTTTGCTACTGCCCAAGACGGAACGCCATGCCCTGACGACGGATTTAGCAGTACAATCGATGAATGCCACAACGGTGTATGCGTGCATCTTATGACCGGCCCGCCGGATTGTCACGATCATGAAGATCATTGCGATCATGACGGTCGAGACGATCATGACCGTCGCGCCTTATCACATTTGGATTTTACGATTTGGTGGCGTGGCCTTTTACGATGTGGGAGCCGCTTTCGACAGTGACAAGCCCGTAGCGCCAACGCAAAGCATTGGGCTTGGACTGCGCCTCTTGATTGTGCCTTTTAATCGCGATGTCATTCGTCTCGACGTCGGCGTACCAGTGTCAGGGCCCAT
>Ga0207146_10295_pt1 | contig 12073 bp, 9 predicted proteins | sample Alteio_BWMinHeat_36_FD_153539 | JGI IMG/M metagenome (GOLD analysis project Ga0207146, IMG submission 153539) | Enriched cells from forest soil in Barre Woods Harvard Forest LTER site, Petersham, Massachusetts, United States -... | ecosystem: Environmental > Terrestrial > Soil > Temperate forest >...
GCAAGGGCGACGGTAGATTTAAGTCTCCGGTTACGTATGCCACCGGCGGATCCGGAACTCCTAATGCCGTTTTTGGAGACTTCAATGGTGACGGCAAGCTGGACGTTGCAGTCATGCCCATCGATGCCGGTATGGCGTTGGTCTTCCTTGGCAAGGGAGACGGTACCTTGACCGGCCACAACCACTACGACATCAGAGCCCAAGACTTTGCGATTACGGCAGGAGACTTTACCGGTGATGGGGATCTCGATGTTTTGCTCTTGCAGGATCGAGGGCTGGAGGTGCTGCTCAACGTTAAGTGAGTAATTCGTACCCGCCAGGGTAGACTCCCGCTCTCGGGGTGGGAGCCTGTTTTGCGATGCAGGGGTCGTGGGCCGCGCAACTACACCTGAAATGACAAGCTCGGACGATGCCGCTGAGCTTCATCATGAAAACCCCTCTTACTCTGCCGCCGGTGTCCCGTTTATCCAGCGACCTGCAATTCTTTGCACTTCATCCCACAATTTTGTTACACCCGCCCGCGGCTCAAATGGGAAAGGGACTATTTGAGAGTCGGTTCCAGCCCCTTTGTCCAGCGGTGTTCCACCTAAAGTGTTGAGTACTCGCCCCGTCCATATCGCCGACCCTCCCGCAATCCATGGGGCCCCTTTTTCAGGTTTTATCACCAGACTGGCCGACAGGTTGCTACACCAACCCGAACAGACAAGAGCGCCCGAAACAGGAGATCAGAGGTGTCGAGCGATGAGCAGTTGCAGCGCAGCTGTGGGTGAATCCATACAAGTGAGCACGCAATTGAGGCTTGACGAACCTAGCTGGTATGCCATCCACACGCGGTCGCGTCACGAGAAAAAGGTCGACGCCGCATTACGCGAGATTGGAATCAGGAGCTTTCTCCCGCTGACCCGGGAAGTGCGCCGCTGGAGCGACCGGCAACAGGTGGTGGAGCTCCCGCTGTTTGCCTGCTATGGCTTTCTTCAAATCGAGCCTTCCACGAAGACGCGCCTGGCGGTGTTGCGCACACCCGGAGTCCTCGGCTTCGTCGGGCCGCAGCATGAACCTTCTCCCATTCCCAACGCTGAGATCGAACAGGTGCGCAGAGTGCTCGACAAAAACGTGCCGGTCTCGCCTTATCCGTTTCTTAAGGTGGGTCAGCGAGTGCGTATTCGCGGCGGCGCGCTGGACGGCGTGGAGGGATTCTGGCAGGGCCAGAAATCGAACGGAACCCTGGTGATCTCAGTCAGCCTGATCCAACGCTCCTTCGCGATCTCGATTGACGGCTACGCCGTCGAGCCAGTTTGATTGCGCGTCTGACAACCTGATTGGAATCTTTTCCGCGTCGCGGGCGTCCGCCCGCAAATCCCTTCCGCATTGCCACATGAACTCAATCGAGCCGTGATAAAACCCTGCCGGATTTGGTGTACAATTGCTCCCGTTTCCCGGCCCCGGTAAGATCCTCGAATTATCTCAGCTTTGTGGAGGTCTCCGATGCAAACCACGAAAATAATGCCAATGGTGGCGACAGCTTTGGTTGTCGTCGTAGTTCTGATGGCGCCCCACAGTGCCTGCGCGGCCAGCACAGAAAAGGTGCTGTATAGCTTCACCGGCGCGGACGGATCCTTCCAACCCTACAGCAGCCTAATCTTCGACAAGACCGGGAACCTGTACGGCACAACCTATGGGGGTTCGAATGGCACGGTCTTCGAGCTCAAAACGGACAACCAGGGCCACTGGAGCGAGACGGCGCTGTTCCTGTTCACGGGGGGCAGTCCCTACGATAGCTTGATCTTCGACACGAAAGGAAACCTGTATGGCACGACCTCCTCCGGCGGCACTTATGGGTTTGGCACGGTCTTCGAGCTGACCCCCCAGGTTGCGACAGGTAACTGGACCGAGAAGGCACTCTACAACTTCTGCGCCGTAACTGGTCGGTGCTTGGACGGGGCCCGGCCCTACGCCGGCCTGATTTTCGACAAAGCAGGAAACCTGTACGGCACGACCAATAGCGGTGGCACGCATGGGGCCGGGACGGTCTTCAAGCTGACACGCGGCGCGACAGGTAAGTGGACCAAGAAGACACTCTACAACTTCTGCTCGGTAACTGCTCGGTGCTTGGACGGGGGCCTTCCCTACGCCGGCCTGATTTTCGACAAGGCAGGGAACTTGTACGGCACAACCGCCATTTATGGTGCTGGTGAGGGGACGGTTTTCGAGCTGACACGCGGTGCCAAAGGCAAGTGGACCGAGAAAGTGTTGTACAGCTTCGGTGGAACCAAGGACGGGGCCTTCCCCTTCGCTGGCCTGATTTTCGACAAGGCAGGGAACCTGTACGGCACGACCTCTCAGGGTGGCTTAGGAAAGTACGGGTTAGGCACAGTCTTCGAGCTGAAACGCGGTGCGGCAGGCATGTGGACCGAGAAGGTGCTGCATCGCTTCGACAGCAAGGACGGCAGCATTCCCTACGCCAGCCTAGTCTTCGATGGGAAAGGAAACCTGTACGGCACGACCGATATGGGTGGCGTCTACGGTAAAGGCACAGTTTTCAAGCTGACGCGCGGTGCCGCAGGCAAGTGGACCGAGGAGGTGTTGCACAGCTTCGGCAATGGAGCGGACGGAAGGAATCCATACGGGAGCCTAATCTTCGACAAAAAAGGAAACCTGTACGGCACGACGGTCAAGGGCGGCGACACCGGAGCAGGCACCGTCTTCGAGTTCACACCCTAGGCTAGGGCATCCGACCCGAACGGCGAATTGACGGGCTTGATATCCGGGCCGGAGCTCTGAAAGAGTCTGATGAGCTGGCCTACTGCCCGTCCCCGCTAGGTTCCGTTTCCGAATAGCCCGACCTGCTGCGGACTGCCTCCACCGTCGTCGCTGATGCTGAGGTCCGCCGAACGCTGCCCTTGCTTCTGCGGCTGAAACTTCACCTTGATCGTGCAGCTTCCTCCGGGCGGTACGCTGGTCCCGCAATTGTTTGTTTCCGAGAAGTCTCCCGGATCGTTGCCGGTTAGCGCGATCTGGCTGATCGCAAGGGCTACCGTGCCCACGTTGGTCAACTTGATCGGCACCGTCGAACTCTTGGTTCCAACTTTCTGGTCGCCGAAGTTCACGCTGGTGGCAGAAAGCTTGACCTCCGTCGCGGTGCCGGAAAGCGCTACCTCTTGCGGACTCCCCTTGGCGTCGTCTCTAACCTGAAGTGTTCCGTTCGCGTCTCCTTTTTGTGTGGGCGTGAAGGTCACCTGAATTTGACACTTGTTTCCAGGAGGCAATGCACCAGGACAATTGTTAGTCTCGCCAAACGGCGCTGTGGCTTGAATGTTCGAAATGTTTACGGTTTGAGATCCCGTATTGGTTAGAGTGGCCGTCTGTGCAGAACTCGTCGTGCCGACAAGTTGCAGCGCGAAAGTCATCTGCGAAGGCATCAGCGATACTGTGCCCTGCACACCCGTGCCAGTGAGCGCCACGTCTAGCACGCTTCCGCCGCTATACTTGATTTCGAGCGAAGCCAGATGCATTCCCGCTTCCGTAGGGGAAAATGTCACCTTGATGTTGCAACTTCCATGCGGCGGAAGGCTCTTGCCGCAGTGGTTTGCCTCAGAGAAATCGTCGGGATCTCCCCCAATGCTGATGGAGTCAATCTTAAGCGCCGTACCCCCAATGTTGGTGAGCTGGGTGGTTTGTGGCTGGCTGTGGGAACCCACTTTGATCGTCCCAAAATCGAGGTTCGTGGGATTGACGACGGCCGTCCCTCGCAACAACACTTCGGCGCCCGATGTTTCGCCCCCGACCACAAAGTCAAGCCTTCCATCGCCATTGAAATCGGCAGCACTGAAGCCTGCGTGGAGGCCGCTCGTTGAAATTGCAAATTGAAGCGGACCCTGGAGACCGCCTTTTCCATCGCCGAGCAGCACAGCGACTTGAGTTGCCTGGCAAGTTTGGCCACAAACAATAGGAACCACCCCGACGTCCAGCTTGCCGTCACTATTGAAGTCGCCCAACACGACGGGACGGTGCCCCTCGACGCAACCGGTACACTCGCGCCCTGCGAGAACGTGCCATCGCCATTTCCCAGCAGAACATCTACCCCGTCGGTGATGAGATCCAGCTTCCCGTCGCCGTTGATATCGGCGGTCGCCACCGATGACGCAAAATTATTCGTAGAGTAAACCCCTCCATCGACGAAGGTGCCATCGCCTTTGCCCAGGTAGATCGCTACCGCATTACCAATAGCCATCGCGACGTCCAGGTTGCCATCCCTGTTGAAGTCCGCCAGCACGGGAAAATTACCAGCGCCAAGGTCGACTAGAGTCGAACCCTGGCGGAAGGTGCCGTTGCCGTTTCCTAGATAGACGATTATGACGCCGTTCCCCGTCTCGCCGAAGTCACTTAGGACAAAATCCAACTTTCCGTCCCCGTTCAAATCGCCTGCGGCTGTTGCTTGCGGGAAGTCGGCGTTGCCGAACGGTATCGCGTCCGACAGGTTGAAGCGACCGGTTCCGTCACCCAACAGAATGTCGACTTCAGAGTTGCCGCCACCGACTCCACCCACCACCAGGAGATCCAGCTTCCCATCATTGTTGAAGTCGGCTGCCAGAACGGAGTCCGCACCAATGGTATCCAGTGAGCTCCGAATGGGAGGACCAAACGTGCCATCGCCTTTGCCCAGATAAACAAACAAGGTGCCGGATCCGGCGACCGCGAAGTCCACAATACCGTCGCCGTTAAAATCTCCCGTCGTAGTGACGCCTCCCTGGGGCGTAACCTTCGCATCGCGACCAAAAGCAACGCTCTTAGTTGGGTTGTGAATGGGCAAATACAGAACATTGGAAGTCCCGCCGCCGGGATTGGGGTTCACCACCGTGACGGTTGCCGTGCCCGACTTCGCCACGTCTGAGGCCTTTATGTTTGCCTGGACTTGATGGCTGGAAGTCACAAGCGTAAGGCGCGGTGATCCGTTCCAGTTGACCACGGCGCCAGAGGCAAAGCCGGAGCCGTTCACGGTGAGCTTGAATCCTTTGCTCCCCGGCTGAACGCTGGCCGGAATCAGTGGCTGATCGACGACCGGCACGGGATTGGTCTGAGCCAACGAGGTTCCGGCAAGGAACGTCAAAAGCAGAATGCAAAAACAGATCGCGAAGAGAGACTTCATGGCAGCCTCTTCCTTGGAAAGATGCAGTGCGGGGGCCCGGAACCGATCAAGCGGGAGACTACTGATCAATTCGGCAGTCAGCATACATCGCCCCCGCGAGCCTGTCAACGCGCAGTGATCAGCTTTCCTTCGCCTTTTCGTCGGCACTTTGCCGGCTTGGAACGTGAACGTTCGCCTCCATCGTCGAGGGCGCACTCACACTCTTCGCTGGCACAAACTGCAGGGCTTTGTGACTGAATGCGATCACTCCGACGGCAGTGCCGAGATTGTTGGCGATGACGTCCGTCATACTCGAGACTCGCGTTGGCAGAAACCCCTGCAAAACCTCGATGCTCAGGCTGACAGCAAATCCCAAAGCGAGGGAATCCGTTCCGCGTCGCCTCGCGAAGGCAGTCGGGACCGTATAACGACCGAGTTACTGCCCGTCCCCGCTAGGTTCCGTTTCCGAATAACCCGACCTGCTGCGGACTGCCTCCACCGTCGTCGGTGATGCTGAGGTCCGCCGAACGTTGCCCTTTCTTCTGCGGCTGAAACTCCACCTTGATCGTGCAGCTTCCTCCGGGCGGTACGCTTTTCCCGCAATTGTTTGTTTCCGAGAAGTCTCCCGGATCGTTGCCGGTTAGCGCGATCTGGCTGATCGCGAGCGCGACCGTGTCCACGTTGGTCAACTTGATCGGCACCACCGGACTCTTGGTCCCAACTTTCTGGTCCCCGAAATTCACGCTGGTGGCAGAAAGCTTGACCACGGTTCCCTTTCCGGAAAGCGCTACTTTCTGCGGACTCCCCTGCGCGTCGTCTGTGACCTCAAGCGCACCCTTCGCGTCACCTTTCTGTGTAGGTTTGAAGGTCACTTGAATTTGACAACTGTTCCCCGCCATCAATGCCGCCGGGCAGTTGTCGCTTTCGCCGAACGGGGCCGTCGCTTGGATCTTCGAAATGTTTACCGTTTGCGTTCCAGTATTGGTTAGAGTGGCGGTTTGTGCGGAACTCGTCGTGCCGACCAGTTGCAGCGCGAAAATCATCCGGGAGGGCTTCAGAGACACCCTCTTCGTTATCACCTTACCCGTACCGCTCAGCGCTACTTGCAGAAGGCTTCCGCCGTCGGATTTGATATCGAGCGAGGCCAAAACCCTGCCTGTTCCCTGGGGAGAAAACGTCACTTTGATCTTGCAACTTCCGTGAGGAGGAACGCTCTTTCCGCAGTTGTTAGTCTCTGAGAAATCTGTAGGGTCTTTCCCAATGCTGATGGATTTGATCTTAAAGGCCGAATCCCCGAAGTTGGTGAGAGTGGCTGTTCGCGGCCGGCTGTGCGAGCCGACCTTCACGGTTCCAAAATCCAGGTTTGTTGGCTTAACCACAGCCGTCCCCTGTAAGTACACCGTGTCATTGCGCAGCGAGCCGGATCCGCCGACTACATAGTCCAGTAGGCCATCGCGATTGAAGTCAGCCACACTGAAATTACTGGAAGAATTGCTTGAAGCGATTGGGAATTGAATCGGCCCATTGAAATTGCCCTTCCCATCCCCGAGCAGCATTGTGACCCGCTGTTCACTACAATTCGACGGGCAGTCGAAGGTTTCCACTGCCACATCCAGTTTGCCGTCACCGTTGAAGTCCGCAACCACGATAGGTTCAGACTCCGGGAAAAGGGCGATGTTTGTACCCGGTGAGAAAGTACCGTCACCATTCCCCAGAAGAACATCCAGGCCGCTGGTGATCAGGTCCAGCTTTCCATCGCCGTTGACATCGGCAGCTGCTACCGCAAGCCCGTCCGAAATGGTAGAGTAGGGGGTTGCACGTCCGAAACTGCCGTCCCCTTTTCCCAGCCAAACCAATACCTGACTTAGTCCCGGATCCGGGGCCGCCATGTCGAGCTTGCCGTCTCGGTTGAAATCAGCCAGTACGGGAAAACCCGAACCTCCCGTCAGAGTTGTACGTAGTTGGAACGTGCCATCTCCGTTTCCTAGAAAAACATCCGTCAGCCTGCTCGATGAATCGGCACCATTAGCGACCAAGTCCAGTTTACCGTCACCGTTAAGATCGCCTGCAGCCATCCCACCAAGGAAGTTACCAAAAGACAAGTTCAGCGTTGATGAAAGTGTGAAACCGCCGGCTCCGTCACCCAGCAGAACGTCGATTGAACCGCTTCCACCACCGTCCATTACCAAGAGATCGGTTTTCTGGTCTTGGTTCACGTCGACCGCCAGAGCCTGCGCCGGATTTGCTACCGGGCATGAACTCTGGATGGGGGGACGAAAGCTGCCATCGCCCTTCCCTAAATAGACAAAAACCTTCCCCGGTTGACCGCCAGCAATTACAGCTAAATCGATAATACCGTCCCCATTGAAATCCGCAGTCGCAGCTAGACCCGTCTGGGGCGTAACCCTGGTATCGATACCGAAAGCGAAGCTCTTGGTCGGGTTGCGAATAGGTAAATACAGAACGTTGGAAGTCCCGCCGCCGGGCTTCGGATTCACCACGGTCACGTTGGCCGTGCCCGCCTTAGCCACGTCAGAAGCCTTAATGTCGGCCTGGACTTGACCGCTCGAATTCACCACTGTAAGGCGAGGCGAGCCGTTCCACTTGACCACGGCGCCGGATGCAAAGCCGGAACCGTTCACAGTGAGCTTGAATCCCTTGCTCCCCGGTCGAACGCTGGCCGGAACCAGTGGCTGATTGATGAGCGGCACCGGATTACGAGCCATCGAAGTTCCGGCGAGAAGCGTCAAAAGCAGAATGCGAAAACAGATCGCGAAGAGAGATTTCATGACAGCCTCTTCCTTGGAAGATGCACTGCGGGGGCCCGGAACCGATCAAGCGGGAGACTACTGATCAATTCGGCAGTCAGCACACAACGCCCCCGCGACCCTGTCAACGCGCAGTGATCAGCTTTCCTTCGCGTTTTCGTCGGCACTTTGCCGGCTTGGAACGTGAACGTTCGCCTCCATCGTCGAGGGCGCACTCACACTCTTCGACGGCACAAAATGCAGGGCTTTGTGACTGAATGCGATCACTCCGATGGCAGTCCCGAGAGTATTGGTGATGACGTCCGTCATACCCGAGACTCGCGTTGGCAGAAACCCCTGCAAAACCTCGATGCTCAGACTGACGGCAAATCCCAAACCGAGGGTGACTGCTGCCGGGTGCTCGATCCTTCGCACCAGCGAGAAATAAGCGCAGAAGAAGAACCCGAGGGGAATGAACCCGGCAATGTTGATGCCGACGTCCGACCAATAATGCCAGCCGGGATGGTACTCGTTCCAGGGTCGCTTGAGAAACCGCTTATGCAAAACGAAGAAACGTTCCGGGATAACCAGGTCCGTCGCCGAATCCGCCAGATTATGAACAGTGTTTCCTCTGACTTCATTGAAGAGATACAACGCGACCGCTCCGTCAGGCGACGAAGTGTCGGGGCGACCGCTCCCCAACCAACTCTGGTAATGTTGCATAACCTGACTGGCCGGGAGTTCCCGATTGTAGATTGCAAGTCCCTTCAACTGCCCTGACCAGGTATCGACGGTGACAGAGGAGTTCCCGATAATGAGTTGGCCGGCCCAATCTTCCCTGGAGAATCGAAAGTCTCGTGACACTTTCGCCAGCGCGCCATCTACGTAGATTGAGGTGCCTCGCTCGCCCGAGCTAATGGTGAAAAACACTGGCTTGCCAGCGCGAAAGACGTGGTTGGCATAGATCTTCGCGGTTTTGGCGCTACGCTTCTGGCCCAAGATTCTCCGCTGCAGCCCGATGCCATCCAGCCATCGGCGCAGTTCGATCAAAGTGGACTGATGTTCGGAAGGGTAAAAGGAGAGGATCGTGCCCGAGCCCTCAATCGCGCTCGGTTCCACCCAGATCTCCAAGCATGCGCCGTCCGTCGAATTGCTACTCTTGAACGCGCCAGCGCTCAACAAGCTGCCATAGTCCCCGAAGAGAAGGCCGTTTCCATTAGTCAGCCAACTGACCTCATTCTGGGGGGCACGAAATGGCCACAATCCCGCCACCAGGATGCTACAGAGCACCACGGCACAGATTACGGTCAAAAGCCGCGCGGAAACTGAATTCCGCAGCCCACGGCGATCAGATTCGGTCGAGCCCATCGTTATTGTTGACTTCAAATATCGTTGACCTCAAATCTTCTCACAACCTACCGCATCGTTCTGCTCCTGCAATAAAAAATGGCACGGCCGAGGCCGTGCCCTTTGCAAAGTGTAACTGTGCTAGAAGTTCCGCGGCGGATCGACACCAATCGACATCAGGCCCGGGCTGGCCGGGTCGGAGACCGGCGAAGCCGAAGTTTCTTTCAGCGTGCAGGCGCCCCCATTTACTGTGACTGCGACGATGGCAATCCCGGAAGGACCGCCACCGTTCCACTCGGCGCCATACAGGAACCCGCCCGTGCCCACCGTGCTTCTCGTCGCCAAACCCGAGAGCCAGGACCATTTGGAGCCGAAGCCCTTGAGCACTTTAGAGGTGCAGGATTTGGATGGGTCAATCACACCCGTGGCCTGGTTGAAGGGAGCAGCGCCGAACTGGCCGGAGGTGTTGTTGGTAATGTAGATCCAGTTCTGATCAGGGCTGAGCCAAACGTTTTCGCCATCGGCGCCTTTGCCGATGCCGGGGTAGCCCGTGGTCGCTCCAAGACCGCCGTCGGCGGCAATCGGCGAAACTTCAGCCGTCGCGCTCATACCGTTGGCCACACCGAAGATCGCGTAGTTACCGTTCCCGGAAATGTCCACACCAACGGCGGTCTTGTGATCTGCGGTGGGGATGTTCCCGATCAGTTTCAGCCGACCGCTGGCCCCGATTCTCCAGGAGCCGATTGATTTGTCGCCATAGGCGACGACTAAGTACTTGCCATTGGGTGTGACTCTCATACCGTCAACCGCGCCACCGTTTAGACCCACGGCCGAGGCGGCGTTACCCACAAATTTCAGCTTGCAACCGGCCAACTGCTTGTAGGTGGCGATAGTGGCGGAAGCCGTGTATGTGGCAAACAGGTAAGTGCCCTTTGGAGTTTCAGCCAAGCCGACGCCGATCGAGTTCCCCGTATCGTGGGCGGAGCCGGGGAATGCGCCTGCCAACTTCAGAGTCTTCATATTGATGGCTGCGACGTCGCCGGGGGCTTTGCCCTTCGGCCCCGCCGCGTCGCCGACATACGCGCAGTCCTGCGTCGGACTGCGCAGTATGTTCACTCGAGCGGTGGAGTAATCGCCGCCCCCGATTCCAGTACCTTTCGTCCGAATCACCTTAATCTGGGTCAGCGCACCGCGTGCCCCAATCTGGTAAATGGTGGCAGAGTTGCCGCCGACAGTGGGAACGTCGTCGTTGGTTACCACATACTCGGGAGACCCGCTGGCGGCAGCGTCCTGACGGTTGAAGCGGCGCAAGTCCTCTCCTTTGCGGGCCGCCCCGCCGCCGGTCCGCAACATCAGAACCATTGCCACGACCGCCGCTACGACTGACATCATTCTTGCGGGTTTCATAGTTCCTTCAGGTGGGTAATTCGAGGTTGTTTCAGCCCGGGCAAACCGAGAAATCTCCTACTGACAACGGTCACTGCCCCAGCCCTCGTCCTTCAGCAGCAGAATCTGGGGCTGCTGGGAGATCGTGACCAGGCGGTTTGTGGTTTTTTTCAGACAGCCGGTCAAGTCCTGGTGAAACCGATATTGCGAGGCGACACGTAAGGAATAGCTGCCACTGGGCGGGTACCAAACGATTTGCGCTCGATCCCCGTTCTCCAGACTCAAATTGCAAGACCACACCTTGGGATTTTTTGGCGTAGCAGAACAACGCGACAGGAAGTTTGATCCCACCAGCCATTTCGTGAGCCAGCCCAAGGCCAGTCCAGAACCGTAAGCCGAGCTTTTGCCCGGTTTTCCCAGGGGAACAAGGTCGGGGTCCTGAGCCTTGAAGTACCCCAGGGTGCCCCATGCCCCCTTCAGACAATTGTTCGGTCCGCAAGTCGGATTCCAGTTGAACCAGTTAGCCGCTCTAAGATTGGATCTTGCGTACTCCCCAGCCTGAAGTAGATACCAGCGGGCCATCCACGCAGTATCGAGAGGTACGGGAACATTTCCTTGCGAACCCACATCGAGATCAGCCCGGCCCCAGCTCCCTTCGGTATCGAAGATTGGGAACGCCTTCGCTCCCGCCTTGTCCGCTGCCTTCCGAATGGACTCTACCAGGGTATCGATGGGGCCATAGCAGGTCGTGTTGGCTGGACATGTACGATAGGAGGGATCGGCCCAGCAGATGTTCCCCACGCCGCATATCTGCGGGACGCATTTATTCGGATCGTTGCACCAAAAATATTCCGGCCAGGCACGTTCGCCCGGAAGATGATGCATATATCCGTGGAAGCCAATGCCGTCGGCAAAATCCTTCCCGGTGCCACCGCCCTGGTTCGATTGGGTCGTCAAGTATTTGAAGATCCAATCGGACACGATGCCATCGCCGCGCGCCGTCCAAGGTCCCGAGGTCGCGCCCGCGGCCGACGGGGTTAGAAGCAGGGGGCAATTTGGGTAACAGGCTGTGTATTTATGGATGATGGGGTACGCGGTTTGCGCCATGGCGACTAGAATCGGAAGGCCAAGATCCCGGTCCTCGGCGGGGCCCCAATAACCGCGACCATTCGCCTCATTCCAGAGTTCGATGGCCCTGACAGTTTCCAGGTAACCTGTGCGGTTAAGGTGATCCATCAGGGATTGGATGAACCTGCCCCAGTCGGAACCAGGACCTACGTAGCTTAATGGCGGATAGGTGCACAACGTGAGCGAACTCTTGCAGGACCCGTTTTGGTTATTCTTGCAGACGCCGGATTTCTGCGTATCCGCCGCCCACTCTGGAGTCCGAGCGATCGTCAGAATCATCCCAGCCCCTCGATTGCGAGCCGCGTTAAGCTGCTGGTCCAAAAAGCCCCAGTCATATTGC
>Ga0207146_10296_pt1 | contig 12049 bp, 15 predicted proteins | sample Alteio_BWMinHeat_36_FD_153539 | JGI IMG/M metagenome (GOLD analysis project Ga0207146, IMG submission 153539) | Enriched cells from forest soil in Barre Woods Harvard Forest LTER site, Petersham, Massachusetts, United States -... | ecosystem: Environmental > Terrestrial > Soil > Temperate forest >...
AAGTCTGCAGTCGGAAAGCCAGCTTAAAATTGTCGTAGACCGGAATAAACTCTTCCAAAATCTGCTGTTCGCTCCAGCTCGCCCATTCCCCCCGCCGCGCCGCCGTTTCTTTTTGTAAATTTTGATAATCCGCCAGCGCGCGTTGCCATTTGGCTTTATATTCTTCCGCCTGTTTTTGATAATCTTGTTCAATAACAGTATCCGATTCGGTGTCAGAGGTCTTCTCGACAGGACTTTCAAAAGATTTATCCTCTTGACCGTCCTCTTCTAAATTTTTATCATCATCCGACATAGCAGCCATATAACAATATAACAATTTAGCAATTTAATAATTTAGCAATGAAACCAACATTGAACCCACCCCGGCTCGCCGCGAGGCTCGCCACCCCGCCCAAGCGGGGAATCGAACCACCGCCAATCACAAATCATAAATCTAAAATCATAAATTCCCAACAATCCGTCTAAATCCTCACAAAATCAGTTTAAATCAGTTCCACTACTTTACGCATCAAATCCCAATTATACTTATAATCCATCCTCTGTGGCCCCACAATCGCGATGAGCGATTGGTCGGCTTTGCCAAAGCGCGTGGACAGCACGGTGAGCATATCGCCAAACGGGTGCTCGCCGCCCAAAAAATATTTAGGCGCGGCGCCGACCAGATCAAAAAAATCCGGCAGAACTTCTTCCAACGCGTCAAACGCCGCCGACACGTCAACCAAAATACTTTGCTCCCCAAAATCTGGCTTCTGGAATAAATTGGCAAGGCCGGTATAATACACTTTTTCCGGCGAAAAAGCGAGCAGAACCATCTCTTCAGAAAACCCGACCATGGCCTTGGCCAAAAGTTTGCAGGCCGCTTCCCAATCGCGTTCGGTTTGAAAAATTTTTTCCAACTCCGCGCTCTCTTTTTTCGGCAATTGCAAACTGTCAAAATCCAGCCCTTCAATATAATAACGATACCCTTGCGCCGTGGGCACGCGCCCGGCCGACGTGTGCGGATGCGTTAAAAAACCGGCCTCTTCCAACCAGCGGAGTTCGTTGCGCACCGTGGCCTCGCTCCAATTCAATTCCGCGTTATGCACCAAAAACCGCGACCCCACCGGCTCGGCGGTATTTATATAGTTCTCAATCAAGAGAGTCAGGAGTTGGGCTTGACGATTGTCCATATTTACGACGATTTGATATACGGAACTACGGATTTTATACGGAGCTACGGATGCGAATTGGTTTCGTTCACCTCCGTAGCTCCGTATAAAATCCGTAGTTCCGTAAGTCAAAAATCACTGTTTATCACTCTACTCTTATGAGTGATAATATACCACAACCAACAAAGCTGTCAAGCGCATTTTTATGCACACTGACCAAAATAAAAAGACCCTTCGTCAAGAGCCTTTTCTGATTACATTCTAAAGCTAATGATGCGCTGGTTCAGACGCCGCCACGTTGCCGTTACCGCCGGAAATCTGGGAAATCTCACTTAGCAAAACATTTTCCACGTAAATGCCGCGCGGGTAAAAAATACGCTCTAGTTCGTTTTTGAGTTCGGTCTCCACCGCGTCGCGCTTGGGGCCGATAATATCCTGAAAATCATAACGGCTAAACACCATGCGGATGCGGCTCCGGATGGCCGGACGCACAATTTTGGCCACAAAATCCTCGCCAACGGTTTGCCAAATGGACGGCACCTGATGAATATCCAGCCGCAAAAGCATCGTGCCTTCCACGCTCACGCGTTTCCCATCCTGGGTGACGGCCGCGATTGGAATATCGCCGAGCGCCCGCTCGTGCTCCATGTTAAACTGCCGCGAAATGCTGTACTCCAAAGTCTGCACGTTAAACAATTTGGCCTTCTGCCAAAACGGAATTTTAAGATGCAAGCCCGGCGTCATCACCTTCTTCAACACCCCGCGCCCCAAATCGTAGACGCAGGCGACGTAACCCGGAGGAACGTAAATAAAAAGCCCTTTTAAGACGTCGTCGACGACGAATGAGTACATTAATTTGTCGAGGGAGTCTTCAGACATAATTGTGGATTTATGATTTTAGATTTCAGATTTGTGATTTGTTATGTGCGAAATACGAAAACTGCGGCCTTCTACCCTGCTCAGGCCGCCTTGAGCAAAGTCGAAACGGCGAAATTGCGAAAAGACCATTTTTTTACTTTTCAAATTCACAAATTTCGTACCTTTCGTACTTTTCGTATTTCGTACATCTTTTAATGCGCTATTTTCTTTGTCTCCGTCTGAACCGGCTTCGCTTTAAACAAGCTAAATACGGCAAAACTTAATAGCCCTATGGTATCAGAAAACAACATTGTTGTCAAAATAAAGAGGGACTTTACCATGGGCAGATACCAGAGCGCCGCGAAGGTAAACAGAGGGAAGAGCATGGCGTAATACAGCTCGGAACGATCCCACACCGGGCGGCGGCGGGTTTCAATGAAGATGGAAATGAACAAATACCCGGCGGCAATCCCGGCCCACAGCGCGTTGTGGCGTTGGCCGATTTCAAACGTGTAAAAATTGGTGTTAATAACGCCCGGATTATCAATGGACGGATACAAAACCTTCGCGACCCGGTCGCCATTGATGCCGGAAATAAAAACCTGATAAAGCAAAATCAAAATTAACAATTGAATGAGTAGCATTAGTACCTTGGCCCAGGGAGAAATTTTGTAACGCCGCATAATTTTACGCGCCGCCTCTTTTTGAGCGATGGAATCACCGGCGTACGCCGCGTTAGCCTTATGCGCTTCCACCACCGCCTTCTTGCGCCGGATATTATTGCGTTCCGATAACAAAGTTAAGGGCAACAGCGCGATCCGCAAAAAAATAGTGAGCCAAATCACCGCCCACCCCAAATTATTATTAGCCACGTTGCTATAAATCCAAATCAGCGCGTTAAAAAGCGGCTGATAAAGGAAGGTGAACCAGAGGTTGGCGAGAAATGGCATAGGCTACTTAGTATGTCATTGCGAGGAGGAGTTCGCACGACGACGAAGCAATCCCCTTTCTTAGCACAATACACGATACACGTAAAACGATACAAACTAACATTTACTTATAAATTCATATTATACTCAACAATATAATAATTTGATAATTTAACAGTTTAATAATTTTTCTTAAGTCTGGGGATTGCTTCGTCAGCCCCGCCAATGCGGGGCTTCCTCGCAATGACATAAAACCACTATCACCCATTATACCCCGAACTCCGCCTTATTGCCAGAGATCCCACACCGGCGCCGCGGCGTTAATTGGAACGCCATAGAGCGGGTCGTGATGGAGGTTAATAAACGGCAAGCCATTGCATTCAATAATCCCCCACTTTTGCTCGCTGGGCGAGCGGCTGACGTCCTCAATGATAAAATCAAATCCCAAAATCGGGTCCGGCACCACTCTGGCCGCTTTTTCTAAAATAACGCGCAGGTCCGGATGCGTTTCCGGCGTAATTTCAAAACTGGTGCCGCCATGCGCCACGCCCACTTTTTCACTCAAGTCAATGGTCTGCCCAGCCGCCAGCACTGTTTCCGGAGTAAGATTTTGCCGCGCCAAAAAATTCTTTAAATGATTGTTCACGACCACCTCGCCAACACTCTCGGGACGAGTATTATTTTTCATCACAATCAATTCGGCAATGGACAACGTCCCGTCACCAGTAATCCGGGCCGGACTTCCGCCCAAAACGCCCACCAATTTGCCATCAATCACGGTGCCGCGATACACGCTCCCCGCCAAATGCTCTTCCATTATCACCCAGTGGCAAAGCTGTTTCGCCACGCGCCAAGCGCGCGCCAGTTGTTCTTCAGTATAGATAAAAGTGGTGGTGTGCCGCCCGCGCGACCCGAGCCTCGGCTTCACGATCACCGGCTTGTCCAGTTCCAAAAATTTTTGTCGTAATTTATCGTAACTGGAAAAACTGCCGCCCCGCGCCACCGGAATCCCGGCCGCCAAAAATTTTTCTTTCAATTTCGCCTTATCATCCATCCACAACACCGCCGACTCCGCTCTGGCGTCCGGCCGCGGCAAACCTTTAAAATAAATTGTTCTGTTTCCAATCCGCGCCGTGTAACAATCAATCTCTTTCCCAAAAAAAAGAATGGCGCGCATTTTAATCCCGCGCCTTTCGGCTTCTTCCCACAAAACGCGCGCTCGTTTGATGGTGCACTTACTGACGTCATCATTAAATTTTATCACACCAATGACAACAAAAAATGACACCAAGGCTGGCGTTACCCAATCAAACGCCGCTTCCACCGCGCGCCCCAACCGATTATTAAGCAGGGCCGAATTGAGCGGCGTCAACACCACAATCAGCGACTCGTTAAACCACACCGGCCAATGCGGAACTGGACTCGTGGCACAATAAAGACAGGACATATAAACTTTAGTTTATAGATGAGATGCGTGATATGATGCGAATCTACAAATTATTGCGAATCTACAAAATTACAAATGATATTCGTAATTTTGTAGATTCGGATTCGTAGTTTTTGTAGATTCGCATCATATCACGCATCTTAATTCCCTACACCGCGCTCTTGTCAGGTTGATGCAATCCAAAAATATTTCCATCCGTATCCTTAAAATATCCTTGCCAAGCCATGCCAATGATGGCCATTTTCGGAAGCGCCACCGTACCGCCGTTATCCATAATCTTTTTGGCGTACTCCTCATAATTGTCCACCACCATCGTGCAAACGTACCCGCTCACCGGCGCGCCCTCGGCCGGCGGCGGCCCTTGCCGGCGAACCAATCCGCCGTTAATACCTCCAGCCTCGTCTTGTTTGCCGGTCATCACCATCCAATATTCCATTTGTCCGCCCTCCCATTTTTTAATTTCCCAGCCAAAAACATTGACGTAAAATTTTGCCAGCTCCTCCGGGTTACTGGCGTGAATCTCAAAATGCGCGAGTCGATTGGGCATAGTGTTGGGGTTAAGTTAATAAAATTAATTTTATTTTTTAACTTTACTTTATTATATTCTACTCTCATTTAGAACTATTAAAAGTAAAACTCTTTAAAATTGAATCAGTGATTTGGAATAATTCTTTCTCGGATGATGATGACGAAAGATAGGTATAGTCGGTGCCGAGCTGTCCATTGTCTAAATTGTCTAAATATATTTCAATAGCTGGCGTTCGAGCTCCATTATGAAAAACTGGTTTAATACCATCATAGGTCGTGGTTACGCCACGTTCCCATTCAATAAAAATATGGCCACCATGGTCGCTCGGCTGGCACGGAATGCCACTGGGCCCTTGCGGCTCCATTGGATTAGAAGTAGACGTAACCATTTGATTTTCATTACTACACGGCCGGTAAAATGAATAGAAGAGGCGTGTCATCGGATCGTTAGTCTGATACTCCTTAGCTGTCATTGATTGATCAATTCCCATCGCGCCTTGAGATTCCCAAAAAGGTTCCTGGAGTATCATAACGACACGACTACTCTTGTCCTTAAACCTCGTTAACGTCCACCCTTGAAATCCATTGGCAGTGGATGTTTCTATTGAAGTAGCCCAATCAGCCGGATAGTGGAAAGAAATTTCTTTGCTAGCGTAAACTTTAAAAGTATTTGGATACGAGGCATTATCAGCTACCAGCGGAATGGCGGTCTGGGAACTGGACGAGCTGGTGGTAATAGCGCTCTGCGAGCTACAGCCAGCGCCGATTACAATCAATGTTGCTAACAGTAAAAATATTTTTTTCATATGTGTTAAAGGTGATTAATTTCATTATTGTGAATGGATAATAATTACAGTCAGTATATAGGTTTATATGTTTTTTGTCTAGCCGCATGAATCAAAATTTGTATTCAAGTTTAACGCCAACCGTGGTATAATGCAATCATAAATTTACTCATAAAAATATGCCTAACGAAACTCTCATTTGTCCGGAATGTCATCAACCGATTTTGCCCGCCTATTATTTTTGTCCCAACTGCGGCCACAATCTAAAAGAAAAACCAACGCCAGTCTCCATCCCCCTGCAAATCGGAATTTACGCTTTATGCCTCTTGCTACCACCGTTCGGTTATTGGCCCGGCGTAAAATACGTGATAAAAAAATACCCGCCGATGAGGCGGGTCGGAATTATCGCGATCGTGCTAACAACTATTTCCACGGCACTAACCATTTGGGCGATCTTCGCGCTTTTCCAAAATTATCTTAATACGTTTAACGGGCTACTAAATTAGCGGCGAAGGCGGACATAGGTTTGACAAGCTGATTGCTTTCTGTATATAATGTTCCCAGAACATCGCAAGAAAGGAGAGTACCATGTCAGCTAGGCCCACAGTCCTGCTCGATTCCGAGCAACGAATCATCACAGTGAACCTCGGCATTCATGGAATGATTTGGGATCTGCCCTACAACAAGGTCGAAGCGATCGTAGCGCTCACCAGGAATCTCGTGCCGCTGAAATACGGCGCAGGTGTGAAGGAATTGTTCCAAGCCGGCATCAAGGCGGCTGTACGCATTGCGGTCAGCAATGCCCCTGAGTATGACATGGACAAGCGTCCGATATCTTCGGATTCGGGCGAACCGGATTATCCCTCGTGGGTGACAATTTCGCGCTGCATCGCCGTGATGGACAGCTACACGCGCCCGGCGTGCTCTGGCTGTGGCTCAAACGGCCCTAACCGGCTGTTACCGTTCTGCTCCGATTGCGGAAAACCCAACTTCCACTGATAGTTTGCGCCGAGGGAAAAAACTACCCTTGTGCGCATCATGATTGTAAAAAATTGCAACCATGATGCGAGGGTGGTTTTTTATTCCGCGGAGAGAGAGGGATTCGAACCCTCGATACCTTGCGGTATGCCGCCTTTCCAAGGCGGTGCACTCGACCACTATGCGACCTCTCCAAAGATTTGAATTTTAAATTTATAATTTTCAATTTTCAAACAATGTCCAATTAATTAATTTTTCAATCGTGACATTGAAAATTGTTTAAAAACTGCAAATTGAAAATTAAAAATCTTACTTCTCATTTACCCGCCCCATTCTGTCATAAATAAGCTTAAAAGTCAAGACGGCCACTACCGTGAGCATCCCCCACTGCGCCGGCGTTAAACCGCCGTAGCGAACATCGCTCCCGGGCAAATCCGTCGCGCGCAAAAAGTCCAAGAAGAAACGAGCGACCGCGTAGCACGCCACCGACCAACCGACTACTAAACCGGACCGAATTTTCGTCAATCGGGAAAAAAGCAACGCAAAAATTCCAAAGAGTAAAAAGCCCAAAATAGATTCCATCAACCCCAAATCAAACCGCGCCCCGCCCGGATATTTAACCGCGAGCATAAAATGCGATAGCGTGCCCGGGTGATCGTGAATTAAAAAACAGCCAACGCGTCCGATCCCCCACCCCAGCCACAAACCAACCGCCATAATATCAAAATACGGCAACAACTCTGACCACTTAAATTTGCGCCGCTTGGCAAAAATCCATATTGCCAAACCCGCCCCAAAAAAACCCGCCCAGGCTGGACATTCCGCCCTCCCAAAATTTAAAGACGCTGGCTGGGTTAGCCAGATAAAAAGCGAGATTGTAAAACGCGACGTAAAAAACGCGCGCCCAAATAAACGCGCTGATTAAAATCCAAATCGCCATGTCAACAATCACCTCCACCGACAACACCTGTTTATTAGCGAGGTAGCGCATATAAAGCACCGCCGCCATAATGCCAATCGCGACGCACAAACCCCACACCTGTATTACGACGGGGCCGAGGTTGAAGTGAGTGAGTTGAAAGTAAGGGATCATGTGAGTGACGTTACGGATTATCCGTATATCCGTATCATCAAAAGGTTCATCAAAAGGTTTACCGCAACAGCGGCACCATCTCCTCCGGCCTTTCAATGATTCGCACAAAACCCTCGTCCAGTTGGCTGATAGTTTTATAGCTCTCGCGCAAGGTGAAATGGATATAATCCAACAGCGGCTGCCAGAAAGCGCGGCCGTACAAAAGTATTGGCGTGGGTTCAATTTTTTTAGTTTCCTGCAGGGTCAGCAGTTCAAACAGCTGGTGCAAAGTGCCAAAACCGCCGGGGAAGAAAATAAACGCTTCCGAGGGCGAGGTGATAATTAGTTTGCGCACGAACGGAAAATAAAAACCCAGCGAACTGGTCACGTAGCGGTTAATGCGCTCCTTGCCGCCTTCCAACCGCATCGTCACGCCAATGCTCGCGCCGCCACTGTCAAACGCCCCCTTGTTCGCCGCCTCCATAATCCCGGGCCCGCCGCCGGTGATTGTGGTGTAACCATTCTGGGCCAAAATCTTCCCAATTTCGTACGCCGCCTGATAATAAGGCGAGCCGGGCAATAAACTTTTGGTGCCTAGCACCGTCACGTCATTTTTAATTTTGGTGATAAACTCAAACCCCTCCACCAATTCCGCCATAATGCGGAAAATTTTCCAGTCCGTGCCCTCAATGCACAACGGGTTCGTGGGGTCGCCGTTGCAAATGTTGGGGCGGTCTTTCACGTCCTTCACCAAATCAAACGCCTCCTCGGCCGTATCCACGATATGCCAGTTGGCCATATCCGCTGCGCTCACGGCGTGCACGCTGGCCACCGATTGAATCCGTAAAAAATTCATCAGCGGTTCCCAAAATTCCTTCCCCACCAAAACAATCGGCGATTTATCCATCTGCCCCAGTTCAATATAATCCACCACTTCAAAAAATTCATCCAGCGTGCCAAACCCGCCGGGAAAAAACACGAAAGCGTTCCCGGGCGAAGTCAGCATTACCTTGCGCGTGAAAAAATAATAAAACGCCACCGCGTCCTTAACGTAAGCGTTGGTGCGCTGTTCCAGGGGTAACTGAATATTCAGCCCCACCGATTTTCCGCCCGCCTGGTACGCTCCCTTGTTGGCCGCCTCCATAATCCCGGGCCCGCCGCCCGTCACCGTGGTAAAGCCATTCTTGGCGAGCAAACGCCCCAGCTCCTCGGCCACTTTATAATATTTATTATTGGAAGGAATCCGCGCCGAACCCATCACCACCACCTCGCGCTTAAACTGCCCCAAAAATTGGTACCCTTCCACGAACTCCGTGATAATTCTAAAAATCCGCCACGAGTCGCGGTAATTTACAACGGCGCCGGTTGTTTCTAAATGATGATTGTTTGTAGATGAATCTGCTACGCTGGCGGGAATTTTTTCGTCGTCGGTTTTGGTTGGCATAATGAATATGGCTAAATTGTTAAATTGTTATATGGCTATATTGTTCGACCATTACTAAATTTTAAAGTGCGTGCTTTTGACAATTAATTTTCTATGTGTTATTATGTTATGTCCAGTGGCATAATTCCCCACCAACGGGGAAGTGCCCAAAAGACCAAGGAGAAAACAATGATCCATAAATTTAAGAGCCCCAAACAGCTCGCAAGACTCAAGCAAATACTCGACGATCTCACAACGATCGTTGCCCTTGCCGAGAGCGGATCGCTTGACGCCACCATCGAGAATCTGCCAGACGACATACAGCCACATCGAGTGGGGCAGCTTCAAGAAGCTGTGGGGAATATCGAAAGAGGAGTGCGTTCAGCTCGCGCCGTTTTCGAAGAAATCCTCGGACGATCTCCTACAAACAAACCGGACAAATAGCTCTTCAAGCCGACTACTCAACGAGGCGCACATACCAACGGCGCGACTCAACGAGCCGTCGGCTTCTTCATTACTTAAAAATCAAAGAACAATAAATAAAAGGGGGGGAAATCAGGATAACAAGGCATGACCGACACTCAAAACAACCTCTTCTTTTAATCTCGCCCCAATCACCTGCACCCCAACCGGCAACCCCGCCTTAGTATTTCCTGCGGGAACCGACAGGGCCGGCACGCCAGCCACTGATGACGCGCTCAACATTATATCCGCCAAATACATGGCCAGCGGATCATTCGCTTTGGCGCCGACCGCGAACGCCGGGAAAGGCGACGTGGGCGTGATTAAAACATCAACTTTTTTAAACACATCGTCAAAATCTTTTTTAATGAGCGTGCGCACGGCGGCCGCTTTTTTATAATACGCTTCGTAATATCCGGCGGACAAAACATACGTCCCAATTAAAACTCGCCGCTTCACCTCTTCGGGCAAGCCTTGCGCCCGGCTCTTGGCGTATAAATCGTAAAGATTTTCGGCATCAGCCCTCACGCCATACCGCACCCCATCAATCCGCGCCAAATTGGAACTGTCCTCGCTCGGAACAATAATATAATAAACGGAAATCGCGTACTTAGTATGCGGCATTGAAACATCAACAATCTTACATCCAAAATCTTTCAATCTTTTAATCTTCAATTCCGTCATTTTCATAACTTCATCATCAATCCCATCAATCTCAAAATACTCCCTCGGCACCCCAACTCGCAAACTTTTGACTTTTGACTTATGACTTATGACTTCGCTCCAATAAGCCGGGACTGACTCGTCTACCGTAGTAGAATCTAATTGGTCGCTACCGGCAATAATCTCCATCACAACCGCCATATCGCCGACCGACTTCGTAATCGGACCGACGACGTCCAAAGAAGACCCGAGCGCCATCGCGCCGTAACGCGAATTCCTACCATAGCTCGGCCTAAAACCTACCACTCCGCAAAACGAGGCTGGCTGGCGAATGGAGCCGCCGGTATCTTCGCCGATGCTAAACAAACACATATCATCGGCCACGGCCGCCGCCGACCCGCCGCTGGATCCGCCCGCGACTTTGGTTAAATCACGAGGGTTTAACACCGGCCCAAACATGCTATTCTCATTGCTGGAACCGTGCCCAAACGCGTCGCAATTATTTTTTTCCCACCAGCACCGCTCCCGCCGCCCGCAACCTCGCCACCACGGTAGCGTCATAAGGCGCCACATAATTATCCAAAATTTTCGCCGCCGCTGTCGCCCGCGCCCCCTTGGTAACAATCGCGTCTTTCACGCTATAAGGAATCCCGGTCAAAGTAGAGATTTCTCCTCGCGCCAACCTTTCGTCAGCGACTTGAGCCTCCGCCATCGCCTCGTCCGCGCAGACAGTAATAAAAGCATTAATATCTTTATTGCGTTCGTTGATACGCGCCAAACAAGCCGTAGTAAGCTCTACGGAAGTAAATTTCTTTTCTTTAAGACCAGCGGCCGCTTCAACGATTGTTAGCTTGTTAAGTTCCATGTTAAATTATTAAATTGCTAAATTATTAGGCCAACGAAAAATAATAATTTAATAATTTAACAGTTTAGCAATATAACTATCAATCACCGTTAAAAACCCCCGGCACCACCAACTCCCCACTCTCCTCAACCGGAAACGCCTTAATCAACTCATCTTTCACCAAAGACTCAACCACCACATCCTCCCGCCAAACATTCTCCAGCCCCGTCACCTGAAATGTCGGCTCCACCGGGTCCGTATCAACTTCAATTAAAATTTTCATGTAATTCAAAACCACCGAAATAGTTTCAGCGTAGCGCTCTTCTTCCGCCGGCGTAATCTCCAGCCGCGCGAGCTGGGCAATTTTTTTTGACTTCCTCTTTGGTTAAAGCCATACGGTGACACGATACACGATTCACATAATACGATACATTGCGATATACACAGTCATAGTATACTAAAAAGCCTGCGTTTAGGCAATGCTGATTAGACCGCTTTTTTATTGGATTTTTTTGAGCGTATGAGTTATAGTATTAGCCAGTTCTTTGTCATTGCGAGGAGTCCCGATTCGCATCGGGACGACGAAGTCTCGCGATGCCGCAGACGGCCAATCCCCAGTCTTAACACGATTCACGATACACGTAAAACTATACAGCAAAAAAATTGAACGATGGAGCAATTGAACAATTCTTCTGAAATTCAGGGGATTGCCGCGTCGTCGTGCGAACTCCTCCTCGCAATGACAAACCACATCACATACTTTATACTTACTACCTAATATCTGCTACTTCACCAATATGCCGATCACCACCCACTCCGACCAAGCCACCAAAGACTTTGGAACCAAACTCGCCACAACCTTGAAAGGCGGCGATGTTGTCGGCCTTTACGGCGAACTCGGCGCCGGCAAAA
>Ga0207146_10297_pt1 | contig 12048 bp, 17 predicted proteins | sample Alteio_BWMinHeat_36_FD_153539 | JGI IMG/M metagenome (GOLD analysis project Ga0207146, IMG submission 153539) | Enriched cells from forest soil in Barre Woods Harvard Forest LTER site, Petersham, Massachusetts, United States -... | ecosystem: Environmental > Terrestrial > Soil > Temperate forest >...
TAGCAGAAGCCATCGGCACGACTGACCTTGTCGTAAAGAATTACCTTCGCGTCATCTACGACAAACTTGGACTCTGGAATCGGGTCGAACTAGCGCTTTGGTACGAGGCGCGTCGGTATGAGCAACAAGCCCACATCCTGCCAGCCCGGCGCACAATTCCCGACGCGTAAATTACTTTACAGTCGGAGCGGGATAACGCGTCGCCGCAAGCCCGAAAATCCGAACTGGGGACGCCCGATTTTTCATCACGCTCCATATGTCGCTACTGCGTTTGAACAGCAGGTCCAGGAGCTCGGATTAACTGAACAGACTTGTGTAGCCTCGGAAGAATTGCGGCAGTGGTGTAAGCGCAACAAAGACCGTTGCTACATCCCGGAGTGGCTGCTGAAAGCGTGGGGAATATCCGTGGATCCGAATGTCAGCGGAAGCGGGAAGACGTGAAGATCAGTAAGAGGAAACCAGAGAAGTTAATCCCGCCGCGGAAGTAATTATCCCTTCGGCAGTTTGCTCGCCGTGAGTAGAAGCGCTTCGGCGATTTTTTGCACATCCACTTCATTGCTTGTTGGAGGCGGGTTAATCTCTCGTGGTTCCAGCCTGGTAAAAAAGCCGTGCGCTGCAAGCTCGAAATCGGTCTTTACCACACGATCTTTGTAGTAGGCCATGTACTTGAAGTAGGTCTCTTTTATCCAATCGAAATATGCATTGAACACGCGCCTTTGCTCTTCTTCGCTGCCCTTGCTGGATAGGGGGTTCGCGGGTTTTGGCCCCTGCTTGTGGAGAAATGCAAGTAGTTCGTTTGCTAGCTCAATCGTTCGCTGTTTAAGCGGCGGCGGTTCTTTTTCGGGCTGGGGTGATTTCTTGCGACGCGGGAGCGTGATGACGCCGATGCCAGCGAGGACAAGTAGAACACCGACCGCGACCGCCGCAAACTTACCAAGCGCAATGCCAAGGAAGCTCAATCCGGCTCCGATCAACATTAAGCCGATACCCCATTTGTTCTCCCGCAGAACGTGCATTGCCCACACCTCCGCCACACTCTGAAAGTGTTGACTTGTGTGCGGACCGCTGCAATACTGCGGTTATCCAATTCGCAGCAACCCGCTCGACCCCAATCCTGGCAGATTGGGATTTTTATTTAGGCCGAATGAACGGCGCATTCTCCTCTACCAGCTTGACATACGACATCCCCCCGATGCGGTTATCTCATGAGGAACCACCAAACAAGACACGCGCCGACCGCGATCACGACCACAATGATGGTGTCCGTCTTGTCGCCCCTGGTTAGCCTCATGGTTTCAGCTCCAGCCGCAGATTCTCAACGCATCAACCGTTTCAACATCCAGCGCCCATCACCGAGCTGTAACCAACACTTCTTCCGGGACTTCGAAGTCAATGGTGTCCCCGACATGCGCACCAGCCGACGAAATCGTGCGATTGATTCTGAGTTTCAGCGGCGTTGCGTCTTCGAGGATAAATCCTTTAGGCGTGGTTGCGGGTGGCGGGCTTTGTGGCTGCGCCAATGCCGGCTGTGTCGTGCCAGCAGGAGTTTGATTGCTAGGTCTGGCCTGGTTCTGAACCTGCGCAAAGAGCGCCTGGCACAAGCATAGGCTTATAGCAAGACGAAGGGCTTGGTACATGGTGTCCTCCGGACAAACCGCGATTTGAGAAACACTAAGGGGGCCTACCCTTTTTTCTTGTGTCGGGCGCCGTCTCCTTCTCCTGTCATTCAATCTCCCACAAGCCAGTTCAAGGCTTCCTGGCGGGTTTTGAAAGTTGGAAATTCGCGCCGAGAGAAGGCTTTTAGGTTCTGCCCGAACACTTCTGGAAAGTTTTCTGCTCCTACCCACGCGGATTTCTTGATATAGGGCTTGTCGAAGACCGCGCTTTCCTTCATTGCCCGAAGAGCTTCCTTGTCGAACGACGCGCCGGTGAAATCGGAAAGCAGCAAAACCGAGCCGCGGGGCTGGGCTGTCACGGTTTCCGGAGCCGCCCGTGCAATCTTTTCGACCTCACGGGCCGAGCAGTTCGACAAGTCCACCAGGAGAATCTGTTTCTTCTTGTGGCTGATGAATTGGATCCGTTCATGCACGGCGCGAATCTTTCTTTTCTTTCGCCCATCGCGCCTGAACGGCCCTGCGGGCGTTTTCGCTTCGCTGTTCAGCCGTGAGCTTCTTTGCAGTTGCCTTTCCACCCATTCGCGCCATTTCTGTGACTGTCATGGGCTTCTTGCGCGAAACCTTAGTCGAACTCTTACGTGCCATGATCCAAGTTCTACATCACCTACGCACCTGTGCGCAAGAGTGGCACAATCTCTACTTGACTTATTCAGCGTCGCATCACCAACCTCGACGAACGAAGCGTCGACTTTCGGACAAAAGACAAGAAGTTGGGTTTATGGGTTGAGGTAGAGTGCTCGCTGGAGGAATTCGTTGACCGTTGGGCTCAACACATTTCGGAGCATTACCAACACCGAGTGCGGTACTTTGGGTTGTTTGCTCCACGCGCGCTGGGGCAGATCTCGGCTGCCCTCTTCGCTATCCCGGGGACAGAAGCGAAGGCCGCGCCCCAGACCTCTCTCTTGGGCTCACTCCCTCAAGCAAGACTTCGGAAGGGACCCCCTTCTCGACCACAGGGGCAGCGGATGAGGTGGGTGCGACGACTAGCACCAAAGCCACTCAAGCTAGTCAGCAATGACGGACAACCGTCACGAGGTGACGTCTATGGCTAGCACACCAGGACGGGTTGGCCCGCGGAAAGAGGAGGCGATTGTCTACTTTGTTGTCTCTCCAGCCGTCGGTAGAGGACAACGCATATACACCGACGAGGACATCCAAGCACTGGGTGGAATTCGTACCATCGAGCAGCATCTGGAAAAAGAGAGTTACTGGTACGTTCGTCTCGGTAAGATCCCAATCTGCCACTGGGAATGTTTGGCGGCCAACAGTTCATTAGCGGGTCGGTGCAGTGTGCTCCCAATGATCTGTTTTTGCTGCTTACGGACGGCCTGATCGAGGTTGCGAACGCCAAGGATGAGGAGTTTGGTATGGCTGGCGTAAAGGCTGTTATGTCCGTGCACGCCAGCGGTCCGCCCAGCACAATGTTGCAGGCAGTTCTGGATGCTACCAACAGTCATGGACCCGCGACTGACGACCGGTCGCTCTTATTTGTCCAATGCCTTCGCACCACCTAAGTCCAAACAGAGTGATGTTTTCTTCTTGATGCGCAACCCTTCGTCCACCTCCGCGCGGCTAACTGTCGTAAAATCTCTATAGCGCTCATTGACCGTCAAAACGTGTAATGGCCTGGTTACATCGGTTATGAGAGAGTCGAGCCTAGTAAACGTCAGACGGGTGAATTACCAACCGGCTAGGGCGACTGTGCACCTTCCAGCACCTTGAAACGCACACATACAGACGAACCCAAGAACCGAACTTGCGGAACAATCGACGCTTTGGGAAAGCCATTCGCGGCGTAGAGTCTACGAACTATTTCTACCGTCTCTCGCACTTTGCTCATGTCGAGAAAGTCTTCAACTTGAATCTGAGAAACGGACATGATTTGCTCCGCAGAAACCGCCCTGTTGCCACTTACCTCGATCTCACGCACTTTATAATGTGCGCCTTCCTCGAATCCAACATTCAGCAAGACGGTTTGTGGATGCCGCCCGGCGTCTGCAATTGTTATAGAGGGTTCCGAGACGGTCGCATGAAGATAACCAAAGCTCTGAAGCGTGTTCCGGACTTGGCCAGCAAGCTCGCCAAGTTGCTGATCGTCGAGGCAACGCCCTATGAGCCGTGCTCGGATCGCTGCTTGTTCGCTCCATGACAGGTGGGTCGTCGCCGGTAGGGTTACTTGCGAGACCACAAATTGCCTGTCACAGGAGTCTTGGGCAGCAACGAATGCGGAGACTGAAACGAGGGCAAAAGCCGCGAGGGAAAGAACCAGAGGGCGATGCATGACTTCCACCTTCACGCTAAGGGGATGATAGCACCGTCGATTGCTGGCGAGAAATCGCCAAAGTGCTCATTGACCAGCAGTCAAAACGTGTAATGGCCTGGTTACATCAGCTACAGTCACAACAGGCCCGGTACGTTGAAAAGAGCATGGACTATCACAGCCGGAAGGAGACTGCCGCTACGCCGCCGTAGTTCACCACCAACAAGGCCGAGCACGATTGCCCCGGTGACAACAATGATGCCACTCCCCAGGTGGATAATGCCGAACAGAGTCGCTGTGAACAAAACAGCAGGCGACAGTGAAGCGCTGAATACCGAGGAAGTCTCCCATCGCTGCTCCAAGAACGATTGGAGCAGCCCTCTAAAAATGACCTCTTCCTGGACTGCAGCGCCCACTCCGAAATAAAGCCATAGCATCCAAAGAGGAAATCCCGACGTGTCAATCGGACTTTTCGACGGGAAGAAGTGACCAAGCCAGCCTTCGGCAAATGCAAGAGGCAGGCCGAGCAAGACTGCCAGCCCCACGTATCGGAATTTCGGCATACTAAGGCCGAATTCTGAAACGCTTCCCGTCCGTCGCGCTAGCGTGAATATTAGGACGAATGCTATGGCAAGACTAATGGAGATGATGAGAGGAACAGCAACCTGGGCCGCCGGACGAATTAGCGATACCGCTGCGAATGCGGGAGCATAGACGGCGACGAACAGTCCGAGAGTGATCGCCAACGCTCGTGTGTTTGGAAAGTTCATCGACGCGCGTTCTCTGGATTTTAACTCGGATGGTTGTTGAAACGTCGCCATTGCAGTCATTGACCCCTGCCACCGGGGTTTTGAGTGTAACGGCCTGTTTTCGACAGCCTTCGATCTAGCAGGATGTAAAATGTGGTGCGGGGTCGCTGTGAAGCCGCTTCTCACGACATCGATTCTGATTGCAGGCATCGTATGTCTTTCCGCGATTTTCTCGGCTCAAGGTCGTCCTGAAGCGGTCTGTCGCGCACCCAAAATAGCTCTTTATGCGGTGGATGACCCCGAGGTTATCGCGCCACGCGCAATCTATGCACCAAAGCCTGGGTACAGCGAACAGGCACGCAAGGCAAAATACGCGGCAACGTGCACCTTGTGGCTCATTGTTGCGAAAGATGGCTTTCCTCGGGAGATCAGAATTTATCGCGCAGTCGGGATGGGGCTGGATGAGAAAGCATTAGAGGCAGTGCAAAAATGGAGATTTGAACCTGCCAGCAAAAACGGTCATCCAATCGCGGTGCAGGTGACTGTAGACGTAGCATTCCCCCCTGATTAGCTCCCGCTGTGTTGCACTACAACGGTGTTCGGCATGGCTCCACTTAAATCCTGTGCTCGTGCAGTGAGTTTGTGACCCATCGGTTCGCGGGAAGACCGGTTCCCTCTGGGTTAGGACACCAACCTGGAGTTATGCCGGTGCTTTCCTTCTCACACGCGCAGAATCATCACCTCGGTGGCTTTTATGAGGGCGGCCGCGGTCTGCCCCGGTTTTAGCTGCATCTCGCGAGCTGATGTCGCTGTGATGATCGAGGTGATTTGCTGGCCGCCAATCGAAATCTTTATTTCCGCCATCAGGCCGCTAATGCGGACCGCGTCGATTCGTCCCACCAACTGATTGCGTCCGCTCACGCGCCGGATCACAAGCTTGCGTTCCTTCTCGGTTCTGCCTCGGGTTCGGAAAAGCAGCTTATCCACTTCACTTTCCGGAATGCGGTGGTGACCGCCAGCGGTTTTGACGCTGCGAATCTTCTTCTTGTAAATCCACTGCTTGAGGGTGGGGAAGCTGATCCCCAGCTGTAAAGCCGCGTCACCCAGCTTGAGCAACTCTTCCATCTTCCGTCCGGATTTGCCGTTACTCTGCATGGGACCGAATCGTACAGTCAGTGACGGGTAGGGTCAACACGCTGATTTCATCCGCCAGTATACTCCAGGATTACCGTGTCGATCGACTTAAACTGCATAGTATTGGACATCATAACTATATCTAATATACACTTCTGATTCTTTGACCCAATCACTCATATCGGAGGCCATATGCGCAGGGCGGATTTATTTCTCGTAGTGCTGGTTCTCAAATTGTCTTCAACGGCGGCATTTGCGCAGGACGCGTATTTCTCCGATTGGTTCAAACGGGTAGACAAGACGCAGGCGGAACAGCCTCATTGGATCACGCCGATTGCAACCACGACGCCTCGTCTGGAAGAAGAGTTTCGCTACGACCAGGTGTGGCAGGAAAACGCCAAGGGCGTGACCACCAACAATTACGACGGCGGCAAGGGGCTGGAGTTGATTCCCTTCGAGAAGGTGGAGGTGATTTTCAACCTCCCTCCCTACATTAACCACAATAATCCCGCCGACAAGAACGGCTGGGGAGATGTTGCGTTTCTGGCCAAGTATCGATTGCTTTCAGGGAATCAGGAACACGGCAACTACATCCTGACCGCTTTTCTAGGTTGGAGTCTACCCACCGGCCAGTACAAGAACGGAGGCTTGCATGCTGTGATTACGCCGACGATTGCCTACGGAAAGGGCCTCGGCGACTTCGACCTCCAGGGTACATTCGGCATCGCCTTCCCGGTTGCCGATACCAATCTCGTCGGACGAAACTATCTTTGGAACAATACCTTCCAGTACCGGGTTTTTAAGAAATTCTGGCCCGAGGTCGAGCTCAATTCGACGTTCTTTCAGGACGGAAAAAACGACGGTCAGAAGCAGAATTTTGTGACTCCGGGTCTGGTTATCGGACGGCTTCACCTTTGGAACCGCGTGGGCTTCACCATCGGCGGCGGATACCAGATCGCCACAAGTCACTTTCATACCAACAATCACAACGCGATTCTTTCAGTCCGCTTCCCGTTCTGAGAGAAGGTGACCATTAAAAGCCACGAAAGCAATGCTAGTCGATTCGATGACTATGTGAAGGGGCTTCTTTGTGAAAGAAGTAGACGTGTCTGCTGTCTCCATAACCGCGAATATGCAAGTGTAATGCTCACAGTCGCTTGAAATACCTTCAAGAGTGGCGTGCAGTGTATGTACAACAATGTCTGGGTGTACGTACAAGGAGTTTCCATGCCTGCGAGCGCGGGACAAAAGAAACGCACAGAGAGGTTGAACGTCCGGCTCAGCAATCGCGAGGCGAGACTCATTCGTCTCGGGGCTGAACGTCGGGGGGTGAACATTACCAACTTCATTCTGGAAGCGCTTGCGTCCGCGCGGAACAGGAGATTGCCGATGCACGCCATTTCGAGCTGAGCTCTAGAGACTGGCAGAAATTCAGCCAAGCCCTCGACCGCGCGAGTTAAGCCCAGACTCAAGAAGCTTTTTGCCGAATCCAGGGTACTCGAACCGCGCTGATGCCGCACCCAAGACGTCCGCTATCGAAAGTGGAAGCTATCTCGGAGCGCCACGACGTGAGCGGATTCGATTGCGGAGGCCACGAATCTCTCAATGACTGGTTGAAGCGTTTTGCCTTCAGCAACGAGAAGAACGAATCCGTCCGCACTTACGTGGTTCACCGCAGCGGGGTGGTGGCCGGATATTATTCAATTTCCGCCGGGAGCCTTTGTGTCGAGGAAGCGCCTGCCCGAATCTCGAAGGGTCTGGCACGACATCCCATTCCCGTCATCCTTCTAGCAAGGCTTGCGGTTGACAAGGACGAAAAAGGTACAGGCCTGGGAAAGGCGCTACTCAAAGACGCACTGCTGCGCATCGCTCAAGCCGCGACATCGTGGGCGCGCGTGCGGTCCTGGTGCATGCCATCGACGAGCCAGCGAAAAAGTTCTGTCTGCATTTCGGTTTTGAGCCCTCGCCGATCCACGAACTGCAACTGATGCTTCTGATGAGAGACCTGCGCAAATCGAACGTGGGCGCAAAGTGAATTCCTCAAATGCGCGGCAGTTCGCACGCAGCGTGATCTCGCCCTTGGCACCGCCGTCCAGATAGTCGAATACCGCTTTGGGCACCCGACGACGCGCGATGGGCCGGAGGTCTTCGCTGCTAACGACTCGAGGAGAGGCGACAGCGCGGTGGGCTCCAGTCATCTGACATTCCGGTATTCGCCGCTGGTAAAAGCAGTTCGATAGTAGCACCGGATCATATGTCGATCCGCTTTTCAGTATGCCGCTTCACATACCAGCAGGGACTGTAGCCGAAGTGAGGAAACAGGGAGCGAACGCATGGCTGGTTTTCTGGCGGGCCGAAATCGTATTCTGTTTTGCCATTCTTTTGGTGAATCGCGTAGTAGGGCTGGATAGTGACCGCAGAAAACGGATCGCGGCTTTTCGGAATTCTGTAGCGGACCGAAAGATAGTCTCCGGCGTAGGTGACCAATGCCAGTAGAACGACGGCACCGGCAATGCGGAGAACTGGGCCTTTCAACCGTTTCCCCTCCAGTTCTAGAAGTTCCATCCTCACCTACTGGACTTCGACTGAAACGACGTCCCCGCTTGCCTCGCCGGTTGCACGGTAATTCACGGCGAGATTTTGATTCTTCCAGGCGCACGACAGCGTGTCCCCTCCAATTACAACCACATGCCCGCTGTCCTTCACTTGGAATTTCCAGGTCTTCGTGCCCGAGACGACCGTCAGGACCGCGGCTGGAGGGCTTGAACAATCTACCGCCGTTACTTTTCCCTTCAGGAAGCGCACCGGCGGCAACTCCTTCGGCACCACCGGTTCGGGTTCAATGATGGCAGGGTGCCCACTCGCTGCCATTCCATCGGCCGCTGGCGCCACGGACGACCGGGGAGGTTCTGCTCTCGCCTGCATCGCCTGCTTGAATGCCTGCGCCTGGGCCAACGATTGACTGGCCCTCGCCGCCACGCCGGGATCACTGCTGTTTTGCAGTTGTTGCAGAAGTGCCAGCGCCGGATCCACTTTCTGGGTGGCCAGGTATATTTGCGCCAGATTTAACCGGTACTGCTCGTTTCGCGGGCTCAGAATCACGGCTTTGCTCATCGTCGTCAGCGCCCGCGCATTGTTGCCCTGCGACATATAAGCAGACGCCAGCACGGCATACGCGTCAGCAAATTCGGGATCGAGCGCCACCGATTTCTCCAAATTCTTCTGAATTGTAGCGAACGGTGCGGGATCGTCCCCGGACTCCTGTCCTCCTTCCATCTGGGCCAGCAATCCCGAGTAGTAGAGTACGCGCGGGTCGTTGGGATCGTGCTCTACAGCCCGAGCGAAGTATTCACTCGCGCGATGAAAATCCCGCTTCATCAGGTACGCATAACCCAGCCCACGCCAAGCGGCGGCGTTATCCGGCTGCAGTTTGAGCACCTCCTCGAACTCTGCCACCGCTTTCTCTTGATAATCAGGAGAATGCAGATGCGTATCGGCGAGCACAGCCTCCGCATCAGGCGCCGTCAGTGGCCTCGTCGTGTATCCCGTGCTCTCAATTCCCGTCGGCGTCGGTATTTTCACCTGCAGAAAAATATCTCGAGCCAGATAGTCGCGTAACTGTTTATCGAACTGCTGGGCGCTGATACCGAAGGCCTGCTGGATCGCATCTTCAACCGGCACCTTGCGGTCAATCGCCAGGTCGAAATACGGGCCAGCTTTGACGAGCAATCCCTTATCGTACAGATAGTGCATGACCAGCCAGGACTCGGCGTAAAACATCGAGCGATGATCGCCGCTTTCGTTGTAGGTGCTGGAATTCTGTTGCACGCGGAAAAGATCGGCAACCTTCATCAGCCTGCCCTCCTGCAGGATTCGGTAGTCATTCTGCGACACTACGCCCACGTCCGCTTCCTTCCCGTTTACCTTGATGGTGGAAAAATACTCGGCAAAGCCTTCGTCGAACCAGGGTTGAACCGATGCGTCCGTGTTTCCGTTCAGCAACTGGTGGGCATATTCGTGGAAGACGACCGTCCACGGATCATCTACCGACATGTCCAGCAGGATGAAACAACGATCTATGTTGCTCATGAACAATCCGGCGACTTGGATCGGCTTTCCCTTGAATAGCGGAACAAAGTCCCGCATTTCTTTGGTATTGCGAAAGGCCAAGATCTGCAGCGGTGTCGGCAAGGTCACCTTCGCCTTTACCACGAGTGCGCCGAATACCGCTCGCATCTGCTCGAAATGGAAGGCGGCATCGCGACCGGATTTCTGGCCAGCATCGGTGACCACGGAAAAATGTGGCGACCGGACTTCCACCCACTCCGGTTCGCTGCCCAAGGCGGGTAAAACCAGGCTTAGCAGAAGAAATAGCAAACGGCAGTGTGGCCAGACTAAAGCGCGGCTCATACAACCCCACTGGCCGGATATGGTACACCAGTTCGAGGTGACAGTTCTTCTCAGTCCGAGCGCTGCATCATTTGTTTGTGGGAAGAGTTGAACCCGCCTACACCACGAAATACTTTGCCTGCGGATGATGCACCACGATCGCGGAAGTTGACTGCTCCGGTTCCAGCAGGAATCCAGTGGTTAGCTTCACGCCGACGTTCTCTTCCGGATGGAGCAGTGCGAACAGTTTGGTCTGATCTTCCAGATTAGGGCACGCTGGGTAGCCAAACGAATAGCGCGATCCCTGATACTTCTGATGGAACAAGTCGCGGATGTGAGCCGAGTCCTCGCCGCCGATGCCCAGCTCCTCGCGGATCTTCTTGTGAAGGTATTCCGCCAGCGCCTCCGCCGTCTCGACACTAAGGCCGTGGAGATAGAGATACCGCGTGTACTCTCCGCCTTCGAACAAGCGCTGCGTCTCCTCGGATGCTTTCGATCCGATGGTCACTAGAGACAGCCCGATCACATCCATCTTCCCAGAGGTCCTGGGAGCAAAGAAGTCGGAAATGCAAAGCTTTCGCCCCTCGCGCTGTCGCGGAAAAGTAAAGCGCAGCAGTTCGTCTTTCCTTTGTGTACCTTCGTGTCCGGAGCCTGCCCTGAGCGAAGCCGAGGGGTGGTTATCGGATATTGATTCTTCCGCCTTGTACACGATCACATCATTCCCGTCGGCCTGAGCCGGGAAATACCCATACACGACCTTAGGTTCAAAAATCCCGCTGGCAATAATCTCTTCCTGCAACTGCAGCTTGATGGGACGAAACTTCTGCTCCACCAGCCGGACATAATCTTCCTGCGACGCAGTTTTCAACTGCCACTGATTCTTGAACAGCGCGGTATCGTTGATGTACTGAAAAACTTCGCGCAGATCGAAATCCTTGCGCACTCGGACTCCCCAAAACGGAGGCGTGGGAATACGCGGGGCATCGCTCACGACCGCGCTGCGCTCAGCGAAAACCGGCCCGGTTTCCTCGTCCACCGAGGCGGCTTTCGCATACTCCTTCACCGTGCGTCCTTCTTTCAGTCGGGCTTGCTTTTTGCCATTCGCTGTGGCCAGATCTTCCATGATGTGCAGGCCGGCAAAGGCGTCATCGGCATAGAACACGGCGTTCGAATACTCGCGGCGGAGATCGTCCTCGACATACTTTCTGGTTAAGGCCGCGCCGCCGCAGATCACCGGGAATTCCAGGTTCTGCCGTTGCAAGTCCTGGATCACATACTTCATCTCCAACGTGGACTTCACCAGCAGCCCGCTGAGCCCGATGGCATCCGCTTTGTTGTCCTGCGCCGACTTGATGATGGTATCTCCGGGCTGCTTGATGCCAAGATTGATGACCTTAAAACCGTTGTTCGTGAGAATGATGTCAACCAGGTTTTTCCCAATATCGTGGACATCGCCCTTCACCGTCGCGAGCACAATGGTGCCTTTCTGTTGCGAGCCGGACTTCTTCTCCATCTTCGGCTCGAGATAGGCGACGGCCTGCTTCATCACTCCAGCCGAATCGAGCACCGAGGGCAACTGCATCTTGCGCGCACCGAACAACTCGCCCACGGTGCGCATTCCATCGAGCAAAACCGTATTGATCAGCTCCAGCGGTGTGTACTCGTGCAGCGCGTCTTCGAGAAGCTCTTCCAGAGTTTTCTTGTGTGCACCATCGCCCACCGCTTTTTCGCCATTGATGATGGCGAACTTCAGCTTGTCGTCAACGGAAAGAGTCTCGACATGGGCGGTCGTCGCACCCTGTATTTTTCCCTTGGTCGCGGCGAAGTGCTGCATGTATTT
>Ga0207146_10299_pt1 | contig 11952 bp, 9 predicted proteins | sample Alteio_BWMinHeat_36_FD_153539 | JGI IMG/M metagenome (GOLD analysis project Ga0207146, IMG submission 153539) | Enriched cells from forest soil in Barre Woods Harvard Forest LTER site, Petersham, Massachusetts, United States -... | ecosystem: Environmental > Terrestrial > Soil > Temperate forest >...
ACGGCGGCACCATCAAAGCATTCAATCGCCCACAAGGCGGCCTGGAAGTCGAGATTCGCCTGCCCCTCTCCGCCGCGGAACCGACAAATGCAGTCGATCATCGAACCATCACAATCTCAGCGCGCGAGCTTTAGCTGCGACAGCCCGTCCTGCTCCGTGTCCCGTTTCCCAAACTCAGTTCTTGGTGAAGGTGTACAGAATCTGTGGCGGCGAATACTGTTCGACGTTACCCAAGGCGAATCCGGTCGAGCTTAACCCTCCCAATGACGTTAGCTGAAGTGTGTAGTCCGCCAGAGCGCGATTCCGCAGCCCGCCAGCAGCAAGAGCATGGCCGCCGAAACTGCGGCCGCCCAGCGCAAATCGATGTCCACCCGCGGCAGCCGCGCCATCGCCGCCATCGCCACGAAGATCGCCGTGACTCCACCGACCAGCAACCAGTCGATCAAGCTTCTGCCGCTCGATCCCGCTTCAAATTCTCTGCCTTCCATGCTGGCCTGCACGTAGGCGCCTTCAATCCCGTAGCGTTTGCCTTCGCGCTCGGCCGCATCCTGCCAGCGCGAGTGTTCCCGGCCGGTCGCCGACGACAACGCAATCGCGACCGCTCCCAGCGCCATCAAAATCGATCCGCCTATCACCTGGGCATAGACTCTCTGACTTCCGCCCTGCAGCTCATGAAATACCAGGATGCCCCACAGCAGCCCCCATATCTGATTGGTGTTCGAGAGTGGAACCCCGCGGCTGATCCCAACATACTTCGCGGCGTACTGCTGAAATAAGTCTCCGATCACCCAAACCAGGCCACCCAGCATCAGCCAGAAAAGCACGGTGCGCGCGCCCACGATTTCATGCCACAGCGGGACCGCTCCCACGTAGCTCACCGCGAGAATTGTCATGGTGAACAATTCCCCGAAGGTAAAAAAAGTTATGAATGAAAGCGGATTCATCCCCGTCAAGTAAGCCTTGCGATAAGGGATATACATCGTTCCCCACAGAATGCCCGCGCCCAGCGCCGCGACCACGCCCAGCGCCGCCTTGCCCGCCGGAGCTTGCGAAGAAGATGCAAAAGCCAGCAACGTCGCTCCTCCGAGCATACCCAGCGCCCCGCCGAGCACTCCCAGCCAGCGGCTCCATCCCGCCTGGCGAAGTTCGTTGAACAAAACAAATCCCCAGAAGATTCCCAGCAAGCTGTTCGTATTCCACAGAGGAAACGCAATGCTCAGGCCAACGTCGCGGATGGCATAGATTGTCATGGTGTTGGCCACCGCCCACATGCATCCCGCCAGCACCGCCCAAATGATCAGGTGGGGCGCCTGGCACACGTCCTTGCTCACATAAGACGTGCCGTGGATCAGCGCCGGTATGCTCCAGCGAGCCAGAAAAACTCCCGCCACCATGATGAGTGAAACGGTGAGCGGCGAGATCCCGGCGCTGACCAGCTTGATCGGCGCCTCGGCTCCGCCCAGCCAGGCCCCCGCGGCAAACCCGCAGAATACTCCCAGAGCCTGCAAAGTCCGCAGACGGCTGGCCGCCATCGGAGTGTGAACCGCAACTGGATCCAATCGTCGTCCTTTCCCGCCCTAGCGAAGCTCCCGTAGGAAGAGCAGTCCCGCCAGAAGCACAAGCAACGGAATCCAGAAGTGCAGGTCGCGGATGACGGTGCTGAATAAACTGCCGGGCCGTGTCCTCACATTCTTGTCATTCATTTAATCTCACCCATCGGTAGCGAAACGCCTCAACAAGCCCCCAAAGTGTACCAGTCCTTCCGAAGAAACAAACTGAGAACCGAGAACTGGCAACTGACAACCGCTTTTTCGTCATCCGGTCTGTGCGGGCGGGTCCACCCTCCCCCGCTCTTGCCGCCCGGCGGGAGGGAGCATTAACTTTGCCAAAATCGATGACAGCGGCCAAGCAACTTTCGACTTCCGCGGTGATTCCAACCGTGGGTGCGAAGTTTGCGCTTCGCTCACATTCCTGATACACAAATGAGGGTAACCCTTGATCTCCAACCGTGCGCGGCGAAGGTTTTTGCCCCGACGTGTCAGATCTTGGACCGACGAGAGGGAGAAAGAATAGGGATGAAGTTCCGTTTCCTGGGGTACGTGCTGCTTGCGTTTCTGCTGTTCTGCCTGGCGGCTTGTAGCAACGCCAATAACCCTGCGACCCCGACCGGCACGGGCGTCCTTTATGTGACCGCGCAGGCCAACACCACGATTTCTGCCTTCTCGGTGAATCTCAGTTCTGGCGCTCTGGGTGCGATCGGGTCCAGCATCGGGACCGGTGCTGTTCCTTCCGCCATCGCCATTACTCCGGCCGTCAACGCTCTCTTCGTGGCCAACAGCGGCGGCAACAGCATTTCCCGTTACAACATAGCCTCGGACGGCTCACTCACCGCCGCCGGCGCAGCTACGGCAACCGGAACCACCCCCGCGGGTTTAGCCATCGATTCCGCCGGCAAGTTTCTGTTTGCAGCGAATCAGGAATCGAGCAACATTTCGGTATTTTCGATCAGTGGCAGCAGCCTGACGCAAGTGTCGGGTTCCCCATTCACCACCGTCCCCGCGGGTTATTCCTACCCCACCGGGACCCTGCCCGTCACCCTGGCGGTAAGCGCTTCGGGAAAATTCCTTTACGTGGCCAACCAGTTGGCGAATTTCGTCTCCGCCTTTTCGATTTCCGCATCCGGCAAGCTCACTGCGCTCGGAGTGCCGTTCTACAACGTGGGAATCTCGCCTTCTGGACTCGCTATCACGCCCAATGGAGGTTTTCTCTACGTCGCCAATGCCAACTCGAATGACATCTCGGCCTTTGCCATCTGCGACGCCGTGGTTACCAGTTGCGCTAACGTCAACGCCCCGGATGGCACGCTGACGCAGATAACCGGATCCCCATTCCCCGCCGGCCTGGGTCCGGTTGCCTTCGCGATCGACCCAAATTTTAACTTCGTCTATGTGGTCGACAAGGGATCGAACCAGGTTTCTGAATATGCATACGGCACAGGAAGCGGCGTTCTGACGCCGCTGAATCCCGGAACCGTCTCCACCGGCGCCACTCCGGTGTCGATCGCCATTCGCCCCGGAACATCCGGCACCAATCTGGGGAACACCCTCACCAATCCCACGGACTACATCTACGTCGCCAATAATGGTGCCGGCACGGTTTCAACTTTCACCCTCGCTACCACCACCGGACAGCTGAATGTCTCCGGCACTCCCTTCACCACCTTCGCGCAAACATCGGCCGTCGCCGCGAAGTGATGACGAGGTGATCCACGTAGCCCGGACGCCTCGTCCGGGGAAAGAGGTTTGGTCGTCGGTGCGGCGGTGAGGTTGCATTTCTGGGAGCGGGCGGGACGAGGCGTCCGCCGCTACGTGGGCACCTTTAAAATCAAATACCCGCCCACCAGCGCGAAGATCAAGTCCGGCGACCACGCCGCCAGCACGGCCGGCAACTGGCTGATGTTCCCCATGGCTTCAAACAGTCCGGCGACGGTCCAGTACACCACCGCGATTCCTACCGCCACGGCGACCCCGGTCACCGCACCGCGCCGCCCTGTGGAAAGTGAAAACGGAACGGCCAGCACCGCCATGACCAGAGTGATGATCGGGAAAGCCAATTTCTTCTGCAACTGCACCCGCAGCCGTACCACGTCGAAACCGCTTTGCTGCAGGTCGTGGATGTAACGGCGCAGTTCCTGGTAATTCATTTCGGAAGACTGTTTCACTTCCTTCTTGAAATAGGTGGGAGGTTCGCTCACTGCCGGGAACGTGGCCACATCGAAGGTGCGATAGTTCTCGATCGCGGGTCCGCGCAGATCGCGTTCCCATCCCTGGGTGCAAACCCAGCGCTGCAGGCTGTCTTCCCAGTGCGCCCGGTCGGCATAGATTCGTTTGGTCAGTTGGAAAGTGCCAGGGTCGAATTGGAAAACCGCAAGCCTGCCAAACTGGTCGCGATCAGAATCAAACAACTGATAATAGTAGATGTCGGAGTGCTGTCCGAAAATCCACTTGCGGTCCGGGTTCAGATAGGTCTGGGCAGGCTTGCCTTTGATCAGGTTGCGGAGCGCGTCCTGGCGTTTGTTGGCATGCGGCAAATAAAACTGGTCGGCGAAGAAGAGTCCGGTAGCGAGTATGGCCGAAGCCACCAGCAACGGCGTGATGATGCGGTAGATGCTGATTCCCGTCGTCTTGATGGCGGTGATTTCGTTGGAGCGCTGCATCACACCCAAAGTGATAAGAACGGCCAGAAGGATGCTCAAGGGAGTGATGTTGTAAACGAAATAGGGCGAAACGTTCAGCAGGTATTCTCCCACCACCAGCGGCGAGATTTGGTTGCGGAGAATGTCTGCCAGCAACTCAAATAGCGTGAACACCAGCAGCAGCATGAGGAACGCAGCCACGACCATGGCCAGGTTCATGCCAAAGTCGCGCAGGACGTAGTCGTCCAGAATCATGGGGAACCGGGCGCTGAGCACGCGGTGCCGAGTGGCGGCTCGCTGGAAAACATCGTCCGCGCGGTGACGGAGCGCCGGCCCGCCGGATTCCTGCAATCCTCCCTCAAACGGGCGCCATATCCTGCGCAGTGAGGAGATTTCAAACGGCCGGTGTTCGGCGCGCCACAGCAGAAATGCGCCACCCAGAAAGAACACCAGGTCGGCCAGCCACACTCCGAAGCCCGGCGACAACTTGCCCTGCCGCGCCAGAGACACTCCAATCAAGGTCGCGGAGTAGTATGCGAATACCAGCAGGATGGTGAGCACGAACCCGGCCGACTTGCCGCCTTTTTTGGACGACAGGCCGAGCGGAATTCCCACCAACGCCAGCACCAGGCACGACGTGGGCAGCGCGAAACGGCGATGAAACTCGATCAGGTACCAGCGGGCGAGAGCCTGATTTTTCTGGTCCCGGGCCTGCCGCCACAACTCCCAGGTTCCCATTTGCGAAACTGGCGCAAGCTCCTGCTCCTTCGTATTGTCGACCGGAGGTACGGGAATCGGGATGTCGGTCTGCTCAAAGGTAGAAATCTGGTAGTGGTCGGAACTCTTCGAGTCGATTTCATGGGTCGAGCCGTCGCTGAGATGCAGATGGAGAGTCTCCGGGCCTTCGCTGACCAGAATGCCCTGCCGTGCCAGGGTGATTCTCGGGGAAGATGGTGTGCTGGTATCGGCGATAAAAACGCCCTTCCAAATGGCAGCGCCCTGGGCCGCCTTTACGTTCTGGACGTAGAGCACGAGGCCCGGAAATCCCTCGTAGAACACTCGCGGCTGAACTTCAAACGACACTTGCGAAGACTTCAGCCGGTCCTGCAACCGGACCACAGCCGCCTGGGACCGCGGTGCCAGATACACTCCGTTGGCGAGAGCCAGAAGCCACGCAGCCACAGCGAAAATGGAAACGATCCGCAGGAAGCTCCACACCCCGATGCCGCTGGCCCGCATGGCGGTGATCTCACTGTCGGCCGCGAGCCGGCTCAAGCCGATCAGAATACCCACCAGCACGCCCGCGGGAATGCTGATGGTAAGAGTGACCGGAACAATGAAGAAGAAGACCTCAGCCACGCTGGGCAAGGGCGCGCTGTTGCGAACTACGAGTTCGAGGATCTGTCCCAGGTCGCGGGTGAACAGAACGAAGGTGAACACCGCCACGCCGATCAGGGCATGAGCCGTGACTTCGCGCAGAATGTAGCGGGTGAGAATCCGCATGGCCGGAAGCTAGAGCGAGTCTAGCACGGGCGCCGAAGGTGCGGGGCGAGGCTCGAGGTGTGGCACTAAACGTGCCTATGTAAGTCTCAAGACACCTCGCCCTAGACCCCTCGAAGGCGAGGTAAGAAAGGCAGTCCTCCCCTATGAAGTCTCTTACCGTGATGTGCGTGGACGATGATGCAGGAATCCGGGAACTATACGGCGCCCTGCTCGGCCAGAATGGTTACGAGGTCATCGCTGCCAGCAATGGCCGCCACGCACTTCACGTGTTTGAGTCCAAGGAAGACGAGATTGACGCCGTCATTTTGGACTATGAGATGCCCGGAATGAATGGTTTAGAGCTGGCAACCTGGCTTAAGACTCGACATCCCACCTTGCCGGTCATCATGATCTCGGGCTCACATCCGGAACTGGAGGAGATGGCTCCGTTCGTGGATGCCGCTATGGGAAAAGGCGTCCCCTTACGGCACATTTTGGATCGTCTTCAAGTCCTCCTGGCCGCTTGAACCATGGCTGCACCGCCTCGGTTGTCACGTTCAGTGACAAAATGCGGATCACATTGTCCGGGAGCCGAGTGCCGACCACCCGGCAAAGTGCCGACTATTCGGCTTTCAGGTAGATGGCCGCCAACGGCGGCAAGGTGAGGTTCAGAGAGTACGGTCGTCCGTGGACCGGCTCTTCATCGGCCAGCACACCCCCCAGATTCCCCATGCCACTTCCCCCATACTCCTTGGCATCGCTGTTCAGAAGTTCCCGCCAAAAGCCTCCCTCAGGAACCCCCAGGCGATAACCGATCCGGGGCACGGGCGTAAAGTTGCACGCCACCACGATACTCTGTTTGGACGATCTTCCCTTGCGCACTAACGAAATCGTGCTGGCAGCGTGGTCATTGCAGTCGATCCACTCGAATCCTCTGGGATCGGTGTCGAGTTCATGCAGCGCTGGCTCATGGGCATAAAGCCGGTTCAACTGTTCTACCCAGTCCTGCAATCCACGGTGAAAGGCAAACTGCAACAGTGGCCATTCCAGACCGCCGTCATGCGCCCACTCGCGTCCTTGCCCGAACTCGTCTCCCATGAACAGCAGCTTCTTGCCCGGCTGCGCAAACATGTAGCCGAACAGCAGTCGCAGGTTGGCAAACTTCTGCCATTCGTCCCCCGCCATTTTCTGGATGAGCGATCCCTTGCCGTGGACAACTTCATCGTGGGAGAGGGGGAGGACGAAATTTTCCGTGAAGCCGTACAGCATGCGGAAGGTGAGCTGATTGTGATGGTATTTCCGGTGGATGGGATCGTTGGCGAAATACTTCAGGGTGTCGTGCATCCAACCCATATCCCACTTCAAACCGAAGCCCAGACCGCCAAGATAGATGGGCCGGGAAACCATGGGCCATGCCGTCGATTCTTCGGCGAAGGTCTGAATGCCGGGATATTCCTTATAAGCCTCCTGATTGAACTGGCGCAGGAAGTCGATGGCCTCAAGATTTTCCCGTCCGCCATACTGGTTGGGAAGCCACTCGCCCTCCTTGCGCGAGTAATCCAGGTAAAGCATGGAAGCCACCGCGTCCACCCGCAGCCCGTCGGCGTGATACTTATCCAGCCAGAACATGGCGCTCGAAAGCAGAAAGCTTCGCACCTCATTGCGCCCGTAATTGAAAATGAGCGTCTTCCAATCCGGATGGAACCCCTGGCGGGAATCCGAGTGCTCGAACAAATGCGTGCCATCAAAGTAGGCCAAGCCGTGAGCGTCAGAAGGAAAGTGCGATGGCACCCAGTCCAGAATCACGCCAATTCCATGTTGATGCAGATAGTCCACCAGATACATGAAATCCTGCGGCGTCCCATAGCGCGCGGTGGGGGCGAAATACCCGGTGGTCTGATATCCCCAGGAGCCGTAGAACGGGTGCTCCATCACGGGCAGCAGTTCGACGTGCGTGAAATGCAGGCGTTGAACGTAGTCGGCGAGGCGAGGCGCCATTTCGCGATACGAGAGCGGACGATTATGTTCTTCCGGAAACCGCATCCATGAACCCAGATGGACTTCATAGATGGAAATCGGTGCGTGCAGGGAATTCTTGCCCTGCCGGTTCTGCATCCAGTCATGATCAGCCCACTGGTATTCGAGATCCCATACTACGGAAGCGGTGCGCGGCGGTTTCTCATGCCACAATCCGAATGGGTCCGCTTTATCGACCACGTGTCCGTGATGCCGCGAAACAATGTGAAACTTATAAACCGAGCCCTTGTCGACTCCCGGAATGAATCCCTCCCAGATGCCAGAACTCCCACAGGCCCGCAGCGGATGCGAACGGGGGTCCCACCCGTTGAAGCTGCCAATCACAGTCACCTCGCGCGCATTCGGCGCCCACACACTGAAGCACGTGCCGGACTCGCCGCCGACCGAGGTTCGATGAGCCCCCAGCTTTTCATAGGCGCGATAGTTGCGGCCTTCGTTGAACAAATAAAGATCCTGCTCCGTCAGAAGGCTGGCCTCAGAGCGCGAACCAACGGCCGACATTGTAGTGGGCTTGCTCATTAGGGAAACTGTTGTCCGCTGATAGTGTACCGGATTTGTCCTCTGCGACCTCAGCGGCATTTCTCCGCGTACTCTGCGATTTAAGATTTTCCCCGCCGCACAAGGCAATCTCCCAAAATACCCCGCATGCTAGACTTTCAAGCACGGCTCCTGGTCTCCTCACGAGCCGCCACGCTCAATGCCCGCTCTGCGCGTCATCGTTCTTTGGCACCAGCATCAGCCTTTTTACAAAGATCTGGTCACGGGTGAATACCGTCTACCCTGGGTTCGCCTGCACGCTCTCAAAGATTATTACGGCATGGTCAAACTGCTAGATGAATTTCCCAACGTCCACCAGACTTTCAACCTCGTACCCTCGCTGATCCTGCAAATTCAGGACTACGCGGCGGGGACGGCGCACGATCCGTTCCTGAAGGTCGCGGCCAAGCCGGCGAAAGATCTAACCCCGAACGAACGCCGCTTCGCCCTGCAATACTTGTTTCAGGCGAACCCGGTGAACATGATCGCCCGCTATCCCCGCTACCACGAGCTATGGGAGCGATTTCGCGGCGCCGGTGATTCTCCCGAACGGGCCGAGAAATACTTTCAGCCGCAAGACTTCACCGATCTGCAAGTGCTCTCCCAGATCGCATGGTTCGACGAGTTCTTCCTCGACGACCCGGATGTGGCCGCGCTGATTAAGAAGGGTCGTGGATTCTCGCTCGAAGATCAGAGCTTCGTAGTCACTCGCCAGCAGGCCTTACTGGGCGAGGTACTTCCCGCACATGCTGCCGCCGCGCAGCAGGGGAGAATCGAAATCTCGACTTCGCCCTTCTATCATCCCATCTTGCCGCTGGTCTGCGACACCAACATGGGTGCCGTTTCGACGCCCGGACTGCCTCTGCCGGCGAACCGGTTTCTCCATCCAGAAGATGCGCGCGAGCAACTCCGCCGCGGGCTCGACCTGCACCAGCAAACCTTCGGGGTTCGGCCAGTCGGCGTGTGGCCTTCCGAGGGCAGCGTCTCAGAAGAGGTGTTGACCATTGCACAGAGCCTGGGAGTGAAGTGGATGGCCACCGATGAAGGCGTTCTGGGCCGGAGCCTGGGGATCAACTTTGCGCGCGACGGCGAAGGCCAGCTTCCCTCACAGAGCGCAGAAAAACTTTACACCATCTATCGCTACGAAAGCGGCTCAACCGAGATGCACCTGATCTTCCGCGACCACACCATCTCGGACTTGGTCGGATTCGTGTACTCCGGAATGCCCGCGCAGGACGCGGCCAGTCATCTCATTCACAACATTAAGCAGGCGGCGCAACCGATTCTCAGTCAAGGACGAGACGCCGTGGTTTCAATCATCCTCGATGGCGAAAATGCCTGGGAATACTATCCCCGGTCAGGCCGCGAATTCCTGCGCTGCTTCTGTGACGCTTTGCAGCGCGAATCCGGAGTCGAAGCCGTCACGGTATCCGAGGCCATCGCCCGCCACCACGATTTCGGCAAGCTCACGTCCCTGGTTCCCGGCTCCTGGATCAACGCCAACTTCAACGTCTGGATCGGCGCGCCCGAGGATAACCGCTCCTGGGACTATCTCTACCACGCCCGTAACTTCTACGCCCAGGCCGCACCGCGGGCAAATGACGCGCAACGCAAACTGGCGTTCGAGGAATTACTCATCGCCGAAGGCAGCGATTGGAACTGGTGGTATGGCCCTGAGCATCATTCGGCCAACGATCGCGACTTCGACGAACTTTACCGCAAACATCTCTCCAACGTGTATCAAGCGCTGGGCGCAGTCCCGCCCGACTATCTTGCCCAGCCCATAAGCGGTGGCGGGATCAGGCCCGAGTTCACGCCTCAGACTCACTACATCCACCCTCACATCACCGGCGAAGTCGTGCGCTATTTCGAATGGATGGGCGCCGCGGTCTACACCGCGGATCACCGCGCCGGCGCCATGCACGGCAAACAGTTTCTGGTGGACTCCGTCCATGCCGGAATCGATGAGAGTAACCTCTACGGCCGGCTGGACTTCGCCGGCAAGCCTCCCGAGATGGATTTCGACTTGGTGGTCAATGTTGAATCCTGGGCAGCGGAGGCGCAGCGGCCCCGGCGCACTTTGCGCCTGGACGTGCAGGTCGAAGCCGGGGCGCCGCCATCCTGGAAGGTGAGTTCCGTCGATGAGGAAAATCCCTTGGCGACTTCCGAGGGTTCCTCCGAAGAAGTGAGGATCGCGCTGTTGCGAAACTTCGAGTTCAAACTCCCGCTTGCCTGGCTGCTGGCAACGCCAGTGACCCCGCCGGTCGGCAATGCTGCCGGAAAAGCGACCGCTCTGACCACCACCCTGCTGCGCCTGCGCTTCAGCCTTTGGCAGAACCGTCTGCCCGTCGATGCCCTCCCGCTCGAGGGCTGGATCGAGCTACGCCTTTTGAGCGAGCCCGACTTGATGGCGCTGGCGTTTTAGGCACAATCCAGATTAGCCTTTCCTTTCACCTCGATAACAGGCACCATTGCATTCAGACGTCCTGGTTGGGAAAGGAGACCAAGCCATGACCGAGCCGGAGCGAAGGAAACATCCGCGCATTAAGGCAGCGCTTCAGATTGAATTCAAACCGGAGGGCGCAGCCGTCGCCAGCCGCGCCGATACTGCCGATCTTAGCCTCAGTGGATGCTACGTGGAGATGAGCTTTACGCTGGCCGTCGGGACCAAGCTCGATCTTGTGCTCTGGGTCGAGGATCAGCGGCTGCCTGCGAAGGGAGTTGTCGTAACCCATCACCCGCAATTCGGAAACGGTATCGAGTTCGTGGAAATATCTCAGGAGGACCAGGCCAAGCTGGCGCGTTTTCTGAAAAGCTGTGAGACCACAGAAGAAAAGCCGGAAGCAAGCGCCTCCGGCTAATTGAGAACTGGGAACTGACAACCAAGAACTGATTTCCTACTGCCCGCCAATTGCCGCAGTCATCTCCAGCGGACGACTCAATTCCATCACCAGCTCAGTACCCGCAGGCAGCATCGCCGAATTTCTCTTGCCCAGCCAGTGAGCCACAGTCGCAGTAGCGCCGACTGCCCCGCCGATCAAAACGCCCTTGCCGCCGCCGATCAGTCCACCCACCAGCATCCCGCCGCCCGTACCCATGCCGATTTCGATCACGTCCTTGCCCTCGTGTCCCTTGCCCTTGAATTGCCCTTCATCGTTGACATCGGTCCCGTTACGCAGGCTGGTATCCACCAAAGTAGCGTTGAGCATGTAGCGCTCGCCGTTCGGCAAGACCACGGTCTCGGGGAAGATGGCAATCGTCGGCTTGCCCGCAATCCGGCGCGGCTCGCTGACTTTGGTGACCCGTCCCTGCACGCTGGCGCCCACGGGAATGACAGGTTTTCCCTCGAGCACCACCGCTTCCGTGACTCTGCCGGAAAAGGGATCCCCAGTTTTACTGGAAAAAGTCGTTAGCGCATTTTCCAGTTTCACTTTCACCGTCGTACCCGCGGGCAGTGAGATATTGTTCTGCGCCACCGCAGCCACAGCCAGCAACACCACGCGGCGCGCGATCCGTCTGGCTGTCGCCTTTGTAGATCGAACGCACCATTCCCGTACCGTCGATGACCAGCGTCGCTGGATAGGCGATGTTGATCGCGTCCGTCCCCAATCGGTGATACAGACCGTAAGCCTTGGTCGCCGTGCGGTCTTCGTCCAGCAAAAACGGAAACGACACGGGATGATTCTCCAGAAACGTCACCG
>Ga0207146_10300_pt1 | contig 11929 bp, 5 predicted proteins | sample Alteio_BWMinHeat_36_FD_153539 | JGI IMG/M metagenome (GOLD analysis project Ga0207146, IMG submission 153539) | Enriched cells from forest soil in Barre Woods Harvard Forest LTER site, Petersham, Massachusetts, United States -... | ecosystem: Environmental > Terrestrial > Soil > Temperate forest >...
GCGCCGACGCAATTTCAAACCTTCAATCAAATGACCGCCGCGAAAATCACCGGCCTTAAACCGGAACAGATTCGAATCCACACCACGTTTCTTGGCGGAGGATTCGGGCGCCGCGCGGAGCAGGATTTCATCATGGACGCGGTGGAGATTTCGAAAGCCGCTGGCACCCCCGTGCAAGTGACCTGGTCGCGCGAAGACGACATCCAGCACGATTTCTACCGCCCCGCGGTCTATAGCAAACTGACAGCGGGCCTCGATTCGAACGGCTGGCCCGTCGCTATGAAGAGCCGCATCGTCAAAACTTTTTATCTTGCCGCCAAACACGGGGCAGCGCGCCACTACCGCATGCTGGATATTGGGAAGGCGAACATCGATCCCAAAGCCAGCCTTGCCATTTACTTTCGAAGGTGTATCGAGGCGCTTTACGGGTTTGCCGATGTATTTGTAGTTTTTTGGATCCTTCAAAGGCGGATTGGCGGGTACGGGAAGTTTTGCAGCGGCTTCCACAAGCACGCCGTAAGTCAGTCGTTTGCTGGTTGCGTTGTGAACAACGGCGCCGTTTTCCACATGACATGAGGACGGCTCCACGTACCACTTCTGCGCCGCAGCCGCGATCAACATTTCACGCGCGGCGGCGCCCGCTTTGGTCAACGGGCCCCAGGATGCGCGGACGCTGGTGCTTCCGCCGGTTCCCTGCAAGCCGAAGAGTGGATTGAAATACGCAGGGGCCGCGGGCGCGAATTCCGTTTTTACTTTTTTCCAGTCGAATTCGAGTTCTTCGGCGAGCAGCATGACCAGAGATGTAAGGATGCCCTGGCCCATCTCGGATTTGTCGATGATGAGAGTGACGGTGTCGTCGGGAGCGATGCGCACCCAGGCGTTCAGGCTCGCGGGTTCCGAAGGCGGAGCAGCGGCGAGCGCCTCGAATTTTTTCGGAAGGTAGAGACCGATGACCAGGGCGGTTCCGCTCGCGGCGCTTTTTTTCAAGAATTCCCGGCGGTGAATCGTTGCAGTTGGGGACATCGAAGCCTCCGTGTTGCAAACTCTTCGGCGCGCCGTTCGAATTCAAGGCGTTTGAAACGTCAGGCCAAATCCTCGCTGCGAATCGGCAGGCGGCGGATGCGTTTTCCCGTCGCAGCGAAAATGGCGTTGCACATCGCCGGAGCGACCACCGGCAAGCCGGGTTCGCCGATGCCAGTGGGCTCTTCCTTGCTCAGCACCACGTGAACTTCGGTCTTCGGCGTTTCGTTGATGCGCGGCATCTGGTAGTCGTTGAAATTGGATTGTTCGACGCGGCCATCCTTGATGGTGATGGCGTCGTGCAAAGCGGCGGAGAGACCATAAATGGCGGCGCTTTCGACTTGAGCGCGGATGCCCTCGGGATTGATGGGACGGCCGCAATCGACGGCGTAAACCAGGCGGTGGAGCTTCACGGAGCCGTTTTGCACGCTGGCTTCCGCGACGGCCGCGGTATAGGACTGGAAAGAATAGAACGCCGCGATGCCTCGTCCCTGGCCTTTTGGAAGGGGCTTTCCCCAGCCAGCTTTCTCAGCGGCGAGTTGCAGAACGCCTTTGAGCCGCGCGGTATCGAGCGGGTGATAATCGGCTCGTTCTTCGCCGAATTGCGGAATCTTGCGGTCCCCGCCGATGAGTTTCATTCGAAACGCCAGTGGATCCTGTCCGGCGGCGTGGGCCAGTTCATCGATAAAACTTTCCACGACGAAGCCGCTGCTGGAGTGCTCGACGGAGCGCCACCAGGCGCGAGGCACGCTGGATTCGGCGAGGGTGTACTCGAGGCGGATATTCGGCGTGAGGTAAGGAAGGGTGGCGCCGGTGCCGAATTCGCCCAGCCCCAGGTCATCCGCGCCTTTCTGGCTCCACTTCGAGGCGATGGAAGTAGATGTCTGAAAGTGTTTCCAGGCCGCAAGATTTCCGTTGGCGTCCAGGCCGCCCTGCATTTTGTGATAAGACGCCGGGCGGTAAAAACCGTGCTGCATGTCGTCTTCGCGGGTCCAGAGGACCATGATGGGCTTGCCGGCAGATTTTGCGGCCACCTGCGCCGCTTCCATGACGAAGTCCGCCTGATAGCGGCGGCCAAAACCGCCGCCCATGAGCGTGGTATGCACGATGACTTTTTCCGGAGGCAGCTTGGCGGCCTCGGCGATGACGCCTTGCGCCCATTGCGGCGCCTGCGTGGGCACCCAGGCTTCCGCGCCGTCGGGGCGGATTTGCACGGTGCAATTCATGGGCTCCATGCAGGCGTGCGGGGCGAAGGGAAGCTCGTAGGCCGCTTCGATTTTTTTTGGACTCGCGGCGAGAGCGGAATCCGCATCGCCATCGTTGCGCAGGATTTTTCCGGGCTTGGCGGCATTGGCGAGAAACTGTTTGTGAAGTTCGGCGCTTGATTCGTTTGCGGCCGGGCCTTCGTCCCATTTCACGGCGAGAGCGTTGCGGCCCTTGATGGCGGCCCAGGAATTGTCGGCGAGCACGGCAACGCCGCCAGTGGTGGAAGCGCCACGCCCGCTGGTTTCGAATTGGACGACATCGCGAACACCGAGAATGGCTTTCGCTTTGGTGGCGTCAAAGGAGGAGACTTTGCCGCCAAAGACGGGGCAGCGCGCAACAGCCGCAAAAAGCATGCCGGGAACACGGGAGTCGATGCCGAATTTCGCCACGCCGGTGACTTTTTCGCGGACTTCAAAGCGCCGGGTGTCGTGGCCAACGACGGTGAAATCATCGGAGTTCTTCAGGGGAACGGTGTTGAGATTGGGAATGGGAAGCTTGGAGGCGGACTCGACGAGTTCACCGTAGGAGAAATAGCGCTCGGGATGGCCGTGAACCACCTGGCCGTTCGCGGCTTTGCAGGTGTCCGCGGTGACTTCCCATTTTTGAGCGGCGGCGGCGATGAGCATTTCACGGGCGGCTGCGCCTGCGCGGCGCAAGGGGAGCCAGGAACCTGCGACGCTGCCGCTGCCGCCGGTGCCGAGGTCATAAATTTTGGGATTGGTGGGGGCCTGTTCGACCTTGACCTGCTTCCAATCCACGCACAATTCTTCCGCGAGGATCATGGGCAGAGCGGTCATGATGCCCTGGCCCATTTCCGATTTGCCGAGAATCAGCGTGACGTGGTTGTCAGGAGTGATGCGGACCCAGGCGTGGAAGGGATTGGGTGGCTTTTTTTCCTGCTCCGCTGCCTGGTCGGCGAACGCGCTGGGTGAGAGATGGAAGCCGATGACGAGGGCCACACCTCCAGCGGCACCGGTCTTCAGGAAGTCGCGACGGTTTACAACGGAAGCTGTTGCCATGGGGCACCTCGAACTGGACTGCGAGCGAACGATTGCCGAGAAACGGGTTGGCGGATTACGCCTTGGCCTGCATGGACGCGGCGCGATGAATGGCTTTGCGGATGCGCTGGTAAGTGCCGCAGCGGCAGATGTTGCCGCTCATGGCGTCGTCGATGTCGGCGTCGGTGGGCTTGGGTTTTTTGGAAAGCAGGGCCACGGCGGACATGATCTGCCCGGACTGGCAGTAGCCGCATTGGGGAACGTCTTCCTCCATCCATGCTTGCTGGACGGGATGGCTGCCATCGGCGGAGAGACCTTCGATGGTGGTGACTTTTTTGCCCGCGACGCTGGAGATCGCAGTGATGCAGGAACGCGTGGCTTCGCCGTTGATGTGCACGGTGCACGCTCCGCACAGCGCCATGCCGCAGCCGAACTTGGTGCCGGTCATGTTGAGCGTGTCGCGAAGCACCCAGAGCAAGGGCATGTCCGGGCTGACGTCGACGGTTTGCGGTTTGCCGTTCAGGGTGAAAGTGGTGGCCATGGAGTCCTCCCTCTTGCAGGGGGATATGCTACAACAAGTTGGTTATGGATGAAAATGTGTGGAAAGGCGGGTAGTGGGGCGGGTTCGGATTGGCCGACTAATGGGGACTTAGACCACAGCTGCAAGGGACAGACTGCCAGGGGACCAAGCACGCTCGTTGTCCTTGCTTCAGGGCGCCATCCCGCTGCGCACTTTCTTGAGTAACTCGGCGTAGCGCGCTACATCTCCAGTTAGATTCAGGCCCTTACAAGTATCCACGAGCAATTCGACCAGATTCTCTACGGGGATGTCACCTCGATCAGGACAAGCAAGGCATTGCTCAAATTCCGATTTTGCCCGCGCCAATTGCCCTCGTTGAAAGAGAATCGCACCCTTATGATAGTTAGCGTAGGCTCGAAAAACAGAATCAGAATCAAGAGCAAGTAGCTCGTCATAGACCTCCATCGCTGCGTCATGATCCTTCAACTCGAAATCACATACGCCGAGATAGCACAAAGTAGCTGCCCGATCATATTCAACCAAACGCAAACTCTCCAGCACTGGACGGGCCTCTCGAAACCGCTCGAGCTCGGTAAGGGCCATTCCCCTACGCCGCTGCACTTCTTCGAGTAGGTCCCGGTGGTCCTCTGTGCGCAGTACTGTTTCATATTTCTCTAAAATGTCATCCAGCTTTTTCAGCGCACCCTTCCAGTTTTCATCGTCCATGTCGAGTAACGCCGCCTGAAATGCTGCTCGCGGATAGTATTCGTGCTTCGGGCCGAGAAGTTCACACGCTTCAGCAATCTTGTGTCGCGCATCCGCAACACGTTTCAGCTGTCTTAGTCCATTCGCAATCGCCATTAGAACAACGGCCCTACTAAGCGGGTCTTCGTTCGCAACGCACAATCCGAAGAATCCGGCGATCGATTCCTCGATGCGTCCGGAGTCTCCGAGAGCCACAAGTTCGTTATACCGTTGCCAATTCATCGGCCGCTTTTCAGGATACCTCAATGGTTCAATACGCGACTAACGCGGTTACCGGAAACTGGGGCGCCACCGAACTACCGTTCAGGCGGAACGCAGGTCTTCGGCGCGGATCGGGAGCTTGCGGAGGCGCTTGCCGGTGGCGGCGAAGATGGCGTTGGCGACGGCGGGGGCGACGGGCGGGACGCCGGGTTCGCCGCAGCCGCCGGGCGCGTTGGTGCTTGGCACGATGTGGACATCGATTTGCGCGGGGGCGTCGCTCAGGCGCAGGACTTCGTAATCGTGGAAATTGCTTTGGTCGATGCGGCCGCGAGTGACGGTGATGGCGCTTTTCAAAGTTTGCGCCAGGCCGAAATTGATGGCGCCTTCCATTTGGGCCCGGACGCCGAGAGGATTGACGGCGAAGCCGCAATCGATGGCGCAGACGATGCGATCGACGCGGAGAGTGCCTTTCTTGGCGTCGCAAGTGACTTCGGCGACCTGGGCGACGAGGCTGCCCCAGCCCGCGGCCGCGGCGATGCCGCGGCCACGGCCTGCGGGGAGCGGCTGATGCCAATTGGATTTTTCGGCGGCGAGTTCGATGACGGCGCGGCGGCGGGCGACGTCGATGCCGTCGTCTCCCGCATCGATCTTGCGCGAAGGGCCCAGCGTGGCGAGGAGGAATTCGACGGGGTCGCGGCCAGCGGCGTGGGCGGCTTCATCGAAGAAACCGGAGAGCGCGAACTGATTTCCAGAAGCATCGACGGAGCGCCAGTAGCCGAGAGGCATGCCGGAATCGGCGACGGCGAATTCGAGGCGGAAGTTGGAAATGAAGAGCGCGGGAAAGTCGAGAGAGTCGACTTGCGCGGCGTTTTGCGGGGAGAGGCCGGTGCCGTTGTAAAAAGTTTCGATGGAGGGCGAAGAGCCACGGTGACGCCAGGAGACGAGATTGCCGCGAACGTCTAGGCCGGCCTGGAAAGCGTGGTACGCGGCGGGGCGATAAAAATCGTGGCGGATGTCGTCTTCGCGGGTCCAGACGACTTGAACGGGCGCGCCGGCTTCGCGAGAGATGAGCGCGGCTTCGACGGCGTAGTCCTGAATGAGGCGGCGGCCAAAGCCCCCGCCGATGAAGGTGATGTGGACTTTGACGCGATCGCGGGGAATGCCGAGGGCCTGCGCGACGGAATCTGCGGCGGCCGCGGGGACCTGCGTGGGGGCCCAGAGTTCGCACTCGCCGTCGCGGAAGTGAGCGGTGCAGTTCATGGGCTCCATGGTGGCGTGCGCGAGGAACGGAAGTTCGTAGACGGCTTCGATTCTTTTTGCGGCGCTGGCGTGGGCTTTTTCGAAATCGCCGTCGTTTCGAATGACGGGACAGGGCTGGGAAGTGAGACGAAGCATTTTTTCGCGAAGGGTGGCGGTGCTTTCGGCGGATGAGGGAGGTTCATTCCATTCCACTTTGAGAAGTTTGCGGGCTGCGAGGGCGGCCCAGGTGGAATCGGCGACGACAGCGACGCCTGCGCAGGTGTAATTGCGGCTGCCGGGGCCGGAAGTTTCGCCGAATTGATGGGTGAGGTGGGCGGACTTGAGTTCGAAGACGGCGCGGACGTGCGGTGCGGATTTGACCTCGGCGGCGTTGAAACTGCGGGGCGTGCCGCCGTAGACAGGGCTGCGCTCGATGGAGGCGACGAGCATTCCGGGGACCCGGACGTCGAGGCCGAATTGCGCGGCGCCGTTTATTTTTTGCGGCGTGTCGGTGCGCGGAGTGGGCTTGCCGATGAGCTGAAAGTCAGATTGTTCTTTCAGGGGCGGATCGGCGGGAGGGGGCAAGATTGCGGCGGCGGCGAGGAGTTGCGTGTACGGCAGGCTGCGACTGGTCTTCGGGTGAAGGACGGAGCCATTCTCGGCGCGACATTCCGAGTGACGGACGTTCCACTCGATGGCGGCGGCGGAGATGAGCATTTCGCGGGCGGCGGCGCCGGCTTTGCGGAGAGTTTCGTAGGACGTTCGAACGCTGAGGCTTCCGCCGGTGAGCTGATTGCCGTACTTGGGATCGAGATCGGCTTCGACAACCTGCACGTGGCGCCAATCACAGCAGAGTTCCTCGGCGACAATCATGGGGAGGGCGGTTCGAACGCCTTCGCCCATCTCGGATTTGCCGCACCAGATTTTGGTTTCGCCGCTCGGGGAGATTTCCAGCCAGGCGTTGGGGGAGAAGGGCGCGGGCTTGATGCCACGCGGCGTCTTAGGAGTTCGCGGATTTCCGTGAAAATAAAAAGGCAGAAGGAGACTCGCGCCAGCGGTGGCGGAGGTCTTCAGAAATAAACGGCGTGTAACGTTTGAGGACACCTGTGCAGCCCTAGCAAATCAGACGCTCAGCGCGGTGAGGCGTGAGCAAACTCAATTGCCTTCGACCGGTGCGGGCGCAGGCTTGGCAGGAGCTTTGGGAGCGCGAGGCGGAGTTTCCGGCTCGACGCCGCGCCAGCCGACGGGGCGGCCGCTGACGGCTTCCTTCACCGAGCGAAAGAGAACGACGTACATGAGCTGGCGGTAGTAGAAGCGCTGGAGCAAAACGGGAATGAGCAGAGTCCAGTCTTCCTTGCGCTCGAGGAAAAAGGCCACCATGCAGGTAAGAATATCGATGAGCATGAAGCCGAGGAAGAAGAGAACGGATTTTTCGACGTCGGCGGTGGTCCAGAGCTGCGGGAGGCGAGTGACGCGGAACTGCGCGAGTCCCCAGAGGATCAACGAGCCGAAGAACATTAAATCGATGATCGGGGAAATCAGCGGCAATACGAGCTGGAAGACGAAGATGTTGGGGAGCGCGATGCAGCCGAGGGTTCCGTATTTTGGGCGAAGCAGCGTGTCGCCGTGCTTCCAGAAGGATTGCAACGTGCCGAAGGTCCAGCGGAAACGCTGGCGGATGAGCTGGCCGGCGGTTTCTGGAGCTTCAGTCCAGGCGATGGCTTCTTCATCGTAGGAGACGCGCCAGCCGAGGCGGCGAATGGCGATGGTGAGATCGGCGTCTTCGGCGACGGTGTCGGAGGTGATGCCTCCGGCGGCTTCGATAGCCTTTTTGCGCCAGGCGCCGAGAGCGCCGGGAACGACGGTGATGCAATTCAAAAGGTCGAAGGCACGTTTTTCCATGTTCTGGCTGGTGATGTATTCGAGAGCCTGCCAGCGGGTAAGCCAGCGCGAGCGATTGCCGACCTTGACGTTTCCGGCAACGGCGCCGACGGTGGGATCGGAGAAATGGCGGACCAATTTGCTGATGGCGTCTGGTTCGATTTCCGTGTCGGCATCGATGGTGATGACAATTTCGGTTTCCGCCTGGGACAAAGCGAGGCTGAGAGCGGCGGCTTTTCCGCGATTGACTTGATGAATAATGTGGACGCGGGGTTCCTGCGAAAAACTGGAGTCCAGGAGCTCGCGGGTCTTGTCGGTGGAACCGTCGTTGACGACGATGATTTGCAGGTCCTTGAGATCCGAGAGAAGGACGGAGGTGACGGTCTGTACGATAACGTTTTCTTCGTTGTGCGCGGGGATGAGCACGGTGACGCCGGGCGGCGGATCGGGCATGAACGCGTGGTCGGGGCGGAGCTTTTCTATAATCGCGAGCAAACCGATGATCAAGGCGCGGCAACTGACCAGAACGATGCCGAGAATAAAAATGGCGCCGATGAAAAAGCGGAACCACTGGAAGAAGAAGAAGATGAAGCCGTCAGCTTTGGCTTCGAAGCGCTCTTCGGCGGAAAGAGGGAGCATGACTTCGGCGCGCGTTTTGCCGATCAGGTCGGAAACGGAGACGAACTGGTAGCCCAGCGCGCGCAGCTTGTCGATGATTTGCGGCAGGGCTTCGATTGTATGGGCGCGATCGCCGCCGCCATCGTGGAGTAGAACGATGTTGCCCTTGTTGGCCTGCGCGAGAACGCTATCGACAATTTCTTTTGCGGGGATGGGCTTGCCATCACGAATGCGCCAGTCGTCGGGGTCGATGCGCTGGCCGATGATCAGGTAACCCAATTCCTGCGGATAAGGGAGCTGCGCGACTTCCTCGGAGTATTCCGGCTGATGATCGATGCCGTAGGGCGGGCGGAAGAGAATGGATTTGACGCCAAGAGTGCTTTCGATGAGGCGCTGGGTTAGGTTGAGCTCCCAGCGGATTTGGGTTCGTGAGATTTCGTCGAACTTCGGGTGAGTGAAGGTGTGGTTGCCGATTTCGTGGCCTTCGGCGTACTCGCGTTTCAGAATGTCGGGGCGGCGGTTGGCTTCATCGCCGATGACGAAGAAAATGCCGGGGACATTTTTTTCTTTGAGTATGTCCAATATTTTTGGAGTCCACTCAGGGTCCGGGCCATCGTCAAAGGACAACGCGATTTTTTTGTCGGCGGCGCCAATCTGGTCGATGTTGAAGGAGAGCGGAATCGTTTCGTAGGATTCATCGGTGAAAAGATCGCTGGCGGCATCGTATTCGAATGATCTCTTTCCGCGCTTGGGAGTGTCGGTGATGTGCCAGATGTCGCCGGCACCTTCAAGGATGAGATCGGGGCCCGGCGGCAGGTCGGTCAGTTTCTGGCGGGCTGCGTCGTCGGGGCGGGTGGCATCCCAAATCGGCCAGATGGAAGTGTCGGCCGAGCCCAGGCGCCAGAGGGCTGTGCCCTGAACGCCGAGTTTGTCGCTGGCACGCAATTCATTGTAGGCGGTGATAGCGTCGAGCATCCAGACGTGATGCACGTGGTTGTGTTCATCGTAATAGGAGTAGTGCGGATTCAGCGAGGTGCTGTCGAATTCGATGTCGGCGTCGGATTCCTCGGCGTGGAGGAGCGCTTCCTGAATGCTGAACTCCGCGGCCGACTCGTATTGTTTCTTCGGAGCCTCGGACCAATCGTAGGCGTAGTTGGCGATGCCGACGACGATTTTTTGCGCGGGAACCACGTCGAAGACCTGACGGAGGTTTTCGATGAACCAGTCCTGAGAGGCAATGGGCCCGGGAGGCGAAGTGAGCCAGTGCTGGTCGTAATTCATGAGCACGATGGCGTCGCACTGCTTGCCGAAGAATTCGTAGTCGTAGTCATCGTCGCGGGCGGGGAGGGCGATCATGACTTTCAAACCGACAGAGTGGAGGGCGGGCGCGAGAGCGCCGATGAACTGGCGGAAGCGGTCCTGGCTGTCAACGGGGACTTCTTCAAAATCGACGACGATGCCGGCCTGGTGAGCTTCAACGGCGTATTCGACGATGTCGCGGATTAAATTTTGGCGCGCGGCGGGATTCGCGAGCAATTGCACCATTTCCTTGATGCGCCACTCCGTGCCGTCGTAGTTGTTCACCAGGCCCATCATTGGGAGTTCGATGGGAGGATTGAAGGACTTCATCCACTGGTGGAGCTTGTCGTCCTTTAGAAGCGCGATGGCTTCGGCGGGAGAAGCTTTGACACGGGCCTGGCCGCGTTCGTAATCAACGATGGTCAAGGCGCCGTCGGGTGTGACAGCGTGAAGCTGCTCGGGAATCAGGACGTCGAGATCCTTGTAATGGCGCTTGAGGGAAGCGAGGCTGTTGGAATCCCAACTGACGAAAAAGGCCGCGCGCAGGGGATCGTAGCTGGCGGGGACGGTGCCGAGGTTGGCGACGCGGCGGCGGCGGCCTTCGCGCGAGGGCGGGGGCTTCTTTTTTGTTTTCAAAGCTTGATACTTCGGCTTGGTGTCCGGGAGGAGCCCGGCGGGAAGATCGACGCTGGCGGCGATGGTGACGAAAAAGTAGGCGAGCAGAATCGTCAGAAGGACGCCAGAAATTTCCATAGCACGGCGAGTGAAGCGCCAGCGCACACGCTGCGCGTCATAGAAGATGGGACCGCGTTCCTTCATTGCACCTTTCAACCCGGCGGGCCGGCAGGCAATGTACATCAGGCTGGGCTGAGTCCGTCTGCTCGATTCCGTCTGCTCTATTGTAAGATGCGTGGCATTGATGAAGCGAGTTTTCTTGAATCCCTTTGCTGCACTAGCCGCGGGCCTCTGCCTGCGGCTGTTTTTCGTGCTGAAGTATCCTGCCAACTCCGGGGACATGGTTCTTTACGAACAGATTGCAACGAACTGGCTGAAGCACCATGTGTATGCGATGGACGTTGCGGGAGCGGTGACGCCGGTGGATTTGCGCATGCCGGGGTATCCAGCGTTTCTCGCGATGGTGTATGCGATTACGGGCCGCACGGGAGAGAACGCCAGGCAGTGGGTGATGCTGGCGCAGATTGCAGTCGATCTGGTTGCGTGTTTGGCGGTTGCGCGACTGGCGGAGCTTCTGGCGTGCACGGCGGAGGGCGTACCGGCAAACAAGCGCGTGCGATCCGTTGCGTTGTGGCTTGCGGTACTGTGTCCCTTCACGGCGAATTACACGGCGGTACCGCTGACGGAAGTGTTTGCGGTTCTTTGGACGGGACTTGGCTGCTGCGTTTTGGTTCTGGGGTTGCGGCGGGTCGAACAGCCTGATTTTCTCCTGAAGAATTCTCACCTGCCTGTCCGAAAGAGCGTGGAATATACGGCGCTGGGGGCAGGCTTGATCGTTGGAATGGGAACGCTGTTTCGGCCGGAGACGCCGCTCTTACTGATTGCTGTAGCGACGGTGTTCGGCAGATTGTTTTTCGGTTCGCAGAGTCTGAAGCGCTGGGTCTTGGTTAGCATGGCGATGGCGCTCGGGTGTGGGATAGTGCTTTCTCCGTGGGCGTTGCGCAACATGGTTACTCTGGGCGAAGCACAATTTCTTGCGCCGAAGGATTCGAATCTGCCGGGAGAGCTGGTGCCGCGCGGATTTATGGCGTGGGAAAAGACGTGGCTGTTCCGGGTGCGCGATTGCTATGTCGTTCCATGGAAGTTGAACGGGGAGGCAATCGACGTGGATGACATTCCCGCGCGGGCTTTTGATACGGCGGAAGAAAAACAGCAGGTCGCTGCGGTTCTCGAACAATACAACAATGATTTGACGCTGACGGCGGAGGAGGATGCGGCGTTCGCGGAGATCGCGCGGGAGCGCAACGCGCGGCATCCCCTGCGGACGTATGTATGGATACCCGCCGCACGAACGGTGACCATCTGGTTTACGCCGCGGATCGAGCTGCTGCCGATTTCGGGACACGTTTTTCCGCTGAAGCAGATGCGAGAAGACGATCCGGTGGAT
>Ga0207146_10301_pt1 | contig 11921 bp, 8 predicted proteins | sample Alteio_BWMinHeat_36_FD_153539 | JGI IMG/M metagenome (GOLD analysis project Ga0207146, IMG submission 153539) | Enriched cells from forest soil in Barre Woods Harvard Forest LTER site, Petersham, Massachusetts, United States -... | ecosystem: Environmental > Terrestrial > Soil > Temperate forest >...
AAGGGAACGGAAAGTAACCCTCTCGCCGCTATCTCACTCTGAGTGGTCGAACATGTTTAGTCGCCGTGCGTTTCTGAGTAATGGGGTGAAGTATTGCGTCAGTTTGTCGCTCAGCGGCTCAAGTCCTGCGGTTGTTAGTCTAGGTGGTTTCCCATATACGCCGCGGCTAAGCGGGGGCGCGCCTGTATCTATCCCAGGCAACTTTATCGGGTTGGGCTATGAAATGTCATCGGTTGCCACTCCGGGGCTGTTGAATGTAGATAATCATCGCTACGTGAACCTGATCAAGGGGTTGGGACCTGCCGGGGTGATACGCGTGGGAGGCATCGTTGCCGACTACACCCGCTTCGAATCGGATGGAACTTCGAGAGCGGAACGCCAGAATACAGTCATCACCCGCGCTGACCTGGATCGTTTCGGCCAGTTCCTCAAAACAACTGGGTGGAGCGCGATCTGGAGCGTCAACTTCGCGCAGGACCGCATTGAAGATGCGGTCGTTGAGGCCGAAGCAGTGGCCAACGCGCTGGGCGATCGTCTGTTGGCTCTTGAACTTGGCGATGAAGTGGAAAATTACGGACGCGGCGAAAAGCCATTCCGCACCTCTCCATATAACTACGAGACGTACCGCGCTGAGTATAGCGAGTGGCTTGCCGCGATTCGGAAGGCGGTGCCCGGTATCCCCTTTGCAGCTCCGGACACTGCCAGCTCGATAGAGTGGGTGGAACGGATGGCGAACGACTCGAAGGGGGACGTTCAGTTGCTGACAACCCACTATTATCGAGGCAATCAGAAGTACGGCACTCCCGAACTGCTTCTTCGTCCTGATCCGCGTCTGAAAGATGTGCTGGTACGCCTCCGCGCAGTTTCTCAAGATAGCGGAATTCCTTGGCGCATGTGCGAAACAAATTCGTTCTTCGGGGGAGGCCGTCCAGGAGTGAGCGATACTTTCGTTGGTACTCTTTGGACGCTGGATTACATGCTGCTATTGACCCAATACGGCTGCTCTGGCGTCAACATCGAAACGGGCATCAACCAACTGGGGTTCATCAGTTCCTACTCTCCAATCCAGGACGATCAAAAAGGCATGAATACGGCTGGCCCTCCCTATTACGGCATGTTGGCATTTGCTGCAGCAGTTGCTGATTGCAGTGAGGTCCTTCCGATCGACATCGATGCTCGTGGCATAAACATGACGACTTGTGTTTTGGGAACAGGTGGCAGGCCGCGCTCGGTTGTCGTTGTGAACAAAGACAGTTTGCAGGATGCGCATCTTTCGATAAAAGAATTAGGGATGAATACAGCAAGTGCCCTCCGGCTCCTTGCTCCATCCGCAGGGAGTGAGACTGAAATTACGTTTGGCGACTCTGTGGTGGATACAGACGGACGATGGAAAGCAAGAATCAAAGAGGAGATTCGCGATGGAGCCGTCGCCATACCCCGAATGAGCGCTATTGTGCTTCGTTCTACCAATCTGCGTTCGCCCGTCTAGAAGTTGATCTCGACTACTCCTGTTGTTTTGATCCATAGAATCGCACCAACCTCGAATTGTCGATCAAGGCTCAATGAGCGCGTTCGCGATAATGCGCTCATTGACGAACCACATATTCGGCTTTCGCTTCTCGATGATGAGTTTTCCTGTTCCGTTCGAGCGAAGGAAAAGCGCGGAGACGGGCGCAGGCGCAGGACGGCCAATAACGCGCATGCCGTCATGACGGCGGTCCTCGTCGTTTATTGGGGCAGCTCTTCGCCAGACTGCTCGCGCACCATGTACTCGGCGTACCAATCTGGCCAGTTCGGGTCGGCCTGCCCGATGCGCTTCTCGAACTCGCCATGCGCGGCCGCGGCACGCCGAAATGCGCTCGCCAGGTCGTTCGCCGACGCAAAGATCGTGGTCGCGGAGTCGATGCGACCGGCAAGCCGCTTCGTGACTTCCTGCAGCAACCAGCCGTTGCCGTCCGGATCTGTGAAGGAAACGAAGGAACTGTAGCTGAGATGGTTGGGTTGTGGGCCGCTGATGCGGACGCCGACGCCTTGAAACCTGCAGGCGGTTCCTTCAGCACAGTGAAAGACATCGCTTGCGTCGACGCCTTGCGCGACGAGTTGCTGGCGTGCAGCCTCGATGTCGGAGACGGCGAGGAGCATTGCTTGCGCCGAACCGGGCGCGGCCGATGTGAGGTTTATGCCGAATTGGATTGAGCTGCCGGAACCAGGAGGCGTGAACTGGACCAGACGGAAGTTGTCACCGGCAGAGCGGTCGGCGTCGAGCCGCCACCCAAGCCTTGAGTAGAATTCTTTTGCGCGGTCGACATCCGATACGGGGATGACCACCACCTCAAGCTTGATATCTAGATTTGCGACGCTCGTGCTTCCCGCCGCTTCGTTACTGCATACTTCTTTCGTGCTCATTGCTGACTCCTGCGTTGTGGGGATCGCGGCATCCATATCCGCGCAAGGAATGATGCGGACCATCCTGCTGGTTCATGAGAAATGCTCGGTTTCGGCGGAATCTTACGCACCCTCGACGATGCGAAAGTCGCGTTCCGCTCCGGAACCGAGTGACTGAAGCGCTTTCTGGTAAGCCTCGCCTTCGTGAGCCGCGAGGGCAATCTCGTAGCTGTCGAATTCAACAAGTATCGTCCGCTGCTGTAGTCCGGCTTCGTGGGTCTGAATCTGGCTCGTGGACCTGGTCAAAAAGCGCCCGCCGAATGACTCAACCGCCGGGAGCGCCAATGCCCCATAGGCCTTAACCGCCGATTCATCCGAGATCGATCGATAAGCAACTACCCAATAACCCTTCTTCATGAGGCCTCCTTTCACGGCAAATGCAGTGTCAGGGTACTGTGAAAATTACGGTCTTGACCTGCAGAATTCAGTAAAGCGACGCCTTTTTGACTAGCCTGCAATGACAGCCTTTCTTCACACTGCGATTCGATGGATATCACTGTCGGCTTGCCTTACGCTGTGCATCTGTCCCTCGTTCCGGGCTTCGATGGCCCTAACGCTCTCTGTAAACGCCTTTTCTAAAACGCTCTTGCCGATGGTACCGAGCACGAGGCTGAGCGCAAGCGACCCTTGAGGTTCTTACCCTCGCGTATGACGACCACGTCAATGCCTGTGGTGCCGTCGGGCTGACGCTGTCCTTTAACTGCCTGCGAACGAAGCCGAAGTCGATATGCTCATCGATCAATCGCAACAGATGGTTTTCTGGAATCTGATCTTCTAGACGGAAATAGTAGAACAACGATTCCGAGCGGGCGTGCTGACCCATCATGTACTCTCGTCCTCCGACAATGCCATCCACAACAGCATGGTCAGACTATGCTGCCAAACAACTCAAATTGCCATTCGGATCTTATCGAAATCAGGTGATTCGTACTGAGTTTTTCAACACCCACGCGATTTAGCACTCATTCAGAATCCGCTAAGAGCGAATGGCCGGTAGTCATTTGTCCGACCAGCCGGTTTTACACTCAAGTGGTTTCTTGCCAAGAAGGGATGACGGGCTGGGCGTCTCAATGAGCGCCAAGCCAGGTTGTTGTGCCTGTGCCAGTGGTACGATTTGCGGCAGTTGTTCTCCCAGGGAGAACCCGGCTCGATACAGAGTTTTGGTTTCTCTGCCTGATCAGCCACTAACGCAGCTCGTTGGCCTTCCCGCGATACCGCAAGTCCCCCCTCTTCTTCGGCACGCCGGCTTGCCGTCTCGATCGGTTCCGGGTTGCCCGTCATCCGCGAACGACGCGTCTTAAGCGAGGGGCGGCCTACGGGAAATGTTAGCCCCCTAAGGCCCCCGCAAACGCTTATCGAACCCTTAACGAACCCTCGGCAAATACCGTTGTGGACGTTGGCGCTTACCACCGGCTTCAGGCCTTTTTGTGTTGGGTGATCCGTGAGATTTGTGCGCCAGAACTCGCCCAATCCCTGTTTGCTGCGCAAGTCTCTCTCGTCAATCGCGGGAAAGCTCAAGCCCTTACTTGGTTGAGACGGATAACAGTGAATAATCAGGCAGCGGAGAGGCAAGATTAGTTAACGCCAACGTCTGCCTGTTCCCGGCGTTATTTCTCAGTTGTAAATCTGTCAGGTGTGGGCAAAAAGCTCATCTTCAGAAAAGCCCTCTGTGGCCTATTCGTTTCCACAAGTGTTGACTCGTTCCCAACATCGCCGTCTTGATGCCTTCTAGCTATCAAATCTGTTGATATAAGTCTTGGACAATTGTCGGGAATCGGGTCATTGTGAGGAAAAGGAGGCCTAAATGCCACGTTCATCTCCCCTTATTTCCTCCAAAGATCAGGTGACCGGCAGGTTCGGAATTTCGGAGTTCGAGCCACTCCTCAATAGCGAGCGGGCCGCGAAAGTACTCCAAACCAATTGCACAAGTATGAATGGCGAGGCGGCCATGGAGCTTTGGAAGAAGGCTTTCGCGCCTCACCTTACCCCGGTATCAGACGAAGACAAAATCGATGACGACATAGCCAAGAGATCTTGGACGTTTCGCGGGCTGGAGAGTCACGCTATCGAGGCCAGGGAGCACAGTTGATGAATGCAGGTCCCCAATATAGGATTGCCCCTGTGCAGTCGGAGTTGCTCACCGTGGAGCAGGCAGCCGAATTCCTGAATATGACGAAAGGGCAAATACACGAGATGACTCGCGCACGTGGTCGTGAGCGCATGCCGATACCTATTCCACTCTTAAGAATTAATGGTAATTTACGCTTCCGACGGTCGAGCCTTGAGAAGTGGCTGAATGAGATTGAGCAGTACGAGCTTCAGCAATCGCAGCCTCCAGCAGCTTAACTCCTTTCATTAACGATGCTGGTAGCATCTGAATATAGTTTTTGGTTGTGACGGCCAAATCTGTATGCCTCAGTAACTGCTGCGCGGCGATCGCGTCGCCTGTAAGTTCTGTAAGGATCGTAGCTGCTCCTCTTCGGCCCGGGTATAAGCCTTTAAACTCAATACCTTGGGCTTGCAGAACGGGTTTTATGATGCGCCTATTTATATCTGCTATGTCTGCGGGTTTACCCATCCTGTTCTGAAAGATCCAACTAGTCACTTTCAAGCTATCGTCGAAGACGTCCCGCCACGCATCCAACATCACCCGCACGGGGTCTATGAGCGGTAGCCGCTGACACATTGACAATGGCAAACCACAAGAGCACAACATGCTCGCGGGTGCTCTGAGCCGTGTTTTGGTCTCTCCGATCACACGACGCACAATAGCGCGCCGTATGTGAATCCATCCATCTGGAGTGATATCTTGCCATTGAAGTCCCTGAATCTCCCCTGGTCGCATCCCGAGGAAACACGCGAGCGCAATAATTGCTTGCTCCTGCGGATAGCCCGTTAAGGCAGCAATCATTTGGATTGTATGGGTGAGCGTATAGTGGGCGGTTCCAGCAGGTTGTTTGACCTTTCCGAGGACCTTGGCATCGTGCCAAGGGTTCGATTCAATGACCCCCGTGTTCACAGCATGAGTAAAGATCGCACTCGCAAGTGAGCGGATATTATTTAGGCTCTGTCGTCCTAATTGACTCGGCTTTCCCGCGAGACGGGTAAGCAATTGCGAAGCGATATGCGTGCGATACTCCCTCAAGGTCATGCGATTGAAATGCGACTTGAGATGTTGCTTCCAAATCTTTGCGTACCCGTGCACGGTGGACACTCGGAGATTAGCCGTGATGAAAGGAAGGTAGGTATTCTGGTAGAAGTCGACGATTGTAATTTCGCGTGGAGATTTGCGCGCGCCGGACTCATTGACCGTCAGCATGAATTTATCGCGCAGAAGCTTGACGTTTTTGTCCTTCACGTTTTTGTATCGCTTGCCGTCCTTCTCACACAGCCATTGACTGCATTGCTCTCGGATTGCCTTGCCGTCTACAATCTGTGTAGCGCGATAGCGCACATAAAATGACCCGGATGCTTCATAGATATGCCCTTGCTGATGACGCGCCATTTGTGGATCCTCTGGCACGTATTATCGCCGAGTGTGCAGTAATGGTGCAGCGAGTAAGTATCCGTGCAGTAGTCGGCACTCCTAAGTCATTCATCTTAATGGCTTAATCCCTGCGGAGGGATGTGTGAGTGGTTGAAACAGGCGGTCTTGAAAACCGCTTTACCCGAAAGGGTAACGGGGGTTCGAATCCCTCTCCCTCCGCCATTGTTTAATTCTAAGACGTCCGATGAAATCCGAGATGCTACACATAAGCCCGGTAAACACTGGGATTTTGTTCTTTTAAGATCCAATATTGTCTACTAGAAGCCCGACTTGCACGGGGGAGTCCATTCGGGGGTACCTTGCTTTCTAATACTTCATTTCAACGTATAGCGAGACTACTTGTGCGCGACCAGCGCCAGCGCTGATGCCGGATACGTAAGGATTGGCGCAGAACTTTTCACCCCAGTTGCTGTTTTATCAGTAACCCAAGCAAATCACGCTTCTGCAATTGGCCTTACTCCAAGTATCGGGCCATCCAGTTATCCATTTCTGCTCAAAACCTATGATGTCAGAGGGATCATGCGGAGTTCTTGAGTCGGGGTTTCGATACTGAATTTCGTAGACAAATGAAGTATGGTAGATCGTTTTCCCCAGTCCCTGATAGCCAACGCATCCGACCAAGTATTGAGGTTCAGGACTGATCGGTTCCCCATCCAATTTCTCCCAGCTCGCGCCATATTCCTGTGGAGGAGTGTCCTCTTTCCCAACAGACACATCAGAAGCCCCTTCGGGAAACGCAGTGTTCGTTTCCTCATTCAGCACTTGGGTTTGAATGTTTTCACACATTTTAGATTCAGCGGGTCTGAGGTTGACATGTCTGGAACCACTTACATTGAAGAGTCCAAATGCTGGAGGGCCAAAGACGGCTGGCGAATGTCCATAATTTCTAAGCGACACTTTAATCGTGATCCCAAAAGACTTTCGGATCTGCTCTCTGAGTTCGGGAATAGGAGACTCTGGCATTGGAACCAGCGCGGGTACATTTGCAGGGGCTAGCCATGGGCGGGTGGTCGCTTCAAGTTGTTCTTGGGCGGTGGTTGCTTGTTCTTGAGCGGTGGTTGCGATAGCGTTAGCCGCATCCGCTTGTTTCCCTCCGGCGTCGGCAACGTCGCTAGTAGCTTGAGCTTGGAGATTCAACTTGCCAACCGCATTGTCGATACCATTATTGATTTTATCGGCGCTAACCGCAAAACTCTGCGCGGCTTGAGCATTCCGATCGGCGGCATAGGCACCGTATTTGGCCGCCCGTATAAGTTGATCGGTTTGCTGGGTAGTCGATTCATTGTTCTGACACGAAGTTATCCATTGGCCCAGTGCGAAAAAGGTGATGGCCCCGGCGAGGAAAATCTCAATTCTGCGGTCTGGAGTAAACTGTCCCCACCATCGGCGATAGAGGCGTTTCCATCCCTTTTTAGGACTCTGAGTCGTGCGGTTTCTTTGATCCTTGCCTATATTGAAGAAGGCTTTCGGAAAGAGGCGTGGTTCCTCATTGTCGGCATGATCGCCGCTTTCCTTGAAGCGTTCTGGCTCATCCATATATTGTTATCGAACCACCAGCAGATTTAACTATTTCATTAACTGCAGTCTACTTCAGCTATCGGCCTCATACATGCGCCATCTCTCTGACTTCCTGCTCTATCTGCGCTCCAGCGTCTTGGCGCGTCTTGCTGAGGTCGTACATTTGCTGGAGATTCATCCAAAATTCTGCGCTGTTACCGAAGTAGATAGAGAGCCGCAGAGCTGTATCCGGCGTTATAGAGCGCTTGCCCTTAACAATCTGCCCGATCCGTGTTGCCGGTACATGGATATCGAGCGCTAGCTGATTTTGGCTAATCGCAAGCGGCTTGAGAAACTCTTCTGCGAGCATCTCGCCTGGATGCGTCGTGACTCCCTTAATGTTCCAACCGGTATCTGGACGCTTAATAGTCATACTCTTGCCTTGCCTTTCCGTGCCGATCCCCACTCAGTGATAATCGACTATTTCAACCTCGTGCGCCCCGTCTTGCTTCCATACAAAGCACACTCTGTATTGATCGTTAATTCTTACGCTGTGTTGCCCCTTGCGTTTACCCTTCAACGCTTCCAACCTGTTTGCTGGAGGTATCCGCATATCATCAAGGGAAATGGCAGCTTCGAGCTGATCTAGCTTCCTTAGTGCAACCTTTGCGATGGATGCCCAACGGCGATTCTTTCTCGTCGTAAACAATTCCATCGTGTCAGCGTCTTTGAACCTAACGATCATACGTTTATGGTATGACGTTACGCGTTATACGTCAAGCGTTATTTTGGGCCGGCGATATAAGGAACGGTCAGCGCAGATGAAGACTATCGGCCTGTATCGCACCAGCGGATGGCAGCAAGTGTGCGGGAAACCTCCGCGGCGCTGCTACCACGATTGGCGATTTCCGAGGTTGGGGGAAGCGAGGGAAACGGTTTTATGTTTTCCTCGCTTTCCATCCGGCATTTCCACCGCCTCCGCGACGTAGCGTCAAACGTCAAGATAAATGCAAAATTTCCGTATTGCCGGTGCCTCGGGCCTCAATCCTAGGTTTCCTCGTGGCAGAAAATCTTCGCTAGGAACTGGCAACATCAAATGGAACCGCCACCCCTGGACGTGCGTACAACCGATACAGGCCCCGCCGGGAGTCCGAGGGAAATACACGACGATGCGTGACGAGGGGGAGCATGAACGCCGATATACAACTTGCTTTACGACAGTTGCGAAAAGCGCCTGGATTCGCCTTGACCGCCGTGCTCACACTGGCACTCGCCATTGGCGCCAATGCAATCGTGTTCAGCGTATTGAATGCGTTGATCCTGCGACCGCTCAATGTGCCGCACCCCGAGAACCTCTTCATGCTGGAGCGAGCCTACGGGTCAGATACGACTCCATCGGAGTCGTATCCTGATTACCTCGACCTGCGCGACAGGAATCGCAGCTTCGATTCTCTGGTGCTATACGACATTATGGGCGGCGTCGGGCTCGATACCGGCCACGGAAATCCTTCCGTGGTCTGGCCCTACATGATTAGCGGCAATTATTTCGACGCCCTCGGCATTCAGCCCTTCCTTGGCCGATTCATCCATGCCTCCGAAGAACATGGGCCGAACAGCGTGCCCGAGATCGTTCTGAGTTATGCGCTCTGGCACAGCCACTTTAACAGCGACCCCGCCGCAGTGGGTCGTACGGTTCAGATCAATAAGCATCTCTTCACCATCGTTGGTGTTGCTCCACCCGACTTCCGCGGCACCGAACTCTTCTTCGCGCCCGATTTTTGGGCTCCCATCGTCGATGCGCACCAAATCGCCGATTGGGACTCACTTGAAGAGCGCAGCAACCATAACGCCTGGGCGATAGGACACCTCAAGCCCGGAGTAACACCAGCCGCAGCTACCTCGGACTTGAACACCATCGCAAATTCGCTGGCGAAGACATATCCCAAATCCGATGACGGCCTGAAATTCTCTCTATCCCGGCCCGGGCTGGCCGGAAACACTCTCGGGCGGCCTACGCGCGCTTTTATGCTCGGGCTGATGCTCCTCGCAGGTCTTATCCTGCTTGCCGCATGCGCCAATCTCGGCAGCCTCTTCGCCGCACGGGCCGCGGACCGCTCGCGCGAAATCGCGGTCCGCATGGCTCTCGGATCGCCACGCCAACTCATTCTTCGCCAGCTCCTCACGGAGGCCGTTTTGGTTTCTCTGGCTGGAGGTATTTGTGGTATGGCGGGAGCCGTGGTCATCCTGCGCGCCCTCAGCACATGGCGGCCAATTCCGAATATCCCGATCAATGTACCGGTCAATCCGGACGTGAACACCTATGCTCTGGCCTTCCTGCTGGCCGTTTTCAGTGGGTTGTTCTTCGGCCTGGTTCCAGTCCGCCAGATTCTCCGCTCCGATCCCTGGCAGATCATTCGCTCCGGAACGACAAGCGTTGGCAGCACGCGCCGCTTTACACTGCGCGACATACTTCTTGGTCTTCAAATCGCTATTTGCGCAGTTTTAGTCACCGCTTCACTCGTCGCCGTGCGCGGCCTGGCTCGTTCGCTTGAGAGCAACTACGGTATTCAGCCTAACGGAGTGATGCTCGTACACACCGATCTGCAAATGGCCGGATATGATGCCGCCCAGCGCGTGCAGATGCAGAAGCGCATGCTCGATACCGCCGCCGCGATCCCGGGCGTCACGGCTGTGGGCTATGCCGACCGGCTTCCGCTCAGTATCGGCGGAGGCGATTCCGACGTATACACCGATACCACTACCGATTTCCGACCGACGAGCGCTGCAGCCGATGCTCAGAATTTCAATGTCTCGCCCGACTATTTCCGCGCCGCCGGGACTGCACTTCTGGCCGGCCGAACCTTCACCATGCACGATGAAGACAAGGCTCCCATCGTGGCCGTCGTGAATCGCGAATTTGCACGCAAGGTCTTCGGCTCCGTCGACAAGGCAGTTGGTAGCCATTTCAAATTCTGGGGAGGCCAGCGGGCAGAAGTTATTGGAATTGTAGAAGACGGCAAGTATCAAACCCTCACCGAAGATCCCAAGCCGGCCATGTTCTTTTCCTTTCTCCAGCATCCTTCCAGCGACACCTGGATCGTCGTTCGATCACAACGTGACCCGCAACAGATTGCCGCAGCATTGCAACGCTCGATGCGCAGCCTCGATCCAGCTCTGCCACTCGAAATCAGGACGTGGCATAACGAGTTGGATTCCGCTCTCTTCGCCGCTCGCGTAGCCACCGTTTCTCTCGGCGTGCTTGGCTTACTGGGCGCGATGCTTGCCATTACCGGCATCTTCGGCATGGCATCCTACACAGTCAGCAAACGTCTCCGCGAGCTCGGTATCCGCATAGCGCTCGGAGCCGATCAGCGCAAGGTGCTCGGCGCAGCGCTCGGGCGTACTTTCCGGCTGCTCGCCATCGGTTCCATAGCCGGCATGATCCTCGGCGTATTGGCCACCCGCGTCCTTTCATTCGTCGTGTATCAGGCAACCCCGAAAGATCCGGTCATCCTCGGCGGGGTCATTCTTACTATGCTCTGCGTTGGCGTCGTCGCTGCCTTGATCCCCGCTCGACGTGCCCTTGCCGTCGATCCGATGATTCTGCTCCGCGACGAATGAATGGAAGCAAACAAGTCACAGTCGACAAGTGATCACCTGTCAATGCATCGACACGATGATAAGCGCCGATCCGGGCATTGGTATCGAGAATCAACTCCGCTGTTATCGAGCCTGAGAGGTTACGGCATCTTGGCAGAGCTTTTGTCGAGCATTTTGGCGGTCCATTTCGCACCCGGAAGACCGCAGGAAGCGAGCGCCTTCAACTCCTTCTCGACGTTATAGTCAACCCTCCGTATTGAGGGCGTACTCTCGTCAAGAATCAAATAGGAGGCTCGTGGATCGCCATCGAAAGAAAGTCCGACGCTTCCGGTGTTGATCAGGAGTCGCGGTTGCCCAGCAATGCAGCGAACGAAAGGCCGATGGGTATGCCCAAAGATAACGATCGACCGGCGAAGCGAGCCATAGAGATTTTCCAGCTCTGCATCAGTCGCTTCTGCTGGAGGTGTTCGCCAACAACTCTCAGGTGTAGCGTGGACCAGTGCGAAGTCCTCATGAATTTTTAGACGCGGCAGTTCACTCATCCACGCCAGCCTTTCTTCACCGAGCGAGGAACGGGTTGCAGATGCTATCTGGCGGATCACGTTCCAGAGAATGGGCGGCGCCGATGACTGGCGCGCGAACTCCTCGAGCGAATCAGGCTGGACAAGCATCTCGTCCGTGTTACCCATCACGCCTGGCCAGCCAAGACTGCGGATGTGGTCAACGATCTCTCCTGGACTAGATCCCCCATCGGCTAAGTCACCTCCATGAAGAACCAGGTCCGGCGAGCATTGCCGGACATCTGCCAGGACTGCCTCAAATGCCGTGAGAT